>Ga0325414_1009134_pt1 | contig 10460 bp, 4 predicted proteins | sample PopdelMetagenome_8_FD_206183 | JGI IMG/M metagenome (GOLD analysis project Ga0325414, IMG submission 206183) | Populus deltoides microbial communities from Bellville, Georgia, United States - Leaf-PdKOR-R3 | ecosystem: Host-associated > Plants > Phyllosphere > Phylloplane/Leaf | place: USA...
TATATATATATATATAATAAGTTTAGAGATTGGTGTCATCATATATATATATATATATATATATATATGAAGTATTGGTGACCAATCTCTAAACTTATTATCAGCACCAATACTTCATATATATATATATATATATGATGACACCAATCTCTAAACTTATTATATATATATATATATGTGATGACACCAATCTCTAAACTTATTATCAGCACCAATACTTCATAGCTTCAGATTCATTGGGAGGTGAGATTAGACTATATATTAATTATGATTGATTTTATTTCATGTCATGTAGAATTAAAATTAATGAATTTATTTATTTATTTATCAAAAAAGGTTTGAGGTACTTAGAAAAATAAAATAAAATTTATTAACTGAGTTCAGAATAATTTTGAATTATTTTCCCTTAGTTCATCCATCGATTTTTTTTCCAACATCTTCGTAAAGATGTTTTCAGGAACATGGATCTTCATTTTGTGATTAATTTTAGTATTAACAAATATTACATTATTACACTATAAACTAAAACAAGATAGGTTTTCATTGTTTCTTTCACTATTCATCGTTACTCAAAAGTCCCAGGGGTTTTCACTACTACTATGCACTTGATTTGTCCCTTTTTTTCCAACCATTTTGCAATTATGAATTTTAGTCCCTCAATTTTATTTTTATTTTGATTTCATCCTTTTACTTTTTATTTATATTCACATGATTTAAAGCATGGTAATTCCTTTTGATTCGTGTGGTACTTCCTCTTTACTATGTTAAAATAAGTCTTGGATGTGGATTAATGTTTGATTTTGCTAGATGAAATTTCAATTTGTAATTTTTAAAAAAATAAAACACTTGGACCAAATTTAACATAGAATTTATGTGAGGCAACCTTTTGTTTTTCTTTTTTCATTATTTCATGGAGCATGAGAAAGTACACTTTAATTATTGATTTTTTTTTAAAATTTTTTATCACTTTTGGTCCTTGAGTTTTAAGCATTTCATGTTTTAGTTCCTGAACTTCATTTATTTTATGTCAGTCCCTAAAATTTGTTTTATAGCAACATATCTCACTGAATAAAAAGCAACATAAAATAAGTATTTGAAAAAATTAAAATGATTTAAACTATAAAGGATAAAAAATAATTTTTTAATCAAAAGCTTTTTTTTATTGACATGTTTCTTTTTTATTTTGACAAAAGTATTTTCTTATGAGAAATTATGGTTTTAAGCAAAAAAAAAAAAAAACTATTATGTTTATAAAAGAAGTTTTAAAAAAAGTTCTAAAACTCAAGGAAAAAAAAATATGAAAACAATAAATTCAAGAAAATTATTCAAAAAAATTACAATATATATTCTAAGAGAATAGATATTTTATTCTCATTCGATATCAATAAGAAAATTATTTTAAAATTTATGCATATCAAGTTAATACATAATTATCTAAAAAAACAATTGATAAAATCATCATAAAAAAGCTATAATTTTCTTTAAAACATTTGTAGAATTTTGTATAATTAGAGAGTTTTTTGAATAAAAGGCAAAAACAAAAGTTTGTCAAAAATTTCAATCATTTGAAATATATAGGAAAAATATATTTCTTCAGTCTAAACATCATTTCTTGAATAATACATCTCTTTATTGTTTTAGTAAAAGCATGTTTTTTAATAGCAAGTATTGTTTTCTAAACAAAAACCTATCATTATCTCAAAAGGAAATTTTAATAAAAAAACATTAAAATAATATCTCGATATTTTGTACGAGATTGAACGAAGAAAATTAATGTGATTAAAGCAATACAAATATCTATTATATAATAGCAAAAAATTTCATTGAATATTCATAAGGATTTGTTTTTTGCATATTAGTTGTATAATTATTAAAAAAAAAATTGAACTTTCCTATAAAAACCTATAATATTACTTACTAATTAATTATTTAAATATCATGATAAATATTTAATGTATGACACATTTCAATAAAAATCCAAAACAGGAACAAAATTGAAAATAAAATAAAAAGTGGAAAGGTGATTGGACTAAAGAGATGAGACCTGTGTACCTAGCCTAACAAAAAAAAGGCTTGGCACGTAGGCTTGCTAGGTCAGGCTAGCACATGTGGTCTTGTTTTTTTTTTTAATATATTTTCATTTAAAAATAATTAATAAATATCATAAGAAGCTCAATAAATCAATTTTTAGTTCCAAAACACCATTATATCGGTCAAAAAATAGAAATTTAAATTAAAAAAAAGTTCTTACTTAACTCTAGTCTATTTGTTTTTGGCGAAATGGAAGCTAAAAAAAAAATTTTAATAGATAATTGTATTGACTTTATCACATTAACTTTTTTTCCTTCAATCACATACAAATATCTATGTATTATTTAATATTTTTTATTAAATTTCATTTTGAGTTCATGATAGGTTTTTGTTTAAAAAACAGTACTTATAATTAAAAAACATGCTTTTACTAAAACAATAAAAAAAAATGTATTATTAAATAAATGAATTTTAGATTGAAGAAATAAATCTTTCGTACTTATTTCAAATGATTGAATTTTTTTTACAAACCTTTGTTTTAATTGTTGTTGCCTTTTATTAAAAAAAAAAAAAACTCTCTACTTGTAAAAAAAGTATACAAATGTTTTAAAGAAGATTATGGTTTTTTTATGATGATAATATCAAATTTTTATAGATAATTATGTATTAATTTGATATCCATAAATTTGAAAATAATTTTCTCTTTGATATCAAAAGAGAATAAAATATCTATTCTCTTAGCATTTTTATTGTTTTTTTAAATGATTTTCTCAAATATATTGTTTTCATATTTTTTCCATAAATTTACGTTAAAATGTTTGATTCATGTTTTTTAGATTTTTTTTATTGAAACTTCTTTCATGAACATAATAAATGTTTTCTTAAAAACATAATTTATCATAAGAAAATATTTTTGTCAAAATAAAAGGAATCATGTCAATAAGAAAATTAAGCTCTTGATTAAAAAATTAATTTTTTTCCTTTTCAATTTAAATCATTATAGTTTTCTCAATTTTTTTCTGATAAAAAAACAAACTCATTTTGTTGTCAAAACAAATATAATTGCATGAATAAGAAAATACAACTTTGACATAAAAAGTTCATTTCACCACCATAATCGTTTTTGTTTTTTTTTTGTAAATATATATTTTTGTTATCAAATAATTAAATAAAAAATAAATTCCAAATAATAAGGTTATTAAACTTGGTGGGGCCAATGATTCGGATTACGGTCTGGGTGGGTTAACCCGGGTTAATAAAAATCATCCTCATTTTAATTAAAAAAAAAACAATAAGATTATGTCATCTTAGGAAACATTTTTAAAGTTAAATTGGGTTTTGACTGGGACAATTGAATTGCATGTTGACCTGTCGGTCGATCAGGTCAACTCTAATCTATTTTAATTTAAAACTTGACTTGATTTAGAGGTAGTGCCAAGTTTAATAACACTGTCAAAACGTTACCCGCAATAACATGCGAGAAACAAACTATTATTATCTAAATACACTAAAAGAACTATGGTTTGTTATGGTGCTTCACTATTTATATGAATAATGAAGCACCTTAATATATTTTCTTAATTAGTTGATATAAATCCATACCTTAACTCTATAGGTTAGTGTGCGTGGAGCCTAGAGATTACGCGTTCGAGAGTTGATAGACACAATTATTTTTACAAGTGTGGCAAACGAGGTCCTCAATATATTTTCATAATCACTTGATAACAAATCCATGCCTTAGCTCTGTCGATTGGCGTGCATAAAGGCTAGAGATCACAAGCATGGTTGTCAAAAATGCATTTTTGACACAGTATGGAAAATACAATATAAACTCGATTCATAAAGACATAACGTAAATTCACAAGGATTTTTAAGTTCAAGAACCTTAAAATATATGGTTCAAATAAAAATTCATATATAGTTTAAGTAACTTAAAAATACAATACAATTATTCTTGTATATAGATTTTCATTAATTAACAATTATCAAACTCAAAACAAATAATTTGTTGGTATATCATGTAAACTAAAACTAGCTTCATTGTCTTCATCTTCCTCATTATTCCTCAAACATTTATCAATATCATTATCATCTAGAGAATTATTAGTGTCACTACTAGTACAAACATCAATATTATCAATGTTATTTAACTCACAACTCCTTGAATTTCCTAGATTAACATCAATTTAAATCTCCAATTCATCTCCAATACCATGACTCTCCATTTCAACATCATTAGAAATTTCTCCTTCTTCACTTTCATCTTCTTTACCATTTTTTCTTCATGTTGCACTATCAATGATACCAAGCAAATCAAAGTTTGATGAACCATCATGCTTTTCTCCCTCAATTATCCAATCAACATCAAATGGGAGATCATCTAAAACTACATCAAAATCTTCAGCTTGCTTTTTGACTTGGTTGTCATTCAATTTTAGATTGCACATTACAAATACCAAGTCATTCATTATTTTTATACAAACGATTTCTTCATTTTGTATGAATATAAATAAGTGATTCAAATTTATAACTTATAAGATTCTTATCAAATATATCAACATAAAAAATAATAAGATAAAAAAACTCATCATCTCAAATGCATTCCAGTTACACTCACATCTAAATAAAATACAAGTCAAGCATAGAACTCAGATTGCAAATTTTTGTAATTCTAGACATTCATCCCCATAAGAATCCCACCCCCACCACTAAGCTAGAGTTTTTTTCTATCCTTTGTTGTTTGTAAATAGACTAAATAAGGGTTTGATACTTTGTACTCCATTGGGGGGAGGGATAGCAATAGATGATATCTATAAAGGGTGTCGAGTGGATGTAAAAGAGTGTGGATCTAATTCCTTTAGAGATACAAGACTTTGACGTGATTTTAGGGATGAATTGGCTCAACACATATCATGCTAATGTAAATTGTCTTACTAAAGTGGTGTCCTTTTGGACACTTGACGATAAGGAGGTAGAATTTAAGGGCAAAAGAAATGGAGTATGTAGAGGATTAATGTCAACACTCGCTGCTAGGAAATTGATGAGCAAAAAAGGCGAGGTCTACCTCACCTATCGCCTATGTAAAGGATGGGGAGAGGGAAAAAATGAACACAATTTCAAGCATGAACATCTACATGCATTTTATCACACAATACATTTTGTCCAACCCTTCAGCTATGGCCGACCCTTTACCAAGTTTTGTTCATTCAATCTATTCATTTTTCTTTGTTAAATGTTCTAGAATTAAGTCTCCATTCAACCCCATTTTCATCCTTTTTTTTTAGTTTAGGTTTCCTTCACAGTTGGTGTAAAAATTCTGGGCATTCCCTCATGGTTTTTCTTCATCTTTTCGGTTCCCAGGTCATAATGAATAAGAGAAAGGAGGTTACAAGACCCATACCTTATGAATCTAAGGTTTGAGGAAAGTTTGATAGTATATCTTTTTTTCTTCTCCCAGTTTTCCTTTCTTCTTTTTCTCTCGGTTTCTCCTCCTTTTGTTGGTTTCTTCCCATCGGTTCTAGACCTCTTCTCCATCCATATTTGCAGGTGTTCAACCTCCTCTCAAGCTCTCCCTTCTCTCTATCATGCCTAAGGAAGGAACATGTAGCATGGGTTTGTTCAGATCTCTTTGGGAAGGAGGAAAGAGGGCAACAACATACAGCTGGACACATGGAGCTACTGCAGCTTGTCTTGGGAAGAGGAAGAGTCGCCCTCTCTCTTTCTCTCTTTATGTTTATACCCACTCTTAAATGAGGTAGGGTGTTTAGGTGCTGGATAAGGGTTATCCTTACCCTTGTTTTGGGTTATCTAAGACTGATTTCTATTCTAATTATCCCCTAGGATAGGCCAGTCCAACACTAATTTTTGTTGGGTTTTATAATGTCGCAGTTGATTCAGAAATCAAAAGCAAAAACTATACTGCTGTTGTTTCAGAAATTGGTAGCCAAAAACTATACCGTTATCAATTCAGAAATCGGCAACGAAAAACTGTCATTACTAATTCAGAAATCGACAGCGACAACGGAGTCATTTATGGCTTTACCTTCTTTTTTATTGGGTGTTTACATTCTCCTCTCTTGATATAAATTTTGTCCTTGAAATTAGAAGGACTCGTATTGATAGTGCCTCCAGATTCTTAGAGCAAATATTACAGTAACCGACTCCAGGTCGTGTATCGGGTAATTCTCTATGTGAGTTTTTAACTATCTTGGCACATAAGCAATCACTTCCCCATGTTACATCAATCACTCCTAAGTCACGTGGAAACCACCTACATGTTCCTCCTATGGGGTGTCCCTACTCGGTCGAAGGTCCAATCTCGGTCACATCACCTAACACATTAATGGTCACAAATCAACACATCTGCATTTTGAAATCACATGACTCATCACCATACATATTTTAAGAATCTACATGTTCACATTCAAGTGTTCCACATATTACACAATCACACAATGCAATCATTTTAGTCACCGGACCAATTCAGATACGCAAATTTGTTGCAGAAATTAGTTAGCAAAAATTGGTTCGCTAGTGACGCAGATTCATCAGCGAACTAATTTGCTGGAATGCAGAATCAATAGTGAAACTGGTACGCTGGTGATGTAGACTCATCAGTGAACTGATTCTCTGGAACGTAGAATGGACAGCAAAACTGGTATGCTGGTGACATAGATTCATCAGCGAACTGATTCTCTGGAACACAGAATCATCAGCGAAACTGGTTCGCTGGTGGTGCCACTATTCGGCATCGAAAATTGATTCGCTACTGACACCACAATTCGGCATCGAAAACTAAGTCGCTGCTGACATCACAATTCGACAGCAAAAACTGATTCGCTGCTGACAACACAATTCGGCAGCGAAACTGATTCGTTGCAGACACCCTAATTCAGCAACGAAAACTGATTCGCTATTGACAACATAATTCGGCAGCAAAAACTGATTCATTACAGACAGCACAATTCAGCATGAACATCCACATGTGTTTTGGTTCCAGCACATAATTTGTTATTAGAATCCAGTAGAATCACGCAATTTCAAGCATGAACATCTACATGCATTTCGGTTCCAGCACATAGTTTGTTATTAGGATCCAGCAGAATCACACAATTTCAAGCATGAACATCCACATGCATTTATCACACAATACATTTTATCCACCTTTTAGCTATGGCCGACCCTTTACCAAGTTTTGTCCATTCAATCAACATTTCATAATCAGTTTTGTCCTTTTAGCTATGGTCGACCCTTTATAAAATTTTACAACCATAGATAAATTGGTAGGAGAAAACACCACTTGACAAGAGAATGGGTAAGAAACAAGTGTAAAAATTGGAAAGAAAAGAGAATGGGTGCTAGCTGCATGCAAGAGAAAAAGGGCTGGAATTTTTCAATCAATTGAGGAGCAAAATTCAGATTATCATCAAGTAAGGAATCCCAAACCCAATCTTATAAATTAAACTTAAATTTGGTTTGAAATTGTACAAATATCTTGAATTGAAAATTAGGGTTTTTGAACATAATTTGGGAAAAATGCAAAATTGTCTAGAATTGGATTAATTAAAGTGTTATAGGTTACCTTCAATGTGAAATGATGCAAGAACAACAAAGAAAAATCAATGGGTCAAAGATATAAGGTGGCCGACCATTAGGTAAATAAATAAGAAGGGTAGAACTTATGATTTTATTTGTCAAATTGCTTGGGATGTGTTGTTACAAGGTGAAAAATAACTAGAAAAAAGAAATTATCACATGGAAAAGAGAATGAACACTTAGATTCCTTTGGGCCAAGTTTAGCCAAGACAAGTTTAGGAAGGGAAGAAGGAGTTTTGAAATTTCATATAATGATAATAATTGAGTTGGGTGTAATGAAAAGTTTACTAATAAAAAGACCAAGTAATTTTATGATATGAGAACTTGCAAATCGGTTTTGTTGCACCCGACATCACGGCGACCCTAAAAATAATCCTCGATTTATGGAAAAAGAACAGATTTCTGGCATCTTGTTCTTTTAGGGGGAAATGCCTTGTTTAAGGAGTCGCCACCTAGTATTATGGTCACTAGGAACCCTAACTGGTCAACAGAGATTCTATGGTACGGGATTGGTTACGTAAAAGGGAAGATATTATCACCCCTTAAACATTCTGCCTAAGGCAGACTGCATTGCTAGTTTTGTCTTAAATTGCTAAACATTTATTCGCTTATGCTATGATGATTGTTTATAATATTCCTGACTCTGACGCCAGTGAATATTCGATCTCGAATAATTCCAACTCTTGCGTTGGTAAAAATTCCACCACGAATAATTCCAACTCTGGCGTTGGTAAAAATTCGTAGCTATAAAAAAAATCAGTATATATTTTTTCCTATTCCTAATCCTGATATCAGTGAATAAATTGACAAAAAATATATTTTTTCTAAGACATGCAAAATTTTTATTTCTACACTTTCTATTTTTTTACTTTCTATTTTTTTTATTTTTTTGGGGGCTGGGCCCAGCTCAGCCCACATGGGCTGGGCTAAGCAACACGCGTGCGCTAACGCATGCGTGTTGCTACACTGTGCAAGTGAATTAAAATTCACTTGCACACTGTAAATGCTACTTAACCGAAATAATGCGAGAAGAAGAAACTCTTACCTGGTCTGCTGGAGGCGATGGAGACGATGGCGAAGCTCTGGCTGGTCAACCTTGTTTCCTCTCCTCCGTTCCTTCTTCTACTTTCCTCTTTTTACTTTCTTTCTGTGTTTGGATCTCTCTGCTCTGTCTCCTCTGTGTTTATTTCTTGTTTTCTGTCTCTGTGCCTCTGCGTGTTTATGTTCTTGTTCTCGGTGTTACTTCCTCTCTGGAAGCAGGGAAACGAAGACGTGATGGAGGCTGGTCGGCTAGTTGCTTTCTTCCTCCGCTGCTCGTGGCCTTTCTCCGTGGCCTCCTCTGTTTCTTTGAGAAGAAACAGGGGAACAATAAGTCTACTCTTTTTTTCTCTTCTAGTCTCCTGCGTCTTCCCCCTCGTCGGTTCACTCCTCTCTCCTTTTATAAGGCCAGAACCTATGGTAACGGCCGCCTTCAATGAGTAAGCGTTGCTGCTGACGGATGAAACACCTCTGCCTTTAATGGCAGAGCCGTTGCAAAGGAAGAAGACGGTGAACAGTCGCTCAAAACGACCCCGTTTTCTAGCTCTAAAGGCTGCTTTCAATTTGGTCCCTGGAATTCTTATAATTTTGCAATCAAGCCCCTGGTTAAAATGTAATTGGATCCTTGCATTTCCGTGCCATTTTCAAGCTGGTCCTTGGGTTTTAATGTTTGCAATTTGGACCCCAATTAAACCCCAAACTTTGATATTTCTTCAATTAAGTCCCTGATTTCATTAATTAAATTAATTTCAAGCTTAATTAAGTCTCAAAACTTATCAATTTCTCCAATTAAACCCTTAATTGGATTAATTAAATTAATTCCAAGCTTTAATTAAGTCTTAAAACTTATCAATTTCTCCAATTAAACCCTTAATTGGATTAATTAAATTAATTCCAAGCTTAATTAAGTCTTAAAACTTATCAATTCTCCAATTAAAACCTTGATTTGATTAATTAAATTAATTTCAAAGTTTAATTAAACCCCAAAACTTCCAATCATGTTGCCCTTAACCCAAATTTTAATTCATTCTTCATTTATTTCATTTTACTTGCTTTTTCATCATTATCATCATTTTTTTATCCTTTTCAGTAATAATAATAATAATAATAATAATAATAATAATAATAATAATAAAATGATCAAAATTGGGTTATGACAGGTTTCATAAGTTAGGTAGGTGAAAAGGAGTTCTTGGGCGATACATATGGCCTAAGGCGTGTTTAAGGGACAATTACAAGATGAAGGAAATTGTGGAAGTCTAATAACATGCATATTCTTGAGGTGATCCTGGATCACCTTACAAAATTTTATTAAATTAGTGTAAATGGCCTTAGAAGATCATAATGAGAAAGGTTACCATGTATATGGCGTGGGTAAGGTTGTATTGAAGGGGGAAAGGGGGACTGAAGATACATTTCACCCATTGATGAAAACTAGATATATTCATCATCTTGATTTTTGAGAGGATTCGGGCCTAAAAACAATAGAATTCGGGAAAGGCTTCCTCATAAAATTTGTAGTTTGAGATGTTATATTTCCAACAAGTCTGGCCTCGCTTAATTTGGAGCTCCAGAGCTCCAGATATTTGTGAAAATCTAAGGGGAGGTCAAGCTGCCACCCCTGCTGGCAAATTCAACAAAATTGATAAAAATAGGGAAATTTACCCATGTCAAGGGCAATAACTGGTTTCCTTTCTTTCATAAATTTATAGTGTCATGCCTTAACATTTGTAAGGAAATAAACCATACTTGGAATGCAATTTTGTGATTGTCCATTAAGATTTGATAATGAACTG
>Ga0325414_1009135_pt1 | contig 10460 bp, 4 predicted proteins | sample PopdelMetagenome_8_FD_206183 | JGI IMG/M metagenome (GOLD analysis project Ga0325414, IMG submission 206183) | Populus deltoides microbial communities from Bellville, Georgia, United States - Leaf-PdKOR-R3 | ecosystem: Host-associated > Plants > Phyllosphere > Phylloplane/Leaf | place: USA...
AATTAAAATTTTACTAGTTTTGATTTTATAATTTTAAATTATTGAAGAAGCGCAGGAAAACAAATCCAGCAGCCGAGCCCTTGCCGGTCTTTCCCAGCTTCCATCCCTGAGAAGATCCTTTAAAAAACCCCAAGAAAATGTGTCTTTACATTGATAATTAACCTGTGGAAAAAACTAATAAATGACTACCCTGCTGATTTGGTCCGTATCATAATTATGATTAATCGTGGAAAATCGTGCTTCTTTAATAATATAGATCGACCCTACCTTCGCTTAAAACGGTATACAATGACATCACAGGATGTGAAAACTTACACACATTTCACAAATATTCTCCATGTCGGGACCATGGATCAAAGTAACCCATCACAAAATTTAAGTCAGTTTTGATACATTTGCCTTACGTTAATTTAACGTAAGGCGAAAAAAAAACCCTAGCTCTCTCCAGTTTCTTTATGTGTTAATTTGCACTGATATAAAGCAAAAAAAAAAGACTTGTGATGAGCAAATAGCTTAATTAGGCTGCCATTTAATTAGCCGAGGCTAATGAAGCATTAATCTGGCTTAATATACATGATTAAGACAGCATGGAAAGAGACACAAGTGTTGCTTTCTTTAATCTTGAAAGAAATAGATCCAAAATGTCAAATGTAGATCCATGAGTATAATTTTGGGATATATAGCTTTCCAATGTCATTTCTTCACCCCCACCACGAATATAAGACGCGTACCGGACTGCGATTTTTGAAAAAAGTTGATGGGGAGAGGCCTTCCTTGGCAGCATTTTTATATATAATACGAAATATAAATCGAAAAAAACAAAAGAATCGACATGAAGAAAAACACTTAAATTACCCACTGTTCGTTAATTCTTCAATATGTCATTCGATCTGGTTTTCCATATAGATTGATATTTAAGATTATATTTTTTATATGAAAAATCCCTTTGATTTATATAAGGATATAATATAAAAAAATCAAGATTGTTCCAAGTATTTCAAATAAAAAGTTTCAGAACTAATCAGCCATTAAATCTTTTAAAAAATAAATTATATTCTTTGTGCTAAAAAACTTTTAGCACTTCAAACCCTGAAATTTTTTTTTTCTTCAACTCTTTATAATCCACGCAAACCCTGAATTACATTCTTTTCCCATCTTTTTTTAACCTGTAATATTTCTCTAAATTACGTGTCAAACATGAATATAATTAAGGTGGATACGACCCCAACGTTTTTTTCTCAAAAAAAAAAATGCATTTATTTATTTATTTATTAATAAGCATGAGGTTTCCCGGTCAGTGTTCGATCGGAATCTGAATGATAGATTGCTATTCCTGTAGGGTTTTGTTTGCTCTCTTTTCAAAAGCCTGATGATAAATGTAAAGAATGAAGAATTAAGTGAACAGCATGCGTATATTAATGTTTGGACAACCAATGAAATGTGTGAAAGGTTTATAATAAGCTTTAATTTAATGTAGGATGTCGTGGTGAATGTCAATTCTGATAAAGAATGTTTTAGCATAAACAATTACTATATATATTTCTATTTAATGAAATATTCGTTTATATATATTGGGACAAATAAGTACATATATCGACCTTTATTTCTTATCTTATGATATTAATTTTTGTGACGGAAGCAAATAAATTGTAATCAATCACATAGAAATTAACGGCTATAACAGCATCAACCGGTGTTAAGTGAAGCTTGCAATTATTCATGTAGTACATATAGTAGTTTTTTCCCCTGCGTGATGCTACAGTTCCATTTTAAAAACCTATTTTAATTTATTTTTATGGTTATTAAAATAAGTGTTTTAATTTAAGAACTCAAACGATTAAAATTCTTGAGTCAAAATTATATGTGAAGATTATTTTTTTTTAATTAATAACACGGTTATTTGAATTGAAATTTAAAGCATAATCATAAAAATCCAAATGTTTAAATTTAGTAGGAAAAATGATTTTTTTTTTTTAGTCAATGCTATTTTTTTCTTATTCATTCACTTCTTTTTTGAATCACATCAATTAAAAGAATGTTTTCTTTTATCAGATTTATGGTTTATCAAATAAAAACTTATTTATTTTAAAGAATGCTTCGTGATTAAAAAAATAATAAATATTATATTGTTATAATAAGAGTATCATTTATTTATTTCTTAAATTTAAAATTTAAAATAACTTATTAATTTAAAATTTTAATAAAATTGCAACTGTCATACTTTATTAAAATCATTGAAGATATTACATGTGACTCTACAAATTATGATTTTTTTTTCAATATTTTATTTATAATATGCTACTTTGAAAAGAAAAGAAAAACTCCTTTTGTAGAGTATAATGTTTTTATTTATAAAATGTGCCTGTGTGTATCTATGATGGTGGGCGAGTGGCATTGGCTTAGGAAGGGAAAACGAGGCAGAAGTGCTTGTGGACGTGTAGATGAGCTATTGGTTGTGATAAGGCAACCAAGTCATCAACATAGGGGCCCACAAAAAAAGAAAGATTACTGGAGGTCAAAGAGAGACATTGACCATGATAGTGAAAAACAACTGTGTCAGTCACTCTCATCGGTTTGTCTTGAACGGCGCCGTCTCATTCAACTTTCCAAAGCAATCAAACCAATCCAAAAATGCTGTCTCCATCAGCCTTTGTGTGTCCTTCCACGCCACCCACGCTAAAAAGTGACCGTCGGATTCATCTTCCCTTTTTGTTTTGGCAATTTTCACGACCTCCCAGCTCTTATCTTGCTTGAGTGATTTTTTTTTTATTTATTTATTTGAACCACACTCCACAATTAAACATTTCTTTAACATGATCTTGTATTTACAATCAAGCTTAACTTTACGTCCTCACAAAGTATCTTTATTTTTGTAGTTAAAAAGTGTTTTTTAAATATTTTTATTTTATTTTAAATTTTTATATATATAATTTTAGATTATTTTGATGTACTTATATACAAAAGTAAATTTTAAAAAAATAAAAATATATATTATTTTGATGTATCTTTAAGCAAAAAAAATATTTTGAAAGATAACCACTACCACAATCTCATCCTTATGAAGTTAATCACTATTAACAGCTATACAAATTTTATTCTGAGTGCATTTAAAAATTAATCTAGAATAGAGGTACCAAAGAAGAAGGAGGATGAGGGGGGTCCTCATTGGGACTATGGGGCCAATAAGAGAGAGCACATGTATCACTCATTTGTGATTTCATCTCTATTACCAATCGGCAAAGTTCAATCATCTTAGCACTAAGTCGTGCATAATTAGCAATAAGATTGGTCGTCCGAGCTTGTACTCGTCGGTCTAAAATCACTTCAAACTCTGGAGTTTGAGTGCTCAGAACTGATTGCGAGCATCTAATGGTTGATACATTTCAAGTCGTCCACAAGTCCTTAACCGTATTGTTAATGTTAAAGAGACCGTACACCAGATTTTTATCGAGTCCAACGAACGATTCTTCCTCCAATCACAAATCTAGATCGAGATCCAAATGGATTGAAAGGTCATTCCCTTATCTCTCCTTCAACTGAGTATTATATGTATTCTAAAAAAAAAGCCAGTAGATTCAAAAAAAAATAATTTAAGAAAACAAATAGTTGAAAACCAACATACTACAAAGTGATAAGCTAGGCTATCGACGAGTTTTTGCATCCCTTTTTTACGGTCATCACTTCGCACATGTGTTTATACAAAAAACTCCATTGGGTTTAGCTCGCGTCAAAGAACCGTAGCCTGTGAAAGAAAACTATTGTTAGTTAAATATATTTATAGAAAACAACAAATAGAAAAAATGGATGTAATAAAAGATGAATCTTACCATTCGTTTCACATACGAAACAAACAGAACACACCGGTTCCGGTTCTCTACATTGGACTATGACTGTCGCATGAAACGCTCGAACATTACGTACCGAATATATTTTGCCCGTACAGCATCCGAGACGTACGGTGGTCTGAAATCCTTCCAAACTGCCATGTCATTCCAGCCTAGAAACTCTCTTTCTTTCATGTATTTTTTGGCTTTCTTTTGCGCCTCGTACCAAAAATCTTACAACCTATATGATACAAATAAATTACCTGTTAGTAAAATTGAATAAAAGGATTACAATAATTTATCTTCATTTCAACCTTTCCTGGGTAGTTACAGCGTGTTTCTCCAAAACTTTCATTGCAATAACGTTGTCAACTCTATTCCATTCATATTTTTCCTTGCATTTAAAATTTGTAAAAGAAAATTTTCAATAAAATTTTATTAATATAAATATAAATTAACCTGCCAGTAATCATGTTTGTAAAAGTGACAAGTTATCGTACTTTTAGGCTTTTTTAAATTCATTCCTTTTCTATTGTAATTTTTTCGATATATACCGATGATATATTTTTGTCGATCTTTATCAATGGATACGAGGGAATAATTAATTGTCAACGAATACAAGCGAATAAAAAAAAATTGAAGTTGGATGTATTATTTTTCTACGATTAGATATTATTTTGAGGTTAGTTTTCATGTATTGTGGCTTACATCATCATTTTAATCCTATCAAAAATAGTCTGCCCAATCAACTACTCAATATATAGTTTTTTTTTTTTAAGAATATGACACGATCCATCAATGCCCTGCCTCTCAGCTGCATTAACATTTCGTCAAATATTTTATCCCAAAAACTCCTTTCAACAATCACAAATAATCTGCCAAGTCAACTACCGAATATATAGTTTTTTTTCCAGGAAAAAAAGAAGAAAAATTCTAGTATATTTTGAATAGTTTTTTAACCAGCGTAAACGGTACGTTTTGACGGTGCAAAAGGTTGCAATCAGAGTGCCAATCAAGGCTTCTTATTTGATGTTAATTACCTCTCCTTATGAAAATTGTTTAACAAGATTCTAAATCCTCTAACCAATAAATAATTAAAGTTAAAAAAGAATAGGATACTTAATATAGTTCTCTTTAATTAAAAAATAATTTGATCTGGAACATGTAGCTAGGGCTTCCGTGGTTGGCTGGCTAGCTGATGGCCTTAAGGGTGACCCCAAAAGTTGTAGCCGAGGTATATAATGTTTTCTAGCTAGAGCACGTCTCTAAAGATTCCCATAATACAGCTCCAAATGACAACATCAAATCCTTGGCTCTCATGCTTAAAATAGAAAGAAAAACCCCATTCACCAAACACCCACAAGGCCACAACCATCCTCATTATTTAAACACTCTTCTTGTAATAATATTATGCAGGTTCCTCGGGCTATGGCATGTTTGTGGAATATGGGGTCCATTTTGTAGTTATCTTATTTTCAGTCTATTATTATTATTATTATTATTATTATAGAAAAGTGGGATATTTGAAATTGGATGTTACATCATAATATTTTAGCCAGATAATCCTTCCCCTGGAAGTTCCTTTTTCAAGTGCAAAATATACTTTACAAATTGATCATCAAGTGGCTAAATTAATACTTGATTAATTAAGGTTACTATACTTGAATTTAATGAAGGAATATTAATCACTTCCTCCGTTTATGATCATCAAGTGGCTAAATACTTGTGCTCAAGTACACCTTGAACACGCATCATCGACATTCATGACCTACGTAAAAGATTCATGCGCTTTGAAATCCATCAAGGGTGGGGAAAAGAGATAGCAAAAGGAACAAAAAGAAAAGGCAGAAGACCAAACTGAGGAACATTGTCTTCTTTGTGTGAGCAAAGTGGAGCATGCCACCCTCTGTGTTAGCTGCCTGGAAATCCCATATAATTCCTTAAGAAAAAACTGGTTAGTAAAATATTATTGTTATTATATATATATATAAAAAAAGAAGCAAAAGTAAACAAAGCAATGTATTTTCTTAATTAAGAAGAGAAAGTGGTGGTAGAGAATAGGATTAAAATAAGCTAACGTGAAGCACCTGAAAGGAGAAAAAAGAAGCAACGATCCCTTTTTAAAATCCCGGGTCCGCTGTCTCTCTAAGATTTATTTCATGCAATTACACCCATGGATTAAAAAATAATAATCACGAGTGTCCATATCACTCAAAAAGAATTAGCTAGAGAAATTGAAAGCTGTGCATGTACAGTTGATCACACCCTTGTTTATTAATTTAATTGGTAATTAATTAATTCTTTAGATAATTTACACATAATTAAACAAAATGATCCAGAAAATAGAATCTGGATGAAGAACATAACCCATTTGGCTATGGTGCTAGAGCTGGAATAATGTTTTTGAAGAAGCAGATGAGCTGTCTCCAATCAATGGACTCCAAGGAGTGGGAACAGTGCACGTCTTCTTCTTCCTCTTCTTCTTCTTCTCTCAAGGCTCCAGCTCTCTTTCTTTTTGCAAATTAAATTTCCATGGGATGGTGACCCAGGTTGAAAATGACTCTTTGTTTTGATGCATTCACGGGGCCCCACAGCACATGCCTTCACCAATCCCTGCAACAATGGGGTATAGAAAAATGGGATCCACTATATATAAAAATAAAAAGTAAAAAATAAAAAAATAATTTAGGAGACCAACCCTTTTTGGATAGCTACTCGTTTCCATTACTCAAATTGTTGGAAGCAAAAGCAATGGACTCCCCTTCTGTTTCCCACGAGATGCACAGTACTGCACCATCACACATCCATGTCATTGCCCATATCAAACTGGAAAAATGTTAGCAGTCTTGAGGTCTCAGAGCTCGTGAAACTCAGTACTGTGCCTGTCAGGTCCAATTTCATAGCTACTGGAGTGAAAACTGAACCCCTTTACATGAATTCAGTCCACTGTTTATGTATCGCTGGATTAAGTCGAATTGGATTGTCAAATGCAATCCAATCCATTTTGACTTGGCAATTGCTTTATCATGAACGAGACTTATACGGGGCGTAGGTGATCAGCCTTGTTGACAAATGTATGTATATTAATGGTGCTTAGGCCTGCTGTGGAGATCTTTGAGGCGTGGCTAGAGGGGTGCATTGCTCTGTTCTAACGGGAAAAAACCATATCGAACCATCATATTTTGATTCCTTAAAGCTTAATTCTCTGTCAATTCGTGCAAATAGTCTCAATGCAAGTGTCTTGGGATTTCAAGAACACCTCCTTGCTTGAAAACAAACTCAAATTCTCCTTGCAAAATATAGAACCGAAAGCTTTAGAATAGATTGGGAACGTGAAAAAATCATGAGATAAGGAAAATAGTAGGGAGTATAGGGTTGTTGATAATAGTAAATATTGCTTTGATAGCTTTGATCTCTAACGTACTAAACAACCCTCTTCATCCCATTTTCACATAGGACTTTTAGGATAAAAAATTATACAGAATTAATTCTATTTAATACTAGAATTAGCTCCCTTTAATTTGTTTTAAATCCTTAAATACTTGCTACAAAAACAAAATAAAATCTGATAGTTTTGCTTTGAAAACCAAATGTTTTCTTTTTAAAAAAATTATTTAAGTAGTTAATTAATTCTATTTAATGTTGGGTTTAAATTTTAATTAATGATTATTTAAAATTAATTTCTCATTTATTGACAAAAAATGAATGTAGACATGTTAAAATAATTATATTAAAAAACAATTTTCAGCAAATTCCTATTTCTAAATGTAACTCAACCCTGCATTTAACTTGGTATAAAGAAAATATCCATTAACCATGCTTATAAATAATTAACCATTTTCCCAACACTATCTACCGTGATAGTAACTTCACCCCTGTGGTAAAAACTGATCAATTCAGTGTCTATGCATGCACGAGCTCAAGAGCAAAGCATATCCATTGAACGTATGCGACTGGCCATGGCCTGATCACTCATAGCCATTAAAGGGCCTATCACCGTACACGTGGACATAAATAGTTTCAGAGAGTACACGCGCACAATCACAAAAGGCAAGGTCAGATTGTTTATTGTTTATTATAGCAGAAGAGGGAAGGGAGGAAGAAGACGCAGTGCATGTGCAACCTCTGTGCATGATATCAGAGTACTGAAGCTTTTAGGCTTGTCGCCAGAAACCGTACGCACAGGAGAAGAGAAGAAAACGAGGCAAAATTTAAATGGAAAAGACGATTTGCTTTTTACACAAGTGATTGGAGACGTGGGAACCAGCTTCATTCACTGTCAATGCCAATGGCTGTGGTAGGTCTTCTTGTCTCTCTCTTTTGTTTGTGGTGGCCTCAAAAAACGAATTGGATGCACAATTTTCCATAAAATTTTAATTTATTTCATGCTAATTATTATGGTTATAAAGAGTTGTTTGGTAAATATTTTGTGGCTGTGCCGAAAGAGTGATGATCATGATGACAATTAATGATATTGAGTACATGGTTATAAAATTATGTCATACCCTACTGGGTTAATTAATGATTCTTGCAGGTTTTTAAAATTTATATTTTTAATTTGTTTTATAATAAATATCTTAATAGGATATGAATCTAGAATTTAATAGATTGTAATTTTTTTTAAGATTTTAGGATGTTTGTTTGGAATTATTTTTTTATATATGTTTTCAATTTCATTTCCCATGATTTTTTTAATATTTATAATTTAATCCTTATTTTTTTAATTTATATTTATTTTATTTAGAATTATTTTTTATTTTTTTCATTAAATTGCATCCTTGTTGAATTCTTTCTATCAAATTTTATTCTTATTTTTTTATTTTTTTTGTTGGTTTTTTAATTAATATTTTTCTACTGATCTTATTCTTCAAAATTAAATTGGTTGGGAATTATGCTTCGTGATTGAATCTGGAAAAAAAATTTCACATGATACAACTTTTAGAGATTAAATCAGATTTAAGAGGTTTGTCCTGTTTTTTTTCTAAATTGATGTTGTTTTATTTTTTATCATTTTTTTTAAACTTTTGTTTTGTTATTTTTTTTAGTTTAACTCTCTCTTTTCTTAACTTTTATTTTCTTATTTTTTTCGATTTGATTTTATTAAGTTAATCCTCAACAATTTTTTTCTATTTCACCCCATATTTTTTTTAATCTACAAAAAAATCTATCATGTTGTAAATGATTTTCAATTTCACCCCTTAAAATTTTTTAATCTTTCAACTTTGATTCTAATTCTCTTAATTGTAATTTTTTTGCAAGTTTTTTTATTAACATTTTTTTAATATTTCATCTTTTAAAATTAAATGAGATAATATTTAAGCTTTTTAATTGAATTTAAGTCTATAATTTAATAAATTATAAATTTTTTAAATTAGATTGGTTTAGAAAATTCAACAAGGTTTGCCTGTTTCCTTTTTTTTTTATGCGGATGTTTTATCTATTTTATTTTTGAAGTTTGACTTTTATTTTTTTAAGTTTTTTTTAATTAGAAAATTTAAATAACTTCGGGTGTGATTTAACCAATGACTTTAACCTACCAGTATTTTTACTTTAAAAAAAAAAAAATTGTTTTGCCCGCTGCAACAGGCAGGCAAGAAATCTACTTTAATTATACCCAGGAGTTAACATGAAGAGTACACTGATGAGGGGTTTGCTTGTCATTTCAACAGTTCCATTTTCAGGACGGAGCTGCGTTGATTGGGGTTTGGTAGGTAGCATGACGCCTCCGATTTTAAATTTTTTATTTTTTTATTTTGTTATTAAAAAAGAGTGTGATTATGGTAATTTTTAAAGTGTTTTTATTTAAAAAAAATTAATTTAAAATAAAAAATTAATAATTTTTTAAAATATTTTTAAAACACATAACCAAGCAAAACCTAAAAAATATCTGTCTCCATCCCCGCAGGGAGGGTCGATACAAGCTTGAATGATAGCATCGTGTGTCCGCATAACTTGTCGAGCAAGCATGTCTAGGCATTAACGGGTGGGTCTAGTTAGATTCTATGGCGCTATTTGTCCAGTAATTGACAGAGACGGTCAACTACGGAAGCTAGTTTTTCCGATCAATGGTTTCGTGAAGGGATCTTCTTTTCCTTGATCTGCTCACTCATGAGACGAATACAAGATTAATGGCCGGTTAGTCGGAAATTTTCGGATTTTTGCTTAAAAAATGACAAAGTTTGGTAAAACTTTTGGAAGAATAACACAAAATATATATATATGACCGTGCCGCTAAAACAAACCGGATCATATCTTTCCGGGATCACGGTGGTGGGTTGACTGTAATATTAAGAACAATATTAATTTTGATTTTGATTTTGATTTTGATTTTGATTTTGATTTTTTTATTTGACAGAGTTCTTTTTTTAATGTTAATGTACCTGTCTTGAAAGAATTCACATGCCATCAGTAGCTTTGCCAAGATAAGGAAAGATCGACTACTTGCTGCTCATGAAGACGTTCAGCCTATATTTATATTCAAGTCATGCTTCTCTTTTCGAAAAAAAAAAAAAGTGAAAATATATTCCATTTACAGATACAGACATGCTCCTCACAAAATGCGTGGTGAAAAACTAATTAATTAGTTATTGATGGAAATTTTGATTTATAACTATTGTTGTATATTCGAGATTAAAT
>Ga0325414_1009137_pt1 | contig 10460 bp, 11 predicted proteins | sample PopdelMetagenome_8_FD_206183 | JGI IMG/M metagenome (GOLD analysis project Ga0325414, IMG submission 206183) | Populus deltoides microbial communities from Bellville, Georgia, United States - Leaf-PdKOR-R3 | ecosystem: Host-associated > Plants > Phyllosphere > Phylloplane/Leaf | place: USA...
GTTGTGCTTTGGCCGGCTATCTTTGAACGGCTCAGATCATGCTGGAATAAATGACAGGCACATGATTTGAAAATAAATTACCAATCAAATATCGCCACGTGTGGAACAGAATGACGCAAGTGCTCATATGTCTCCTTTTTTTTTAAGACTATTGTGGTTTCGATTGAAAAAAATTCCAGTGCCATCTCAGTGACTTCGGAACCGTTCCTGTTTTATTTTTTCATATATATAAACAAGATGACATGTTTGCGTACTGTTATGAACTTATAAAATAAATATATTTAATAATATTATAATTATGAATTAATGTTAGATAAATAATAAAAACTTAAAAATTAAAGTTATGATAAAACCAATATTTCATGATGAAAAAAAAAATGTGCTGGTAATCAAAAACTTAGAGACTGAATAAAATGATTTATAGCAATCCATAATATTTTGTGAGGAAAGATACAGTGTTTTCGCCACATGATTTAGCTTTTCTATTAATAAAAAACAAAAAAAATATAAAGCTAAATTCTCAGTACTGTAGCAATCCATAGTAACATGTAAGGAAAGCTATAGTACTTTCCATATATGTTTTAGCTTTATGTACAATGATTTTTTTCCCCTGAAACTATTGTTTTTAACTATATGAAATAAACGATAACACAGTCAAGTTCAATTAAAAGAAAATAAATCTCACCAAACTTGTAAACCGGAACAACTTGGGTTACCCTAACAAATAAATGAACTATTTTAACCTTGTAAAAAGGCAAAATAAAAAGAAATAAATTACAAAACTTATTTTTCAATTACATCAATATTTTAAAAAATAAACAAAAACAAATTTTAAAAAAAACCATAACAAAAATTTAAAAAAAGTGAAGAAAAAGTAATACACTGTGAGTAAAAAAAATTACAAAGCGAAATTTTTAACCAGCTCACTATTAAAAAAAATTGATAAATATAATTTTAGAAAAAAACAAAAAAAAAAAGAAAAGGAGGGAAAGTCCTATAGAAAAAAAAAGAGGAAAGTAATACACTGTAAGTAAGAAAAAAAAGGGAAAAAAATAAAAAAAAATGAAAAAACAAAAGTGAGAAAAAAAAAAATACCCTATGGATTACTATTGTAATCCACAGGATTTTAGGTGTGGATAAACAATGAATTCCCCACACCCTTTAACTTATTTTAAAAATATATTATTGTTTTATATTTTTAAAAAATAAATTAATATTAAATACAATATTTTTTTCATTTATAAAAGAAAAATTATTTTATCAAGTTTTTAAATTTATACTGAAAAAAATATTTTAAGAATTTCTCCATGATTTATTTTGCAAGTTTTCTACTATTTTTTAAATGAAAAGCAAAACACGAACCATATTTTTTTATTTTATATAAAAGCACATTTTAGCAATGTAAGATATTAAAATTATTATTTTTTATATTTTTATATTTAATTAGTGTCATAAATTTAATTTTTATTATAAATCTAATATAATTTTTTTTTGTTAATAATATAATTTTTTCATGATAATTTTGAATAAAATAAAATTAATATTCTATAATTAGATTAACCCAAATACAACAAGTTGTTCTATAATTAGATTATACCAAATACAAAACAAAAAAGAATGGTTTAATTTTTTTTTATAAAAAATACTTGTAATCTTTATGTTTTTTTAATGAAAAAATTTATCCTTATTCTTAACAAATAAACACATTTTCTAATTTTTTATCAAAAAAATAAAAACAAAAAAAGGAAAAGGAAAAGGAAATTATAAATAAAAATAGAAAATATTTTTTAATTAGGAAACATACCCGATTGTTTTTGTTTTGGATAATTATATTGTTTATTTTCATAATTGTATTTTCATTGTATTGATTGAATATGAATGATACAATTTATAGAATACAAACCTATATCAAAATAGGAATCTAAATATATAAGGAAATCTAGAAACTAATTACAGGAATCAATTATCCTAATTTAAAAAACAAATATAGAATCTTACACCTGTATAATTCCTGATTAGACGAGATAAAATCCCAACACTTCCCCTTAAGTTGGTGCATAGATGTCACACATGCCCAACTTGTCTAAAAACTTTAAGAACACTCGATTTGATGCTTTGAATCTTAGGCAACTCCATAATTTTTCCATCCAATTTCTCCTTAATGAAGAATCTGTTTACCTCGATATGCTTTGTACGATCATGTTGAACTGGGTTATGAGCAATATCACATACTGCTTTATTATCATAGTAGAGTTGAATTGGTTGCCTAAATTGGTAAACTAGATCCTGTAAGAGAAGCCTTAGCCATAATGCTTCACAAAATCCAAGGGTCATACCTCTGAATTCAGCTTCTACGCTAAAGCGAGCAACAACATTCTATTTCTTGCTTCTCCATGTAACGAGATTACCTCCTACAAAGGTAATGTAACCAGAAGTAGATCGCCTATCATCTATAGCTCCAGCCTAGTCAGCATTAGTATATGTATTTATGCTTTGGTAATCTGCATTCTTAGTGAACAAAATCCCCTTTCCTGGAGCAGCCTTCAGAAACCTTAAAATTCGCATAACTGTATTCATATGTTGTTCTCCAGGATTATGCATAAACTGGCTAACAATACTCAATGTGTATGCCAAATTTGGTTATTTGGTCGTGTGTGCGCTAAGTACATTAATCTGCTTACAAGTCCTTGATATCTTCCCTTATCAGCAGGTACCTGGTTGGACTTAACACATAACTTCAGACCTTCTTCCACTGGTGTTTCAGCTGACTAACATGCTAACATACCAGTCTCTTGTAATAAATCTAAGGCATATTTTCTTTGAGACAAAAAGATCCCTTTATTAGATCGAGACACTTATATCCCAAGAAAATATTTCAAATCACCTAAATCTTTCATTTCAAATTCTTTGGACAAGTAATTTTGTAGGGCCTTCCTTTCTTCAGGATCATTTCCTATAACCACCATATCATCCACATATATACTGAGTGCAGTGATCTTACCCTGTTGTTTCTTCAAAAATAAAGTGTGATCTTAATTGCTCTGATGATAGCCAAAAGCTATCATAGACTTTGTGAACCTTCCAAACCATGCTCTCGGAGATTGTTTCAACCCATACAACGATTTCTTTAATCTGCACACCTTCTGACTCAGCTTTATTGGTATCATGCATCCTGGTGGGAGATTTATGTAAACTTCTTCGGACAATTCTTCATATAGAAAGGCATTCTTTACGTCAAATTGTTGTAATGGTCAATCCAAGTTCGCAGCTAAAGATAAGAAGACTCGAACTGTGTTGATTTTAGCTACAGGTGTAAATGTCTCCTTGTAATCGATCCCATAGGCTTGAGTGTAACCTTTTGCCACCAGTCTTGCTTTGAAGCATTCAATTGTGCCATCAATTTTGTACTTCATAGTGTAAATCCATCGACATCCAATTGGTTTTTTTCCTGGTGGAGGATCAACAAGTTCCCAGGTTTCATTTTTTTTTTTGTAAGGATTTCATCTCCCTGTTCATAACTGTTTTCCACCTGGGATCAATTAAGGTTTCCTGCACACTATTAGGAATAGATATAGTAGATAATTGATTTATGAATGACATATTTGATTATAACAACCGATGGTTAGACAAATAATGACTTATGAGATATTTAATTTTACTAGAAAGTTCAGGTTCATATGTGGGTTTAGGAATACCTCTGGTGTGACACTGTGGTAACTGTTTTAGAAATGGTTCTGAAACTACATCAAGAACATCTGCAGCAGAAGATTGGTTTGGTATTATGCAAGGGTTTGACTCCGATAGAGGAGCAACGTCTTTAGCTTTTAGACTTTCATCGCCACTTGTATCTAAAGACATACCACTTAAATCCAATTCATCCACTTCATGATTGACTGGTCCAGCTTGTGAGTCGTCACCACTTAAATCCAAGGTTATACCACTTCGATCCAAGTTGCCCACATCCAAGTTACCAGATACAGGGGATTCGTTTTCCTCAAAATTATGATTATAGTTTAGGACATCATAATCTAGAGTCTGAATTTCCTTATGGTTCTCCCTTTAAAGTTCAGTCTTAGAGGAAAAATACATTGATTCCTCATGAAAAACAACATCCATTGTGATAAACATTCATCGAGTTGGAGGATGATATCATTTGTATCCCTTTTGATGAGTAGAATACCCGAGAAAAACACATCGTAATGCTCGAGGAGTCAACTTATTGCATTGATGTTTATGGAGGTGCAGAAATGCTACACATCCAAAGATATGAGGAGGCAAATTCGAGACTATTGGGGCTACAACTGCATCACTAAGAGCTTGGAATGGTGTCTGAAAATTAATAGGGCTAGAAGGCACCCGATTGATTAAATATACTGAAGAGTTAAGTGCTTCTCCTCAATAAGACAAAAGGCATATGAGCTTCTATTAGTGAAGCTCAAACAACCTCCAACAAATGTTGATTTTTTTGCCTTGCAACCCCGTTCTGCTGGGGTGTATTGGAACAAGTAGTTTGATTAATAATTTCGTATCTTTTCAAATACTGTTGAAGTTTAGAGCTCTGATATTCTCTTCCATTGTCACTGCAGAGAACCTGAATTTGTGCACTGTATTGAGTTTCAATTATTTTATGAAACTTCTGAAATAACAAATTCACTTTACCTTTGGATGTCATCAAGTATAACCGGGTCGTTCTGGTACAGTCATCAATAAAAGTAACAAACCAACGTGATCCACTCAAAGTAGTAACTTTGGATGGACCCCAGACATCAGAATGTATAACTATAGAAGGGAGTGGACTTTTATTTAAACATAACTGAAAGGATGCTCGATGGCTCTTTGCTAGTTGACAAACATCACAATGGAAGCTAGAAATGTTAAATTTTACGAATAAATTAGGAAATAATTTCTTCAAATACCCCAAGGAAGCATGCCCTAGATGCCAATGCCATAACCAGATTTCATATTTCTTTTTCTCCCCCTCAGAGCCATCCACTGTTAAGGCTTTTCATAACTCGCTTGAACTTGTTGGCACCAGGTTCAAATAATACAATTTCCCTTGCCTAATACCATACCCAATCATCTACTTTGTTCGAATGTCCTTAAACACACAAAATTTAGGCAAAAAATTACAACACAAGATAAAGTTTTGGTTATTTGAGAAATTGACAACATGTTGTAATCTAACGATGGAACAACTAGAATAGAGTTTAAATTCAAAGTACTAGTGAAAGTCACAGATCCTTCCCCAATAACTAGGGTCGAAGCACCATTGGCAGTAGAAATTTTTTTTTATAAGGATGAATTTAGAGTTAAAACCTATCTAGAATCAAATGTCATATGATCTGTAGTGCCAAAATCAATTATCCATGCACTATTGAAAACAAGTGTAGAAATATTTAAAACTTTACCACCATTATTTGCAATTAAGACCAGTGCAAAGGCCTTTTCAGCAACATCATCCTTAATTTTTTTTTCTGTAATTGCTACCGTGGAGAGCCTTTTTAAATTCTTCTTCCATGTATCACGACTATGATCCCACCATTCAGGATACCCCATAAGTTCGAAACACCGACTTTTGGTATAGTCAGTCTGATTGCATTGGGTGTATTTGTAGGTAGACTTGTTAGTGCCATTGTTGGTCTTAGGATGGTTCTGCCAGTTTTGATTAGATCGGTGTCTAGCCAACATGGCGAAAGCTTCTGGATTTCCAGATTCTCCTTTTCAAAGTTGCACAACGAATTGCCTCTCGTTGGACCAAAAAATAACATTCTTCTAAGTCTGGAACTGGTTCCATGCGTAGTATTTCCCCACGAACTTGTTCAAATTCACCATTCAATCCAACAAGAAAGATGTGTACCCTAAGTTGCTCAATGGATTTTCGGTATGCAACAATGTCTTCAGGATCTGTCATGATTACTTTATCACGATGGTCCAATTCTCGAAAAACCTCAATTAGTTCTCCATAATATTCAGATAGAGATTTGCTACTTTGTTTGGTGGTGAATGCCTTTTGGCTTAAGGCAAAAACTTGCAACTCATAACTTCCATCATAGAAGGCCTTTAATAGAGCACTCTAGATTTCGTAACGCTTCATAATTTTTGGAGTCCTGGACATCAACAACAACCTTTTCACTTTTTGATTTTCAGCATAACACTTTTTATATCCATCTTCTGTCTCTGCAGGTGGCTTCTTCTTGCCACAAATATAGAAGAGTTTCTCCCTTTCAGCAATATGCATCTCCATCAGCTAGGACCAAACATCATAGTTTGATTCGGTGAGAATAATTCCTGCATTAAAAACACCCTCAGATTGAACAATAACAGGAACTGATTTCATCCCAGACGATTCAATGTTTTTTTCACTCATCTTTATTCATTAGAAGGGAGAAAAGAATAATAACTAGAAGGAAAAAAAGAACGATAATAATAATAATAATAATTATGTAAGGCAGAGGTTCCTATATCAATGATAGAGGTTTAAGAAGTTTTTTTTACAGAGGCTGAGGTTTTTCAAACCACTCTTTGATACCATGTTTGTTTTTAGAATTGTTTTTTCATTGTATTGATTGAATATGAATGATACAATTTATAGGATACAAACCTATATCAAAATAGGAAACTAAATATACAAGGAAATCTGGAAACTAATTACAGGAATAATTATCCTAATTCAAGAAACAAATATAGAATCTTACACCTACACAATTCCTGATTAGACTAGATAAAATATCAACATGTATCCCATGCAAAAAAATATTATTTTTGTTTTCTATCGTCGGTAAAAGAGGTTATTTTATGAAACTAGTAAGTAGTGTCATAGTTTTGATAAAATCTATATTGATAATTAATGGTATTATACTAAAACTATATTAATATTACTAAAAAAAACTAAATTAGTTAAGTGTTTCGATATGCTACCACTATTCATCCACACTCAATTGCACTCTAAGTTGCATTATTCATCCACAGCGCAGTTGTTTTTTTACATCCCCTTTTGTAGTTTTATTTTATTTTGATATTTCAATTTTATTTGTTTTGCTATCATTTGACACTTAATTTTAATTTTTTTTTCAATTTGGTTTAAGAGGGTGTGGTTTTATTGTGCAGCTGTTGTGCTTGCTCTCGCATATGTATTGTGGTGGGATTTACAATTGCATTACATAACAAGTTATAATTACAAATTATAAATTATAAATTATAAATTACAATCACTTAAAAAAAAAGAACCAAGATTATAATGTGAGCAAATGAAAAGATGAATTTAAAATTTTTATTGTGACATGAAGATACGGCAGTCCTAAAGACCAATAGATGTTCACCAAGTGTTCAACTTTTTTTTCATTATTGGGATGGTTCACAAATATTACAATACAACAACATATTTGACATGCATTTCACAACAGGCCATAATTGTTTTTTTAAAATCAAATATTATTTAAAATATATATAGTAATTGGATAATTTTATAAATATCATTACAAATAATTATTTAAATAGAATTTTATTTGAAGATATATAAAAAAACAATGAGGGCCAAGGGAAACAAGTGAGTGTAAAGTGCAACCTCACAAGCTTTAACTTTAGAGCCAAAGGAATTTTTTTATATATATAGATAATGAACTAGATAGATGATCCATGTTATACTGTGGGCCAAACAATTTTTTTTCGAACGTGAAAAAAAAAACTCCATACGAAACTTGGGATTTTAAAAAAATCATAGAATTGGATCACTAGGTCGACTGGGTTTAATAACCTCGGCTAATCTAATAATACTTAAAAAAAGTAATGACGGCAAATAAACTGAATTATTAAAAAATTGACATCTATGATATATAAAAAAAAGTGACAACAGAAAAAGATTCGAGTTAACCTATCAAATCTGTTACTCGAGACATGAGATAGGAATAACTTCAAAGAAAAGAAAGTGAAAAAAAATAATAAAGACTAATTTGTAACCAACCAAATATTGGAAAATATAATTTTAAAAAAAATACACTAAAAAAATAGAAGTCAACTAAAATTAACCTTATAAACTTGTAACTTTGGTTATGAGGCCGACATCATATTATAGAATGCAAACTTCAAAAAATTATGAAACAAAATTCTCAATAAACTAAATGTTAAGGGATGAAGCAAAAACAATAATTAAAAACCATGATCAAAGGAATTGTGACTAGTTTTTTTTGTTAATGTTTTTCAAAACTCGTTGATTTTATTTGCTAAATCCTTATAAAATAATATATAATTTTTACATTCTTGACTTCTTGTAGAATAAAAAAATTAGTTGATCCGGGTAATCCTGGTCAACTTACTCGACCTATGACCTAGGAGTTGCTTTGGGTCAACTCTTGGGCGGGGTCTAAAAACCATGATCAAAAGAATGGGACACAATTTCTTTGTTAAATTCTTTTTAATTTATTTTAAAAGTCGTATTTAAAACCCATTGTTTTTTTTCTTTTTAAAATTTTCACCAAAATAATGTCATTTTTACATATTTGTAAAATAAAAAAATTAGTTGCTCGGGTAACCCTGGCCAACTCACCCAACCCGTGACCAGAGACTTGCCCGGGGTCGACATCCGGGTCGAGTTTAAAAGCCATAATTAAAAAAAATAAAGACGCAACTTCCCTGTAAAAAAAAATTAAAACCCGTTGAATATTGTTTTAGAACAAGTTGATCTAGATAACCTTGACCAACCCACTTGATTTGTGACCCAGGACTTACCCGGGATCGACCTTTGGGTTGGGTTTAAAAACCAGGATTGAAAAAATAATGATCAATTTGGTATTAAAATCATATAAAATCAAACAACGAGGGATGAATCTGGAAAAAAATTCAATTAAGAAAATAAATGAAACCAAAAGAAATTATAATGAAAAGAATGGTGCTCAACTTTTTTATTTTATAAAAAAAAATAAGGTATGAAATTGAAAAGAAAATCAATTAGAAGAAGGGTGAAAAACAAAATAAATATCAATGGAAAGAAAGAGAACCAAATCCAACATCAAAATAAAATAAAATATAATGATAAAGAATGAAATTGAAAAAATAAATAAATCATAAAAAGAATTCAAAGCAAATATAAAGTAATAAAAACTATGAGGACCATAATTAAAATAATACAAAAGTTTAGAATATTTTTGAACTTTGGAGGAGAGAGAAAAGATGGTGGAGTAGAAGAAATCTAGCCGTTGCTTAAAGGCAGCCTTTAGGACAAAACATGTCGCCCCACGATGCTTTGCCTGATACTAGGGGTGTTAAAAAAAACCGATTAACTGAGAAAATCGATGGAAAATTAATCGAGAAAACCGAACCGAGATGAAAAACTGATTAAACTAATTTTTAAAACCATAAAAGCTTGTCGGTTCGGTTCGGTTTTGGTTTTACCATTGAAACCGGTGAACTGAACCGGTCCACCCATAAAATAAAGTTAATAAACAACCTATAAATAATACAGTAAACCTAACCCTAATTGATAACATTACATGAAAAGTCGCCACCCACACTAGAGATAATTTATCGCCTTTTTTCCCTTTTAATTTTCATCCACCCTGCATTTCTGTCCCCTGCATCTGTCTCTTCTCTAGCCGAATAATAAGTCATTAACCCATGTCTCCGCATCCATCTAGTATACTTGCAGCCAAACAAAAACTCTTAGCTTCTCTCTTCACTTGCAACAGAAAGAGAGGGAGGAACGGCAAGGTAAAGTTTTTCCATCTTTGACACTGCCTCCATCCTTAAGACATGGGTTGTACTATGTCGACTAGAAGCAAATCAAAAGGAGCCACTAAAAAAAAGCCATTATTGAGCAGAGAGGCAGATGATGAAAAGCCAAATCGGACCGAGAGGGATGATATAAGAAAGGGAAACCAAGGGGAAAATGGAAGCATGTGGAGAGGGAAACTTTGAAAGCCTTCTTGGATTCTCTGTTCATGAAAGCATGCTGGTCCATTACCACATCCATGATTAGGTTTCCCTCTTTTTAAGCCAAAAAACTAAATTTAACCGAACCGAACTAGTTCGGTTTAAACCGAAATTCGGTTCGGTTTGAATTTAAAAAAATACAAGTTGCTCGGTTCGGTTGGTTTTTATGGTTCGAACTGAATTGAACCGAATCATGAACAGGCCTTCCTGAGATGGTAGTTGGGTATTTTTGGATACTGGAGGAGGTGTCATGTGTCGTTCAAATAGCACAGACAATCTCCATACTTTGGTGTGTTTTTATCACGCCCCAACAACTTTTTATTTTGTTTTTTTATATATACCAAAATATCCTTAACCCCACACGAAATTTACAAAAAAACTGGAGTATAAAAGACAAAAATGCCCTTAGAAACAAAAACATTTGTTTTAAAACCCAATGTTATGTTGATAATCTCACTGTGCTCAAGAGAAGGAAAAACCGAAATAGCCTTTATCCCAAAGCAAACAGAAATTCTGCTTCCGAGAGTATCCAGGAC
>Ga0325414_1009140_pt1 | contig 10459 bp, 4 predicted proteins | sample PopdelMetagenome_8_FD_206183 | JGI IMG/M metagenome (GOLD analysis project Ga0325414, IMG submission 206183) | Populus deltoides microbial communities from Bellville, Georgia, United States - Leaf-PdKOR-R3 | ecosystem: Host-associated > Plants > Phyllosphere > Phylloplane/Leaf | place: USA...
ACTAGGTTTAATATTTTTTTAAAAAAATCATTTTTACTTAATTATATGATAAAGCAATTTGTTCAAGACTATGATAACCCTAAACAAAGCAAAACAAAAAAAAACCATTCACGAAGTCTATTTCTCAACCAATTAGACACTTATGGATGAAATCAGGAAATGTTTTTTTAATTATTATCAACATTAAGTAAAATACCAAATTGCCCTCGAGATGATGATTCATCATTAGAAGTCAAGCTTTATAAGTTGATTTTTTCTTAAAAAAAAAAAAACCTTAGACCCAATTTAAGTGTTGTTTTGCATTTATAGGCATTATAACAACTTAACTTTGCAAAAACTAAAAATTAAACAACAATAGTAACTTTGTTCAATTATAAAATGGTTGATCCACAGTAATTGAAGGAGGATGAGTATGAAAGTCAAAATGAAAAAAAAAAAGCAAATTAATTGTTTAAACCCATACTAATTGATCCCAACAAATCTTTTAGACCTAGGTTAATTTTCTAAATTCACAACCTATGAAACTGAAAACCCGAGTTCAATTAAAAATCTCAGTTGTCAACCAACTTAATGATAAATGATAAAAAAAATATCTCAAATTAAAAAAAAAATAATCAAAGAAGAAAATAGAGAAAAAAAAAAGGGAATGAGCAAAAACTATCTTAATTTAAAAAAAAAGATTGAAATCTGATAGAAAAAATTAAAGGAGGATGCAATTGAAAAAAAAAAAAGATTTGAGAAATGAATTAAAACAAAACAAATAAATATATGTCGGAGGTCCGACGAGTACACACGTTATATAGGGATGAAGAGGAGGTTGAGAAGAATAAAATGACACGACAGAATTAAATTTTTGACCACTGTATTGTAGCCGCATGTGCAGCTCGAAGGCGACAGAGTGACTGACATGCTGACGCATACGACACACTCGGTAATAGCTTTTGATTTTGATTTTTTGAAAACACCACCCTACCCTCAGGACCCAAGCATTAATATGAAAAAAATATATATTTTGCAATTACAAATTAGCCCCTCCAATCAAGCTTTAAAAATTAAAATCTAAGGGTAATAGAATAATCACACTGTAGCAAAACAATATGAAAGGCCAAAAGAGACATTAAACCATAGTTAACTGATTATTTGTTATTAAGGGTGAGAAAGTCATTTAACTGTGCAAAAGATTAATTAAAAGACTAAGACACCCCTTAACAATTTAGAAATGACAAATGAATTAAAGAAAAAGACTATTTTACCCCTAAAAAGGTTCTCAAGTGAGGGTTTTTTCAAGGACAAAATCGTTAATTTGCTATTACAATCCACAGTAAACAAAGGTATATATACAATGATTTTCCTATATGGTTTTGCTTTTCATTTTAATATCAATTTTGTAGAGCATGTATAAAATATCTTAAAAAAATATGATAGATACCATTGTTAAAATCCAAGTCATTGATTCTTAATTTTTTTAATATAATAATTTTCAATTAAAAAAAACTCATAACCATCAAATAATTATTAAGAATAAAATTATTATAATTAATACTCAACCAATCAATGACCGGATTTTAATTAACATAATTTATCATGTTTATTAAAATATAAGATGATCTCAATTTGTAAAAATTTGAGATTTAGAGTGTGTTTAGAATTGTGTTGCAATGTGCTTTATAATTTTTTTTTCTTGAAAGTATGTTAAAATGAGTTATTTTAGATTTGTTTTTTATATTTTATATCAATCCATTAAAAACATCGGGCCTTTCGCGAGAGCGAAACATTGCGCTGACTCGTCTTAAGCAGGTTAAAAGATTTTTGGTTGGATAAAGAGTTACCACATAATATTATAGTTACTAGAAACCCTAGATGTCTTTAGAGATTCTAAGTAAAGGACTCGTTACGTAAAGAAAATATATTATCACTCCTAGTATGTCTTTCCTGAGGTAAGTTGTATCGTTTTTCTTTCTTAGTGGTTACTATAGTATAGAGGTGTTCTAAATTATATTACCCTACTATGGAGGATTTGCTATGATGAACAAACTTTGGTTTTCTAGATCAAAAACTTGGTTTAAAAGATCCTAACATAAAAATATATCAGGTTTAAAAGATCCTAACATAAAAATATATCAAAAGAAAGCAAACTCATTCACAACTTATGTGTCGTTAAGGAACTGAAGTTAGAAACCCAAAGAGATTTGGTTATTATTGAAATTTTATATTTTTCTTTGGTATTTCAAATTTCTATGACATTTGTACCACGAGACACATGTTGGAATATTTTCAATTATCTTTGAGGTTTCTTTCAAACAAACTTGGAATTTTTGGCTATTACGTCATTTCAAATAATATTTAAGATAAAATTCCTTACAATTTTTATCCTTATATTATAGGTGAATAAATTGTATTACTCTCAATAATATTTTGGATATTAATCTCCATACAAGTTTTTTATCCTTATATTAAAAGTGAATAATAATAAATTATTATCCATAATAATCTTTTGAATATTAACCATATTATAGGTTTTTTATCCTTATATTAAAATTGAATAAAATATTTTACCAAAAATGAGTTTTTTTATATTTTTTTTGAAATATAGGTCAAAATCCTTTGAATTCTCCAAATTGGTTGTAAAATTCATGCAATACTTTTTGTATTTCTAAACATGCAAACATATTTTTTTGAATTTTTTTTTTAATTTTAAGACATGCTCCAATTTTTTTTTTTAGGATTTTTGGCTATATACAAGAAAAATTTTATTTATTTAAAAAATTATATTTTTTATTATTAATATTTTTAAGGCTTTGTTTAGAAATAAAAACCTATTTTTTTTGGATAATTGTCAAAATAGGCCTACGAGAATATTTGTTGAACACTTCTTTAAGCAAAAAAATCCTTTATAAAAAAATTTGAAAACCAAAAAAGGCTTACCTAAATGACCCGAATTTGACCTGATTAGATTAACTCAAAATATTTGGTTCGACCATAAATTGAACTAAAAACACAAGTTTGACAAAAAAAAAAACCAAAACAAAAATCAAAACATAAAACGAATCAAGCTTGCCAAAAACACAAAAACCCAAAAAAATTAGATCAAAACCAAGAAAAAACTAAGAACACAAAGAATAAATGAAGAACATCAAGAACATGTTGAGCAACATAAATCGAGATCCAGACCAAATATGAACAAGCAAAAGACATAGGCATGCTGGAAATCAATTGCTAAACAATAATCAAGCATCAAACATCAACAATTATCAATCAATAATCATAATTTGATGAAAATAGGTTTTGATGCAAAAACAAAACCTTATAATTAAAACTCAGAAAAAATAGTTATTGATGCAAACTAACCTTAGATCATTGATTAATCAAGTTACTAAAAATTTCTAGTGCAAATAATTATATCAAAACTGGTCCAAATCATAGAGTCAAGATAATGTTCTTTCCAAGAACACTGCCCGTAAAACTTAGAAAATGAAGAACAAGCTGCCAACCCAGAAATGTGCATACCAAGCCCTAAACCATGCTTTTTTATTCACATAAACCATACCACTATAGTTACACTTGTTTGAGCTAAAACAAACAACACCAAAATATCAAAATCATGCATGATGTTTTAATTTTCAAAACTGTCAAAACTAACAGCATGCATATTCAACCATTTTAAAGTTCAAAATTGATATTTTGACACTTAAAAGGATTTGGACAAAACCGAAGAGCCTAGAATATGTATTAAAAACCCAGAAAAAACATCAACAACCCTACTACCATATTTGACAGATTTCAAATCTATCTTATTTCATAAAAATGTAAAACAAACTTTATGCAATTTTACCCCTAATTAAACCAATGTCAATCCCTAAAGTTCAGTTTGTTTTTCAATGTGGTCATTGGATACATATATGTGAATTTTGACCTTTAATTGATCAATAAATTTCTAATTTTTTTCAATTTGACCCCGATTAAACTAAAACACATGCTTCTTGCAATTATGCTCTCAATAAATTCAATTAAACCCTGCAAAATTTCAATTGAGTCCTTAAACATATAATTTTGAATTTTAATTCCCAAATTCAAGAGGCCTTCACCAGTCCATATATATATATATATATATATATATATATATATATATATATATATATATATATATATATTTCCAACGTTTCCAACTTTTTTTTATTTCTTTTGATGAGTTTTTGATTTATTTTCTATTTTCTTATTTTTTTTTTGTATATTTATGCGCATCTCAAAATAAATAACAACAAAAACCATAGAAAACACATCAATTTAAATTTTTTAAAGCAAAAAAATCTTTTTAAAAATACCCAAAAACAAAAATAGAAGCTCTCCCAATCACATCATTTGATAATTGGTAGGAGATTTTTCTTTACTTTTATTCATAATAGTTTGGACAACATAGATTTTGCAAGGCGCAGGTCAGTGCACAGGCATTTGGAAGTTATCTTTGGCCCCCGGGCACCACACGTGCCGTGCGGCAATGGATTGCAATCGGCAGCATCTTGCCATCCACACACAACACGCCTTGACTTCTAGACATAACTGATGACTTTTCCAATCTTCATATGCAATTAATTTGCAGCTACCGCGGTTGACTGCCTTTCCGAGCCTGACATCTTTGAATTCACTCATAAATTATGGCTGACAGCCAATCTTCATATGTAATTCATTTCGACCCTTGACAATTGTATGCTGACCGTACGCTTTTTTCAAAAAAGAATTCCTGGAAAATATGGACTTGTCCGAGCAGTTGATACATATCATCAATCAATTAAAAAACAGTAAAAATTAAAACTACATGTTCTGTCAAATCTTTTTTCTTAAGAACATCAAATTAGGTTTTAATAAGACTCTGAATTGAATTGGTTAGTTAAATTCTAGATTATTTTTTTTGAATTCAATCTAGACTAAGATCTAAGTCGGTCGTATATTATGTTGACTTGTCAGACCAAATGGGATTAATAATTGTAGGAAAAACTAAAATAGGACGAAGATTGTATGACACATGGCCTTTACCTTTTTTTTTTTTTTTTTTGGTAAAATGCATATGTTGAGATTAAGGGTCAAGAGACAACTAATTAACAAAACACTGTAAAGTATGGTAAATCACTATTGGAATACTCATAAAACACTATTAATGTTTTGTGTTTTTTTTTCTTTTTCTTTTTTAGTTATTTTTTAAATTTTACCCTTTACCAACTCAATCTTCTATTTTTCTAGGGTTTTTTTTTCAATTTAATCCTTCAATATTATGATATTTTGAGAATTATACTTCATATTGTTCTTTCAATTTTCTTTGTGTTAGGTTATATAGTTTTATGAATTTATTTTTTTTCTTGATTTCAACCTTCAACATTAGATCTGATCTATTAGAAACAGAGTTTTATATTTTTTTAATTGTTTTTTTATGAATTTATCCTGATCTCATGACATATATCGTAGACTTAACAGGTTAACCTGAGTTGACCCTATTTATTTTTTAGGGTAACATTTTTCTAATATTTTTTTGTTTTATCCCTTAGTATTGGATTGGTTGGAAATTAGGCTTAGTCATTTTTTATGGGATTATCCGGATCTCATTACCTAGGTCACCGGTTTGAAAAATTGACTAAGGTTAACTATGCTCATTTTTTTTATTCCTTTTTCAATTGGGCTTTATAATTTTTTTTTATAGGGTTATCTTAATCTCATGACCCGAGTCGAGAGTTTGATAGGTTAACCTGAGTTAACTCAATTTATTTTTTGGGTTTTTTTAATTGAATATTTGTTTTTCAATTTCACCCTCCAACAACTCAATCTTATTTTTTTATTTAGTTTTTTTTCTAGTTTTATCTTTTAATATTAGGTGTTTGAGAATTGACATTGGTAATTTTTTTTCATTTGTTTTTTGTGGAGTTATCATGGTCTTATGGATTTAGTTTTTTCTTTCTCGATTTCAACGTTCATCATTGGATCTGTTGAAAATAGAACTTTGAAATTTTTTAATTTTAATTTTTATAAAGTTATTTAGGTTTTATAACTTAGATCATGAGTTTAACATGTTAGCCCAAGTTGACTTATTATTTTTATGTTTTTAGTTTTTTATTTATTTCATCATTCAACATTGAGTTGGTTGAAAATTGAAATTCATAATTTTTTTATTTGCTTTTCATGGTGTTATCTTGATTTTAAGACTCGGATTGTTGGTTTAACAGGTTAGCCAGGATATTTTGTTTTCTCTTTTAAATTTAATATATTTTTTTCAATATTATCCTTCAACATTATGTTGATTAGAAATTGACCTTCATAATTTACTTTGATTTTCTTTTTATAAGATTATCAGAGTCTTATAATAGAGGTCAAAGATTTGGCAAGGTAGCTTAAGTTGATTTAATATGTCATCGTATTAATATTTAAAAACAAATATCATGTAATATGTCGTCATATAAATATTAAAAAAAAATCATTTAATATTCATTATATTTTGAGTTCATTATTTTTTTATTGTATAACACATTAGCAATGTTTGAATATTATTTTTAAGTAAAAAACTTGATTCGTTCCACAAAGCAACATTAGCCAATTATCTATTTATATTTCCAAAAGTTGAGTCATATTTTACTTTGTAGGACAAGAAGAATACTATACACCGTTGCAATGCTTTTAGAGCCTGTTCATTTTTGCAATGGAAAAGTGCTTTTGAAAAAATTGACTTTTTTTCTTTAAATTATTATTATTTTGTTATTTTTAGATTTTTTTTTTGATGTGTTGATGTCAAAAATAAATTTTAAAAAAGAAAAAAAATATTTTGATGCATTTTCAAATGAAAAGCAATTTGTAAAGCAATCACTACGACAATATCAAATAGGCTCATAATTGGGGGTAAGAGTAGGCATTAATAACTGTGCCAAAAAAAAACTTCTTTGTCCATTTCTATCGTTTTATTTATTTTTATTTTTTTCTATTTCTATCATAATTTTTTTTATTTAATCATTTTGTAATCTAATTACTTGAGATAAAGTTTTACAATTACTATAGAAAGATAAAAGTAAAAGAGAGAGGATTGCAATATAAAACACAAAGAAAATATGTGGTCAATCTCAAAGTTTTTAGAATTTTTATTTTTGTTTATTTTTCAATTCTCATGTTTGAAAAAGAAGAGAGAAACTCGATGACAAACAAAGGAAAAATAAGGTTATCGGTTGAGCACATTCCAGCCATAAAAAAAATATGTGTCAATTAGTTTTTGTTCTCGAGGAAATTTTAATTGAGGTGTTTTTTCCCCTCTAAACATGGTTGAAAAGGTAAATCGGTTTCGTTTGATTTATTTTGATTTGATTAATTTTTATTTTTAGTGTGATTTTTTGATCTTTTAGGGTTGTTAAGTGGAGGTGCCAATGCAACAATTTGGCGTGACGGCAGGTGGCTTGGAGAGTGGCCTGCTGTCAGAAAATCTCTTGCTTTGAGTGCTATAGAGAGCTGTCGTGGGTTTTTGGTTGTTGTTGGGGACACTCGATCTGCCCTCTGGCGAAGGTGGGGTGCTGTGCAGTGGCGGCTTGCTGGTGGAGAAGATGAACAGTGTAGATCCTTTTTTTTTTCAATCAGAATAGTAGGATGTTTTTTTTAACAGTGAACAGTGAACAATTATTTTTTAGATCAAACCAGATCTAGGGTTTAGTATAGACATGTAAATCGTTTAATTGTAAGAACAATTAAAACCCTAGCTCTGATACCAAATTTGACGCGGGACAACAAACAAAAGAATTAAAGCCGGGAAAAGAAAGAAGCTTTTAGAGAAGAAGCTAAGAAGAGAAAGTAGAGAAAGAGAAGAAAGGGGATTGGAGATATGCAAAATCTGTAAATTTTTATTAATCATCAAAAGTCCCTTAACATTTAGAAAAGTGGGATATAAATACTAAAACCCTAACTAGAACAAGCGTTTGGGCTTATAGCCCACTAAATAAAATACCCAACAATAATTAAATCAAACTCAACAAATAAAACCAAATTAGCAAACCTTAATTAAAAGTTCATATAAATTAAACCCAAAAACGTAAGTTAAAGCCCATTCTCTCAATTGTTTGGGCTATTCTCCATCGTCTATGATCATTCACGTGCATAAATAATATTTCGGGTTCGGTGTCCCCATCAAGATGCAACCATGTAAAACACAATTCAACCCTAAAGTTTTCATGACCTAATTAATGATATTGTTTGTGGGAAATTTAACAAAAGTTGGTTCATTCATCACCATAAATTCTTTTCATGGTTGAAGACTTATAAACTTCAGGACAATGGAGAGTAACTAAGCTCCACAATACAAGGACACTTGTTTTTCAAGATCTCCATCACCTTTCTCAACAAGTAAAGGTGCTCAAGGATGTTTTTCTAACTATACAACAATAACTCCATGCTCTTCCACTATTTTAACAATAAACATAATAAATAACCCTAGTGAATGCATATAAACAACTCTAGTTCCTTGAAGGAACAAGGTAGAACAATATACAAGTAAGTAGGTATAAGAATACTTATACTCTAGCCACTCTTGATTTAAATGAGTATACCTATAATGTGTGAAAAATCCTAGATCTTGTAATATAATTTAGTAATGTCATGTGTAAAGTCCTCTTAATAACATTCCAAGTATCTTTTGTAGTGTGGTACCATAACCTAAAACCTAGCTCTATTATTAAATTTCATGATCTTAGCGTTAAACTCATCTCCTTGAGCTTCATTCATGATTGATTGACATTCCTTAAGCTTATAACAATACCTTTTACCACCACACATGTTGAGGTATTGACTACCATGAAGAGAAAATATATAATTCATGCGATACCCACCTCTTAAGAAGAGTGGAATAAACATAAGGAATCCCAATGATATTTTTTTCTTTCATCATGACCATTGTCATGATAATGAGAAATGACATGCCCTAAAAAAAAAGATATAAGAGTAATCTCTAGGGATTATGTCCAATAATTTCTAAGAAAGGAAATGCAACTTGAACAAATAGAGAAAGATCTCTACAATGCATTACCTGAGATCATATAATCTCTAGAAATTATATCTCCAATTGCATAAGAAAATATTTTGAACTTTCTATAAAATCAACAGTGTTTCTCAATATCTCCAATGTCTTCAATGAAAATCTTCATGTCTTCGATGAAATCCACGACAAGATATCTATAACCTAATTCTTCATGTCTCCAATAATATCTTCATGATGAGACCTCCATGTCTCCAACAAAAATGTCCAAGAGAATCTTCACATCTCCTAACATAATGCTTTGACACTGCTTTCATAATCACAAAGCATTCTCCACTTTTTAAATAATAATGTTCTTTGCTTTAAGAAAAACAAGAAAATTGATCAAAATATCATCTCTCGTGTAAGAAATTTCTCATCTCTCTTACATACAAGTTAACAAAAGTCATAACAAGGTAATATGACATGTATAATTTTCCTTCCCTCTTACCTCTACTAGTTAAGTCTTTTAAACATAAATATTTAAAAGACTAGGGCACAAATGATGGTGCACTAAATATAATACCAAAAAAATCCTAGTCATTCGGGCTAGGCTTGAATGGCTTTGTCACCTCACCAAGCCTAAACAGGTTATTTGCCATGGTTTTTAGGCCTTGATCCAATACTAACCTCTATACATGTACGGTTTATAAATTTGAGAAGTTAAAACAGCGTTGCGCACCGCTTACTAGTGCTCTCCAAGTTTTCTATGTTAAGTAGAGGGACCTTTTTTCACTTTCATGATTATTTCCTACCCACACATCACCTAAAGGGACATTGCCAAACAACAACCCTCTCAATAATGACATCTTAAAGGCCACTAACAATCACTAACCCTTTCGCTATTGGCATAACAAGACGCCACAACCAATGGCGAACACCAAATTCTCCAGCAATTGTAAAACAACCAACAACTTACTAAGAGATACTTGTAACTCTTTCACATTCGTTTATTCAACAATCATACACTTTCTATGTTTTCCATTCTTCTTTTCTTTTAAGCACGTGCTCCTCTTACATTTACTCACTTAAGTATCAAAGGTCTTCTATTATGATAAAAGACTAGTTTAGCGGGAGAAAACCAAGTCTAGAGACAAAACCTACATTGAAACCCATGCACTTCAATCCAAAACACGACTGTAAGAAGCCTAATTCAACCTTGAGGTTTTCATTGTCTCAATGCAACTGGAATTTGTACTTTATGCCATTTTAATCTTTCTGTATCGTTATTCATATGCATGCCTTCTGTACAGAGTCTTGAATTATTAGAGAAGAACTTTACAGAAGGCATAAAAAAAAAGAAAAAGAAAAGAAAAGAACAAATATCACTTGAAAGCAGAGCTTCCATTTAAGCGTTTCTCCTACATGTCCAAAGGCATATGGACTCGATAAAAAAAATGGAACCCATACAAAGTACATAGCAGAAAGGGCCGA
>Ga0325414_1009144_pt1 | contig 10458 bp, 10 predicted proteins | sample PopdelMetagenome_8_FD_206183 | JGI IMG/M metagenome (GOLD analysis project Ga0325414, IMG submission 206183) | Populus deltoides microbial communities from Bellville, Georgia, United States - Leaf-PdKOR-R3 | ecosystem: Host-associated > Plants > Phyllosphere > Phylloplane/Leaf | place: USA...
CTTTTCTTTATGGCTTAAAAGTCATTTTTTAATTGAATGGGGCTAGGAAGTCTTTCCATATTTTATTAGTATAGTAAAATAACTTAATTACCTTTAAAAAAACCCTAGCATCTAAGGGTTTTTTTTTTCACATTTTTAATTTTTAAAGCATAATAAAAAAAGACTTATTTACCCGCACACACATTTTTTTGAACTAATGTCCACATGTTTTTTCATCTTTTCAACTTGGTTTTTTTTGCTAATAATCAAATTGATTCAGAGAAATTTTAGTAATTGAATAAATATAAATATTATTTTAAAAAAGATGCATCAGCGCGTGGGTTGAGGTCGTGCCATTTAGGCGAGATGTGAGGGTTGGTATGACAACCGATGGTTGGTTTTGAGGCGACATTCAAATAGTCTTGGTAGTCTAAGTTTTAATTTTTCATGTTGTTGCTTAATAATAATAATTCAGATTGCCACATCTTTCTTTGTGAGTGTGTGAGAGTGAGTTTTCTCTCCTACTTTGATTCTCTAAAGAACTGAATCGACTTATTGAAGAATAACTATCTTTGTAATGTCATCCTATAATTCTCGTTCATGAATTGTTATTTATTGGGTGGGGGTTTCAAGTTCCAATAGTTTTGGTGCTTAGGTTCAAGGTAATCTTTATGTCACACTTTCAAACCTGGTTTCTTGGCTTTTCAGGAATTGTATCATTTGCATATGGGTTATTACCAAAAAGTCACGAGGTTCACATCATTTTGTATTAGAGCTGGACTCCATTAATCAAGTTATATCCTTTTTGTTATTTTTATTTTTCTCTTGTTTGACACCAAACTACTTGTTCCAATCCTCTCCTCTTCATTTCAATAGTGGCATCTTTTTAGTACAAAAAAAGAGATTTATTTCAATTTTTTACTATTTCTCAACATATCAGTAGCATAAAAGTAAAAAAAATCGTTCAAAAGATTAGTTTCAGATTTTATCGCAAAAAACTAAAAAAGGAGAAATTGGATCAACTCAACTCAGAATTAGCTCAAATTTTATGTTCTGGTTATTGGAGTCCTAATCACACTATATATTAAATTTGGTGTCATTTAGACATTATTTGCTTTAGGTTTGAAATTCGGGTATTAAAACAGTTATTTCGCGTAGTTTTGCGTCCATATATTAAAACAACTCGAAATTAAATCAAACTTGATATTCTATTTACTAGGGTCCTAATTACACTATATATTAATTTTAGGTCATTTGGACATTGTTTACTTTAAGGTCCAGATTTGGGTTCGAGCTTGTCGTAATGGGTCTATTTTGCGTAAACTTTTAAAACTTGTTTTGTTTTTTTTGTTTTGTTTTTATCTTTTAGTATGTTATCATCATATTTGGCATATTTGGGTGATATTTACATTATTTTCATATATTTGGCATTTTTTTTGTTCTTGTCTTCATGTTGTCCATATTTCGTACAAATTCACTTTCTACTCTTGAGATTGTAATCATAGTTTTGTTTTTGCTTGTATTCATAGTTTTCTTGATTTTTGAGTCATATTTACTGTTTTGGATCACACTGCTAAGTGATTTTATTTGATGTTGATTTCAGTTCTGTAAGAGCTAAAATAAGGTGAGACGAGAGGAAAAAGGCAGCGAGCATATTAGAATGAAAAACCTAATATTTGAGCGAAACGTGAGAGACATGAGGGTATTTTATCACCACCAACCAATTTATACAGGTACAAATATGTCATATCAAAATAGTACACCAATTACTCTTGTGAGTGACATAAAACTTTAAATTAAACACATAGCGTAGATGTTAGCAAATGTGCAAATGATGTTAGGAGACATGAGTGACAAACTTGAGAAGGCTAAAAAACATAGGGATGACTATAATTCTAATAATCATGATGTACGTAAAGTAGGGGCTGAAAGGAGAGTGAGCCATCATAATAAAGTTAAAAGGCATATGAAGGCTGATTTTAGTGATTTTAAGGAGCAAAATGATGACTTTAGGCATGAAGGTTTTAAGGCTGAGACTTTAGGATAAAGAGAAGGTTTCTGGCAGCTTAGAAATCGAAGGGATTCTGGTATTAGACAAAGAGGCCAATTCAGCTAGAAGGGAGATTTTTGTAATATAGGAAAGCATGACGTGTAGATAAGGAATTGGACTTTATTAAACTGAAAATTCTTAATTTCCAAGGTAAAAAAATTAATGAGGTTTATTTGGAGTGGGGGAAAAAAGTTAATTGGATTCTTTTTTAATTTCCATAGCTATTCTAAATAAAAAAGGTGAAGTTGGTGGTCATTGAATTTACAAATTACACATTAATTTGGTTGGATAAGATCATGATCAGTAGGTAGAAGAACATGGAGTGACTTGTAGAGACATAGGAGGACATGAAAGTTTTGATGAAGAAGTGTTTTATTTCTAATCATTATTAGGAATTTATATCTGAAGCTAAAAGGTAAAGGTCTAACTCAGGGTTCTAAGACAATAAATGAATATCTCAAGGAGATGGAGATAACAATGATTCAAGCTAATAGTGTTGAGGATAAATAAGCCACCATAGCTAGATTTCTTAATAGGTTTAATAGGGACATTGTTAATATCATGGAGTTACAATATTATATGGACTTGGAAGACATGGTAAATATAGTAACAAAGATGGAGAGACATATAAAGAGAAAGGGTAGTATAATACCATAAATCAGTTCAACATCTTTTTCATCAGCTTAAAGGTCGAAGGTGGCCCAACCGAAGTCCTTTGTGTGAGCTAAGGTCAAACCATCTAAGGCAAAAAAAAAAAAAAAGATGCCTACTGATGGGAAAGGTAAAATTAATTCATAACCTATGCATAATTGTCATATAAAATGTTTTAGGTGTTTAGAGAGTGGACACATTGCTTTTTAATGTCCAAATAAAAGAACAATGATCATGAAACATAGTGAGATTAAATCTAAAAGTGATAAATTTGATGTTGATAAGATGCCACGTTTAGAGGATTGTAGTGATGTGAAGATTGCATATCTAGTTGAGGGGGAGGACTTGGTTGTAAGGCGTGTTTTGAATGCACAAGTAAAAAAAGATGATGTAGTTCAGCAAAAGAAGAACATCTTTTATACTAAATGTCATATCCAAAGTAAGGTATGTAGTATGATAATTGATGGAGCAATTGTGCCAATGTAGCTAATATTACTCTTTTTAGGAAATTGAATTTTAATATTGTAAAACATCATAATCCTTATAGATTGTAGTGGTTGAATGAATGTAGTAAGGTGAAAGTGACTAAAAAGGTGCTGATTTCCTTTGTCATTGGTAGATATTCCGATGATGTTATGTGTGATATGGTCCTTATGCATGCTAATCACTTACTTATAGGGCGTCTATGGCAGTTTGATATGAGAGTTATTCATGATGGATTTAGAAATAGATACACTATTTTAAAAGATGGTAAAACCATCATTTTTATATCTTTATCTTTAAAACAAGTCTATGATGATCAATTAAAGTTGAAAAAGGAATGCGAGGTTGGGAAGAGTGAAAATTCATGTGAAGATAATGGTAAGAGAAGACCATCAGATTCAACTAATTTTAAATCAATAATTAAAGTGGTTGAGAGTGGAGGTAGGACCCGAGTAGTGAAGAAAGTAAGTGTGAGTAATGATCATTATATGGAAAAATTAAAGAAACAACCAAATATCTATCCTAGAGAGGATGAGATCAAATTTGTGTTTTATACTAACAAGCTAATGATTTTGCTTGTGTATAAGGAGACTTACTTTAATACTAATGACCTTGATCATGTTGTTCCTAGTGTTCATTTCTTTATTACATAAGTTTGATAATATATTACCTGAAGAAGTTCCTAACGTATTACCACCATTGAAGGGAACAAAACATTAAATTGACCTTATATCCAGAGTTGTGATTCCTAACTAACCAGCCTATAAAAGCAATCCCGATGAAATGAATAAGCTTCAAAGGCAAGTTGATGAACATATGATGAAAGGTTACATTCATGAGAGTATGAGCTATTGTGTTATGCCAATGTTACTTATGCTTAAACAAGATGGAAAATGAAGGATTTATGTTGATTGTCGAACCATTAACACCATAGCGTTAAAGTATAGACATCTTATCCGTAGGCTTGATGACATGTTAGATGACTTATATGGATCATATGTTTTCTCTAAAATTGATTTGAAAAGTGGGTACCATCAAATTAGGATGAAAAAAGAGTATGAATGAAAAACTGCATTTAAGACTAAGCATGATTTTGTTTAAATGGTTAGTTATGATGTTTAGACTTACAAATACAACATGTTTATAAGGCTAATGAATCATGTGTTGCATGCATTTATAAATAAACTTGGGTTGCGTATTTTGATGACATCCTGATCTATAACAAGAACATGAATAAGCATCTTGATCATTTGCGTAATATTTGTAGTGTATTGCATAATGAGAGATTGTTTGTTAAAAATAAGAAGTGTACTTTTTACATGGAGAAAATTGTGTTTCTTAGATATGTTGTAACTGGATAGGGTATCGAGATGTATGAAAACAAGGTTAAGGTCATCTAAGATGGACCTACACTTAAATCTTTGATTGAGGTAAGGAGTTTTCATGGTTTAGCTAGCTTTGATACATGTTTTGTGAAGGATTTTAATACCATAACTACATCATTAACTAATATTGTGAAAATGTTTGTTAGTTTAAATGGGGTGACGAACATGATATGACTTTAAACTTATTGAAAGATAAATTATGTACTTTTCCTATTTTAGCTTTACTAAATTTTACAAAGGCTTTCGAGATTGAATGTGATGTTTCAGGTAAAGGTATTGAAGCCGTGTTAATGCAAGATAAGAGGTCCATTGTCTATTTCAGTAAAAAGCTCAATGAGGCAGCATTGAACTACCTAACATATGATAAGGAGCTTTATGCCATAGTGAGAATGTTAGAGACGTGGCAACATTACCTTTGGCCCAATTAGTTTGGTATTCATTATGATCATGAATTCTTGAAGCACTTAAAATGACAAGGCAAGTTAAGTAGACGATATGCCAAACGAGTTGAATTTTTTAAGACATTTCCTTATGTGATCAAATACAAGTAAGGGAAAGAAAATATTGTGGCTGATGCACTTTCACGTAGGTATGTTCTCTTATTTACTTTGATTGCTAGATTACTAAGATTAGAAAATATAAAAGAATTGTACAATGAAGATAATGACTTTGACAATGTTTTATAATGCTTATGACAATTTAGCCTTTAGTAAGTTTTATACTCTTGATGAATACTTGTTTAAAGAAAATTGTTTGTGTGTTCCATTAAGTTTTATGCATGGATTGCTTTGGATATACATAAAGGTAGGTTGATGATGTATTTTGGTGTATGTAAGATTTTTGATGTGTTGCATAAGCTTTTTTACTGGCCTAAAATGAAAAAGGATGTGCAACACATATGAAAAAAATGCATAACTTGTAGAAAAGCAAAGTCTAGGATTTAACCACATGGATTGCATACCCCTTTGCCTATACCTAACGAACCTTGTGTAGACATTTCTGTGAACTTTATATTAGGTTTGCCTAGGTCTAAATAGGGTAGCAATTTGATTTTTATAGTTGTTGATAGGTTTCTGAAAATGACGCATTTCATTGTATATCATAAAATTGATAATACAACCAATTTTGCTGATTTGTTCTTCAGTGAGGTAGTATGGCTTCATGGGGTTTCTAGAGCATTGTTTCTGATAAAGATGTCAAGTTTCTTAACTATTTTTGGAAAGTGTTATGAGGAAAATTAGGTACTAAATTATTATTTTCAACTATGTGTCACCCTCAAACAAATGGACAAACTAAGGTAGTTAATAAAACCTTAACAAAATTATTACATACTGTCATTCAAAAGAACCTAAAGATTTTGGAAGATTGTCTACCATTCATAGAGTTTGCATATAATCATTTTATGCATTTTACTACTAATTTTCATTGTTTGAGATTATGTATGGTTTTAATCCTTTAACTCCCATTGATTTGATTCATTTACTTGTTAATAAAAAGAATAGTTTAGATAGAAATCGTAAATGACAAGTGATAAAATCACTCCATGAAAATGTATTATAGCAAATAGAGAAGAGGAGCCGTATGCATACAACTAAAACAAATAAAGAGTGCAAATATGTTGTCTTTCATCCCAAAGATTAGGTTTGGGTGCATATGTATAAGGAAAGGTTTTTGACCCATAGGAAATCCAAGTTACAACCAAGAGGAGATGAACCATTTTAGATCTTAGAGAGAATCAATGACAATGCTTTAAAGTTGATTTGCTAGATGAGTATGGTGTTAGTGTTACCTTTAATGTTTCTGATCTTACTCTATTTGATGTAGGTGATTATTCGAGGTCAAATCATTTTGAAGAGATAGGGGATGATGAGGACTGGCCCAACACCATGACTAAACATGTCATTGACCCATTAGAGGTTCCAAGTGAGTCAATTACAAGGACTAGAGCAAAGAAACTTAATGAAACATTAAATGAGTTTGTTCAGCATGTTTGGGCCAAGATGGATTTAAGGGATCAAGTGGTGTCTATAAAGCTTAAAGAGCAACCTTGATTCATCTAATCCAAGTGCAAAAAGGGCCCAATCCATGTGCCACATGGGTTTGATATGTCTGGCCCTATAACAACCTTATTTGTGCAAGACTTCCCAATATTACAAGGATTAAAAGTCAGTAATTATTTTCCTTTTGTACAAGATAAATTTAGCCAGATCAGATCCTTAACGAGAGAGGATTCTTAGCATTAAAAAAAAAACATTCCTAGTCTTCTAAGAAAACTAAAGGGTGATAAATTAGTTTCCTAAGTTAAGGAGGATTATTTAATGATTTTTCTAGTCTAGAAAGAAAACTTATAAAGTGATCTTTAAGGAGGAAAGAATAATTATTTTGTCCTAGTAAAGCAAAGAAACCAAGATCTATATGGAAAAGTTAGAGACGACAACAAAGATTTCTAAGTCAGAATTGACTTTCTAGTCTAGTTGGAAATCCTAAAGTCGGCAACTAATCCTAAAGCTACAAGGAAGGATTATTCGGCCAATAAAACTATTTAGGCTAGGAAATAAGATTCTTTTATATTATTTATTTTGTTATTTGAGGTAGCATGCTTCAGACCTTTATTTTAATTTTTGTTTTAATGTTTCGGGCTTGATTATCAATATTTAGGCTTGTTTAATTAAGGGTTTCGATCTAATTATAAGTAGGCCTTATACAAGACCATAATTTGAGTATTCTAGGGTTTAGCTTATGATTTTCCTAGTCTAGAAAAAAACTAATAAAGTCATCAATCAAGGAGGAAAGAATAATTATGTTTGTCAAAGTAAAACAAGGAAACAAAGATCCACAAGGAAAAGTTAGAGACAACAACAAATATTTCTAAGTCAGAATTAACTTTTCTAGTCTAGTTGGAATTTCTAAAGTTGACAAATAATACTAAAGCTACAACGAAGGATTATTCGGCCAATAGGACTATTTAGGTTAGGAAATAAGACTCTTTTATGTTTTTTTTTATTTGAGGCAACATTCTTCAGACCTTTATTTTAAATTTTGTTTTCATGTTTTGTGCTTGATTATCACTAATTGGCTTGTTTAATTAAGAGTTTGGGTCTAATTATAAGTAGGCCATATACAAGTTCACAACTTGAGTATTCTAGGGTTTAGCTTAGGTTATTACACATATAAAAACACCTCTATATCGTAAGTTTTTGTTTTCATATCTTTGCTTAATAATAATTCAGATTGCCACATCTCTTTTTGTGAGTGTGAGGGTGAGTTTTTTCTCCTACTGTGGTTCTTTAACGAACTGAATCGACTTATCGAAGAACAACTATCTTCGTGGCTTCATCTTATACTTCTTTTTCATGTATTGCTATTTTTTAGGTGGGGGTTTCATGTTCCAATAGTACGAGTGCTTAAGTTCAAGTTAATCTCTGTGTCACATTGTCGAACCTGATTTCTTGGCTTTCTGAGAGTTGTATTGTTTGTGTATGGGTTATGTGACCAAGTGCTCATGGGGTTCGCATCAATATTTTTTTTTGTTTCATCTTTCAATATTAAATTGGTAAGGAATTAAACTTCTTGAATGAGCCGATGTCTTAGATTTCACAAGTTGTGAGTCTAAGAGATTAACTCAAGTTTAGAAGATTTGCTTAAGTTTGCTTGTTTTTTTTCTTCTTTTTTAAGATCATACTTTTTCAGTTTCATCCCTTAACATTTATTTAATTGGAGATTGAACCATGCAAATTTTTTTCTTTCTATAGATTTTTTCATTGATTTTAAAATGATCTGGGTTATCTCGTCTTTCAACATTGGGTTGTTTGATAATTAAGTTTTATAGTTTAATTTATTTTTTTTAACGGGGTTGCGCTGGTATCATAACTAGGTTGTAGATTATACATGCTAATTTGGATGGACTCAGATTGAATTTCTTTTACTTTTTTTTTGTTGTCAATTTTTTTCTAGATTATTTAATGTCATTGTATTTTTTTTATACATGTTATTAAATTATCCAAGTGTATTAAACTAATTCAAGTCAATGATCTGAGTCTTAGATTTTTCTTTTGTTTTTTTTAAGAACGATTGCATTGCTTTAGCATTATTTTTTTACATTGAAAAAAAATTGGGTCAACTCGTAGTGTAATACAAAACACCTATCTAGTAAATAATAAAGCTTCTCATCATTTAATAAGTTCAGCAGGATTCTAAAACAAGGAAGTAGTGATAGTATAAGATATTCTATTTTCTATTTCCTGTATTATTCAAAATGATGTCTTGCACCTATAATTTTATAGTTGAATGAAAACAACTTTTATATAATAATAATAATAATAATAATAATAATAATAATAATAGTTAAGAAAAATAATTTATCAATTAATACATACCAACAAATAATTTTTTTTTTCCATAAACACCAGTACTTTTGGTAACAATTTGGAGGGTTTTTGTGTATCTTGTGAAATAAGAATTTTTAAAAGAAGCTTGAAGGATTCTATTTTCTATGCAAATAAAATTTGGGTTTAGAATTGTTTTAAAGTCTCTACATTCTTTAAAATAAACAGTGGCCATGCTTATACCCACCATAGGACTATGTAAACATTATCTTTCATCACAAAAGGATGATCTTCACATCTAACTTGACATCCTCCTAATACCTTATAGATATGACTTAATATAAAGGGTCATATGGGATCTGTCCTATTTTTAGCTAAAGTTACTATCATCTTCATATAGGCTTTAGTGACCTAAAGTAGATTAAGTATCTACATATCCAACAAGTAGGAAGGCCACATGATCCTTGTGAGATGGAAAGTTTGTCTTCTATTTTTCTCTTTTCAACAAGGTATCGAATTAAGGAGCACCAAGCAACAATTCTTTGAAGGGGCTCGTAGAAATTTCAGTGGAACCACAAAATTCCTCACTTATTGGGTATAGGCCTTCAATTAAGGTCAAGTTATGCAAAATAATAGTTTGTGTCCCTTATTTAAAAAGGAGATGTTATTGGATTTTGACCAAAATAAAAAAAGAGCGACTAATAGCTCTATGTTAGGTTTAGTGGTGATTATGGATAGTTGAATAACATTAAAGATTTTTTATACTTTCATTGTTCATCAAGACTTTCTTCCATCCTACCTAACCATATGATGTAATTGGTAGAGGCAGTGCTCGGTCATACTAGGATTGGCTTAATCTATATATTGAGATTTATGTGGTCGTCCTAAAAGGGAATCCTTTCTTTTTTAATATCCATAACAAAGTTTTGGTCTTCTATTTTTTATGGCACTTTTTTCAAAATAGGTTGAGATATTGTCCATTCATGTCTTTTGGTGTAGTACTAATGATGGACTAGTAATGAGAGACGATTGTGGATTTTGATGAAGTAGAGTTTGAGACTGGCATTCTTGTTTTTAATAGCAAGAAAAGTGTTTAGGGTTCTTGATTGAGTATTTGTAAAAACATTTCTAGGATTCTTAAAGAATTTGAGATTTTGTGTAAAAGATGAAGAATTGAGTGCAATTCAAGAAACCTAAACATCGCTTCTAAAACATTGGGTGCAATTCAAGAAACCTAAATTGATTGGCTGAAGTGTTTAACATGTTAGACATGTTTTAAAAAATGATTGATTAATTTTAAATGAAGAATGTTATTTACCACATTATATCTGGTTGACTTGATCAATCAATTTTAATACAAGTGTAATAAGGTTAATATTTCTTCTTTTGAGAAATAAAGCAATATAAATGTGTTATTTACACCTAAAATAAAACAAACACTTGTCAAATGTAGAGAACAATGATTGTTCATCACAAAACAAGGAAAAAGAGCTGAAATAGATCATGAATCAAAAGAATTGACCGAGTTGGAAGAGTCATTGATGGATTAAGAGATTTGAAGGAACAATCTAGGAAATCAAGATCG
>Ga0325414_1009145_pt1 | contig 10457 bp, 2 predicted proteins | sample PopdelMetagenome_8_FD_206183 | JGI IMG/M metagenome (GOLD analysis project Ga0325414, IMG submission 206183) | Populus deltoides microbial communities from Bellville, Georgia, United States - Leaf-PdKOR-R3 | ecosystem: Host-associated > Plants > Phyllosphere > Phylloplane/Leaf | place: USA...
CCTTGACAGAGCTCTTTAAAATCTAAAAAATAAACTTTATTTTTGGGCATTTAGATATGCCCAGGACTAGCCTCAGGGTGGTCACACATCAATTAAAGGTCAACTTAGCCTTTTCCTCCACCCATTAAAAGAAGATAAATTTTAGGGTTGAAAGGTAAAAGGCAATAACTGATGATGTAATTAAACTCCTTGCTGCTAGATTCATTCGGTAGATGATGTACCCTAATTGGTTAGCAAATATGGTAATGGTGAAAAAAGACAATTGTAAATGGCGGATATGTGTGGACTTCACCAACTTGAACAAAACTTGCCGAAATGATAGCTCTCCCCTCTCCAAAATAGATAGAATTATAGACTCCATAATTGGTTTTGAATTCCTTAGCTCTTTGGATGCTAACTTAGGGTACCATTAGATCTTTATGCACCTAGATGATAAGAAAAAAAATATATTTCATAACCAAAAGAGGGATGTTTTGTTATAAACTATGCCTTTTCAGATTGAAAAATATTGGGGCCACATACTAGTGAATGGTAAACAAGGTGTTTAAGCACCAACTAAGAAGGATTATAGAAAGGTGCACGGATGGTATGTTAGTGAGGAACATGACATTTGAGAAACATCTCCTGAGTCCCTTTGTACCTCATTTCATGCTAAGTTATCATGCTCTATGCAAAGGTTAAATACTTCACATGATTACTCTTCATAAAAAACACATATCATGGCAACTTAGTAAAATGACTTGGAGAGAAGTTTCAGAGAGTGGAATAAAAGGAAATCCTTATATAGTGGGAGGCCTCCCTTATCCTCTGCTATATTGGCTACATATGTGACCATCTGTTACAGATCCCTAAAGTTGAAGCCAATATTGTCATAAAATGTTTCTTTAGGTCATCTAAAATATACATTATTTTAATCGTGGTGCAATAATCCATGTGTGAATACTCTTGCGATGTGCCTTGAGATATACCATCATTTTCTCATACTAGGAAAAATTAAGAACCCCGTTAAAGAAAATAGGGATATCTTTTAAAGTCTTTAAAATAAAAATACTGCAAAAACTTGGAAAGCTACTAATAGACCACATAATTTATTAGTATTTTCTAAATGGTTTTTGGGCTGGTTTAAAGCTTATTTTAATGACAGTTTAAACCTTAAAGGGTGATCTTTAAAGTGTTTTTCGGCCTGACGTTCATAGGCCTCGGCGCCATGCTTGAGCCTAGGTGCATGTCTGGCTCGCGGGGTCATGTTTCATGCTTGAGCCTAGGGGCAGGCTTGCCCCTGACATATGTAAGCCCATACACCATGCTGGGGCCCAACAACAAGCTTATACTTGGCACTTCTCAAGTCTAAGCCATGCGTCTAAGCCCATTGCACATCCTAATGCCTCTTAGGCCTTGCTTTATGGCCTAGACCCAACACTAAGTCCCTTGAGATTTTTTATATACACCTCTAGATGTAGAAGAGTCTCTCATGATCTACTACATTCTCATCTCTTATATATATATATATATTTGTTCCACATTAATATTTATATCAATTATATTTGTCCCTCATTAATACTATAAGGGTCGAGTGACTCTCCACCTCTCTTTTTAAGGTAAGAATACAAGGTTTATAGGGTATAAATACCATATAAATCATTCAGGTAAGAAGTTCATAATTTTAATTCTCAACATACATATACCATTTTCTTATAAAGCATTTATTTCATATCAAAACAAGAACAAACAACATTGTTCTTAGATTTAATGATCTTTTGTATATTTATTACATTTTTCCTCTACAAAAATACTGACATTAGTGTTTGAGAGTCTCTAAATTCACCAAAACAGAACTTTTTTTATAGGTATCAAGATTCTTACATCAAGAGATCATCTTTATTTGTTATGAAGACTGGATATAATTTATGAACACTTGATTAACTTATTATTCAGCCATCAAAAAACCTTATTTCTAAGCATCTAAATTTTGGAATGTTTGTATATATATATATTCTTAATCTCAATAAAAAAAATCAAAAAAGTATTTTTTAAAATAAAATTAGATTTTGAATTTAGGAATTTGATTGATGTTGGTGCTGCAAAAGATAAAATTATAAAGACATCATCTTGAAACACCATTACTCTAAGTTTTTTTTATGGTTGTTGGTTCTTTAAAATTAAACCCACTCTTCACTTGAATCGTATGAAACAAGGAGTTAGTTTTCATGGTTGTACTAATTAGTTGAACATTTGTTTCAAAAGACAACAAAGTTGAATTGAAAAAAAAACGCATAAAAAAGGTTGAATCACGTGGGACAAAATCTATGATTACTCACACTAATTATGATTTTTATACATAAATTATTTTAAATGAATAACAAATTGGTATTTGATCCTAGTTGATGGAGATGCATATTATTAAAAGGGAAAAACTCTTATATATTCAAGGTAAAACATCATGGAAAGTCTCTATTTGAATATTATAAAGTGCTAGTCAAGATTTCCTAAGAGTTAGACCATCTTGATAAACTTATCATGAAAGATCCTAATGAAATTGCAGTATATCAAAAGTCCATCAAACAACTAAAGGTATACATATTTCTTATTGGATTGGATGGTGACTTTGAACAAGTTTGTTGAGAGATTTACATAAAGACTTTTTGGTTTGTTAAGAAGTAGTGCATCATATAACTTTGAAAAATGACTCTAAAAATTATTATGTTTCAGCCTTAGTGTTTGCCTCTAAATCGATCTAATTAAAATTGGCAAGACTAAATTAAGCGTTACAAGCTTAAGAATAATAATGATGTTATCAAGTCTACTTATAAAAGCAGTCATTATAATCAGATAGGCCATAACAAAAATTAGTATTACAAACTCGTGAGATATCTAAAATGGTAGGATCATACTTGTGATCTATGTAAGAAGAGTTTTAAGAAAAGCCTCACCACAACAATCATTTTAAAAAAATCAAAAGATGATGTTGTTGGTAAATTCTTAGCATTGGTAATAATTGTGGATAATAATGGTAAAGTTTTAAATATTTCTACACATGTTTCTTATAGTGCATGCATAATTGATTCTGATGTTATAGATCATATTACATTGATTCTATACATGTTTCATATCTTTATTAATCTTCATAAAAATTTATTTTTATTGTTAATAGTACTTTGACCCTAATTATTAGAGATCTTTAACCCTTGCTAATTTTATCTTGTGTGGTAATCTTCTAACTTGAATATTATGTGTTTAATGACATTTGAACCAGATAGACGATTAGATATGGTATTAACCAAGGAAATCTCTATTACTTGGACTTGGTGTCAAAATGTTCTAAAGGTTACGTCAAGCTTTAACAATAGATTACTTTGAAGTGGAGAAGAAGATTGCTGAAATTTTGTTATGACACCAACGTCTAAGGCATGATTTCTTTGGTTATATAAAAAAAATATTTTTGAGTTTTTTGGGAAAAAAAAATGATGTTTCTAATTTTTAATGTGATGTATATGAACTAGTAAAGAGCCATCATGCTTTGTTTTCATTAAATTTGACTACAAACATACATTCATTTATAATTATACATTTTACTTTAAGGTCCATCTAAAATTGCTACTTTGGATGGATCATATTGATTTGTTACCTTTATTGATGAATATATCAGAATGACGTGGTGAACTTGATAAAATTTAAAGATGAAGCAAGCATGTTATTTCAAAGGTTTTATAAAATGGTTGAATCTTAGTATAAGGAACTTGTTCGGGGTATGGTTCTAAACTTTAATAGTATTTGGAAATACATGAAACTATCCATCAAACTAAGTGTTCTAGTACAACCTAGCAAAAAAGTGTTGTTTAACATGAAAATCAATATTTATTAGAGGTTGTTCATGCTTCATTAATAAAAGATCGTGTCATTATCCTATGAGAGAGAGATACCATTTAGTTTTATTAACTTCTAAACATCATTAGTCTTATATTTTTATTACATTGTATTTGTACACCTTTATAAACACTGGTGCAACAAGTTGACTCCTTAAGCATTGCAATGTATTTTTCTTAAGTATGTCAATCATAAAAAAAAAAAAAGTAACGATATTATCATCCTCCAACTTGATAAATTTTTATTATAATGGACGTTGTTTTTATGAAGATAATATGTATTTATCCTTTAAGTTTGAACTCTAAAGGGAGTTTTGGAAGAAGATTCATACTCTAAATTATGATTTTCTAGATATAAATTTGGATTTAAAGAATGATGATTCACAAACTGAACTACATAATTAAGAAGAAGGTGAATTGAGTTTGAATAATATAATTTTAAACTAAAGTAATGATGAACACCTACAAGTTGAAGCTATGACTCTAATAAAAAATTTGTCAATTTAGAATTCATTGTAATTAATATACCAAATCAATCAATTATTAAAGATGTTCTTTATAAGAAAGTTAAATATTTAATGATTCATTATGTGTTTAACTATCTTTTGTCAAAATCAATTATGAATGTGTTAAATAATTATTGCATAGTTACAAAATAGGTTTAGTAATTTTACATTTAAATGGCATTTATTTTGCATAAATCTTTATACATGAAATTCCTTTTTTTTTGTTTTGTGTAAACTGATTATAATAATATTGGTCTATTCATAAACTTTTTTTGTTGATAAATATTTTCAAGTCTTAAAATTTAGTAAATATTTTACAATAACAATTAATTCACATATAATCTAGCTTTTTTAATTACCATCACATCATTATCTTCTCATTGCCATTGTTAATACCACCTTGTTATCATCACTATTAACATCATGTTGTTATAGATGCTGCCATCTCTTTACCATTAGTAAACTATTAGAAAAAACATCGTCGAATAATACAGTATTGATAGAAAAGTTGATGGAAACATTTAATTGGAAGTTCTTAAAAAAAAATTGTGTATTCAAACAAAACAAATAAATTAACATACTTGATTAAAAGAACACCTAAAATTAATGTATTAATAGTGTAATTATCTGATTAGTATATCCATTGACTTCATTTCCTAATATTATTTCAATTGATTTATGTAATCATTTTAACTCATACCATGGTCATATGAATAAAAATATAAATAAAGTGTTGAATGCATATCCTTTAAAGAGTTGTATTAATTTTTTACTAGAAAGAAAATAGCTAGGTCATCTCAAAATAATAGTAGAACACTAGATAACTTGCTTGTACTATGCTGCAAATTAAATCAAATATTTTTTAAACATAAAAAAAAAATGTGTAGGGTGCGAGAAACTCTTTGATATTGTCATTAGACCCGATCTAGTGGGTCAATCTTGAAACCTCCTGTATTGATTTTTTGCTTAGCCTGAGTTTCAAATTAAATTGTGTAAGAGTTACCCTAACATAACTCAGTCGACTCGGCAGGTCTAAAGGCAACTCTGATAATCAGTAAAAACATGGTTTAACTTTTAAAAAAAAAATCCAATATGATAGCTTATTTTTTGTAAATATTGAAATAACGATATATTGGATAGATATGGGTCAACAAGGCTTAACCCGTCAAATCTACGACCTGAGTCATGGACTTTATTGAGTTTAATAATTTACGATAAAATAAATAGATACTCGCAAAATCGAGGACCAACTCAATATCAAGATACTTTGTAAATTGAAAACATTGTTTTTAAAATAAAAATCTATCATGGACTTGAAACAAAATTAAAAAAAATACTAAAACAAAGTCTTAGTATCTTGTATATGATTGAAGACAAAAAATTGATAAATGTGAAAAAACAATTATATAGAAAATGTATTGAAAATCTTAGAAAAATAAATTTTATATTAATTAAATATTCTTGAGTGTTTTTTCATATTTAGCCCATATTAATTAGAGAAGAATGTTAACATATCCATAAAACCTATAATATTTTTTAAAAAACATAACAAAATTGAAACACAATGTTAATTTTTTTATAATGTATTTAAATCTAAATCTAGGCCCACATGATTGATCCACTATTATTTTTTAAGAGATAGACAACATGTCATTCATCATTTTAAAAAAAAAATAAATAATAAATGTCCATGACACATAGTTTATAAGCCTATGTTTTGGGCATTTAGAGGTGCTTGGAAAATTAGGCTTTGGTGTTTTGGGTTTTAAAAATCTATTTTTTTAACTTATTTCAACCAAAAACACCTAATAAATGCTCTTCGTAACTCAATAAACCAATCTTTTAACTCAAAACACATTTAAATTGGTCCAAAATTACAAAATCAAATTGAAAAATATTCTCTCTCAACTTTGATCTAACTTTTCATGCAAGTTGAAGGTCTAAAAAGCCTTAATGAAATTCCTCTTGTTGAATAAAACTCAATAACACCAAGATTGATCTTTTTTATCATCATAATATGGTCAATCAATGACTTTCTCTCTCTTTATTGTTATTCGATGAGTTTCTCTCTCATATATTAAAATCAGAGAGTGAAATGTTAAGAAAACAAACTTTTTGATCAAAATTAAAATTCCAAAAACTATAAGGATTTTGAAAGAATAAAAAGGAAAGTATGTGAACTTAAATAGTACGATTTGGTGTGAATTTGAAATTAGTCATGAGATTTCTTTTTATTTTATACATTGGTCCTCTTTTGTTAAATTTTGTCGTTATTGAACAAATTTTAACAAAATAATCATCCATTATAGAAGGCTATAATTGAAAAAAAAATTGAGGATGAAATTTGATAAAATTTTAGAGTTGTTTGTGATTGCTATATACTTTTTAGCATATTTTGTAATTCTAATTCTAATGTAACATTGAATTTTGCATTGTACTCATATGTATAATATAATCAAAGTTTTTTTTTTTTATTAGTGATCAATATGGTTCACTAATGAGTGTCTATCCTTCATACAAGTCAAGAACATCTAATGTTAGCATCATACTTTTAATTTCAAAGATCAAAATTATAGACCTTGGGCGATTGCTGATGTGGTCATAAATTTTGATGAGCTTTAAAATTAAAATCTCCATATACTTGCACTAGATCTGCCCATATAATTTCTATTTTATACATACGGGTATTCATATATTGAATTTCTATCTATATCCATCCCATAGTTATTATCAATTGGATAAGAAATATGTATCAAAACTCAATAATTTTTTATGGTTATTTTGCTTTATTGTGTGTTGTAGAACAATTATATCTGTAAGTGGTTGCAAAATAAGGTGTGCTTGTGTAGGATAGGATAAAAAGGTTTCTCCTTGAAAAAAAAAATATTCAAGAACTGGTGTGTTGTTTTCATCTACGTTAGTTATTGTCATTTGAAATCGTAGTGGTGAGACCCATGATAAAGTAACCCACACAAAGGTGTTGTGTTATGAATCTATAATGGAATAGCTTACACAAAGGTGTTGTGTTAGGAACTCATGATGAGATGACCACATAAAGGTATCAGGGACCCACTCTAGGGGTTGCTGATGAACAAAAAGGTGTTCTTGATGGAGGATGGTTTTTAATTGAAGACTGAACTTGAGAATGAGTTATTTCCAACTCATGAAAACTAATGTACGAGCTGTTTTACAAAAATATATATTTTTATATTTTTATTTTCTTATTCTAGTTTTTTTTTTAGTTTTTACTTTATGATTCTTTTCTAGTTTTTTTCCTATTCGAAAGGGATAGTTTTTCTAGTTTACTTTTTTTTATTCAGTATTATTAGGGTTTTTTTCTAGTTTTCTAGTTTTTTTTCTATATAAAGGGTTGTAATAGTCTTTTGAAAAGTAAAGATATAGAAAAATAAAAATTGAATATTTTAAAAATATCTATATACTTATGATGTTCTTAGTATTTAAAGATTTTAACATGTGACAAACTTCTTTATCATTCATTCTCATTTGCATCATCATCCAAAATTAGTTTCCTACCTATTACAAAAACAAAACAAAAAACTGAAAACCACCAGTCTTATACTATGGCCTTAGACTTATAGCACTGTAGATTGGAACAATGTTATGACTTCTAGGCCTTTCTTTACAAAACTAAAAGATGTTGCTTTTAAGGGTGTTTTTGTATTTTCACATGGATTCAATTGACATTTCTGAATTTATTGGGGGGTGGATTGGTCTTCATATAAATTTTTGGTACAGTGTAATGGCTTTTTTACTCTTAATAGCAAAATGACTTATACATATCACTTAGGGGTATTTTTGGCATTTCAAATTTAAATGTAAAATGAATTCACCAACTTACACCTAGAAGATAAAAAAAAAGAAGTAAGTGTGCAAGAGTATTTATGTATTTTTCTTTTGGTTTTTTTGGTGATTATCAAATTGAGGGAGGGGTTGTTGTGTCTTTTACCAGATATATAATATTATTTAAATTATTAAACTTGGGGCTCGAGAAATTTTATGGCAGCACGTGTGGCCAAATGGTGGCTTCCAAGGTGGTAATGGAATCTTCTCGGTGGTGCCTACCTGACTAGGCAGTGCATGTTTCTTCTCTGTCTTTGGTTCGCCATCAATGACCGTTTTTTTTTCTTTTCTTTTCTCTCTCATCCTAGGAAAGTGTGTTGTCCATAAAAAAAAATTCAATCCAGCCCTTTAATTAGTTTTGTCTTTAGATTTGGCCCCTGATCTTTTGATTTATTTGAAATAATTTATATAAAAAAATTGTTTTCAATTTCATCCTTAATGATTTTTTTATCCTTGAAATTTGGTCTTTACAAAATTCAATGTTAGTTTTTTTCAGATTTAATCCCTAATCTTTTTATTAGTATTTTTCTTATTTAAAATAATTTATAAAATTAGTTTTTTTTTTCAATTTCACCCCATGGATTTTTTCATATGTTTGATTTGGTCCACATTCTTTTAATTTCTATTTATTATATTTAAAATGTTTTATAGAATTAGTTTGTTTTTCGATTTCATTCTCCTTGGGTTTTTTTCTCTGTCGAATTTTTAAACTTTAAAAAAAATTTAGTTTGATTTTATTTTGTGATTTTATCCTTCAATATTAAATTTGTTGGATGTTAATCTTCTTGATTGAGCACGGGTCTAGAGCTTAATGAGTTACAGGTTTGAGATATTAATCTGGGGTTAGGAGGTTCGTCCAAATTTGCTTGATTTTTTTATTTCTTTTTTTAATATCTTTTTTTTTATTTCAACATCCGATATTGTGTTTCCACTTTTGATGGGACTTTTCTGACTTTTTAAGAGTAACACGGGTTGCCTAAGGTTTTTTTTTTTTAATCTTTGCTAGATATATCTCTTTTAAAAGGAAATTGTTTAAATTAAATTAAATTAATTTATTTCATCCTTTAACATTAAATTGACCTGATATTGCCTCAGTTTTTTGTGCTCTTTCTTAGATCTTGTGCTTTTAAAAATATTTTTTTAATTAGATTAATTTATCTCACTTTTCAACATTAAATTTGTTTTATATTGAGTTTCTTAGTTGAGCCTATGTATGGGACTTAATGGTTTGCGGCTTTGAGGGATTGACCCGGGTTTAGAGAGTTCACCAGAATTTGCCTGGTTTTCCCTTTTTTTTTAGCTCATTTTTTTTGTTTCATTATTAAATGTTTTTTTATTTTTTTTTTCCACTTCCTATGGGATTTTCCATTCATTTTGAAAAATACAAAACATATTACCTAGACCTTTTTTTTTTTCAGGCTTTGTCCAATTTAGTTTTTTTATGAGGATTTTTGCTTTTGCATTAAATATAAGTATCGAATTTTTTTGTGCTTTATTCCAATTTCTTTTGAAAACCGGGTCGGCCTAAACCCTGGGTTCCCTAGGTCACGAATCAACCCGTCAAGTCAAGCATAGATTTAAAATAATGTATTTTAGTTTTTTTTAATTTGATTTTTTTCTCAAATTAAGTCCTCACTCTCTTAATTTTTATTTTTGTTTTGAATTTTTTTGTGAAGCTGTGGCCTTAGAAATTTTCAAATTTTCCTTTCAATTTAATATTTGATGATATTTGGGGTTTTAGCCCTCAATGTTTTGATTTTTAATTGTTATTATATTTTTTTATTAAATTTTAATTTTTTTTTATTTTTATCACTGGTTCCATAATTTTGATTGTTTTTCAATTTCATCATCTAGTTGTACTGGTATTTTTTTATTTTTTAATTTTATCTTTTATCATTTTAATTCTTGAAAATTAATAATCATTATTGTTTTTTAGTTATATTTTTATGATGTCGAGTTATTAATTTTTTTATTTTTTAAATTACACTTATAATATTTAAACATTGTTTTTTCACTCTTCAAACAAATTATCTCGGCCCATGAAAAATTGCGAACTGCCTCTCCATACAAAGATTATGTACTCCCCTTCTAAAAATTTGATATCAAACTTTGAAAATTCTTCTCTTTTTCCAGAGAACCTTTGCAAAATCCAGTGGGGCCCATATCTTCCAAATCATTTACCTCAGGTAACTTTCCTTCATAACAGTCAAATTGATCAATCACCACG
>Ga0325414_1009148_pt1 | contig 10455 bp, 7 predicted proteins | sample PopdelMetagenome_8_FD_206183 | JGI IMG/M metagenome (GOLD analysis project Ga0325414, IMG submission 206183) | Populus deltoides microbial communities from Bellville, Georgia, United States - Leaf-PdKOR-R3 | ecosystem: Host-associated > Plants > Phyllosphere > Phylloplane/Leaf | place: USA...
CATGAGGCTACAACTTCTATGTTTTGGGAAGAACCTAGTTCTACTTCTAAGGTAGTCAAAATCGCTCATTAACAAACGCTTGGACTGTTACTGTCCATTTTTGAACTGTTACTGTCTGACCTCTCCTCAGATTTTTAACTATATCTGGAGTTATAGAACTCCGATTTAAGCAAAATTTATGGCGTTGGAAAGGTAAGACATGAGGCTACAAGTTCTATGTTTTGGGAAGAACCTAGTTCTGCCTCTAAGGTAGTCAAAATCACTCATTAATAAACATCCAAAACTACAATTTCTATGAAGGAACTTGATCCTAATTCCTTCATTCTCCTCCCCAAAATCTCTTTGAAGGTCAAGAGACGAAACTGTCCAGATTCATCAACCTTTCCATTTACACACAACACATGAAGTTCTTTACTTTAACAACTCTTACTTTTTCCTCAATTCAAGTCTAAGAACTCAATATATAAATTAACATCCAGGCATCAATTCATAATCGACTTGAAATGACTCATAAGACCAGGTTTAGAATATCTTACCTGATGCGAATCAAGGCTTCGAACCCTCCTTTTCTTTCTAATGACAGCCGACCCTCCCCTCTTCTCTTCTTATTCAATTTTTTCTTGTTAATCCCTTTCCCACCAGGGTTTATTTTACCTATAACCCTCAATCTGGGATGGGTTCTTGAAATTTTGGTGTTTCTCTCTTAATTTCTAAAAATAGATATAAAAACTCCCTCTTTTCTTTCTTTACGTAGCTGCAGATCTGTTTTTGGTGAGAATAGGAGTATTTATGCTCTATAATTATTCTTATTTGCATTTAGGCCCCATTTTCTTTAAGTGTATTGGTTCTCACCCCTACTTCTTTTTAGTTTAGTTTATTTTCTTTAATTTAATCCGGCCTTGGTTTTTCTCGGGATTTACAGTTTCTGTTGTAAATATAAATCATCCTTGGAATTTCATCTTATCTCTCTCTTTTTTTAATTTATGCTACCGATATGATTAGAGACTGAAACAAGCTGGAACATAACCCTTTTTTTTCTTAGATGATGCGAACACAAAAAAACAAGAAGATGAACAACACAAACACTAAAAAACTTAAAAGAACACTAAAGAAAAACAAAAATAACAGAAGGATATGACCTATTTTTAGAGCCTAACTCTAATACCAACTGATGTGAACCTCATGATCACGCAACCCATAATCAAGATTGAGATCTGATCTAGAAAAGCCAAAATTGATCTGATAGGAGTATGATACAATGAAAACCTGCCCCAAGGCAGCAACACTATTGGAATGAGTAAAATGATGCCACGAAGCCAGTTAATCTTTGATAAGTCAGATTCAGCTCCTTCAAGAACTGAAAAATACAAGAATCACTCTTACACATTAAAACTGAAAAAATCAGAATTTATATTCATCAATGACCCTAAAATTTAGGTTACATGTGTTTAAATAGTTCTTAAAAATTAACCATTCAGCTCCTTCAAGAACTGAAAAATGCAAGAATCACTCTTACACATTAAAACTGAAAAAATCAGAATTTATATTCATCAATGACCCTAAAATTTAGGTTACATGTGTTTAAATAGTTCTTAAAAATTAACCCTAATGGATTTACCTTTGTAGGCTGAACTGACCCATATACAAAACTGATCAAAAAACCTTAAACTGAAAAGCCCATAACCTGATCCAAGCAAGCCTTGGATCCTAGCTTAAAAAAAGTTTTAATTAAGCCCAAACATTAAAGAAAATAATAAAAATAACTAATTTGTCATTAAATAGCACCACCCCTTCTTTCCTTATTTAACTAGGATGAATAAGGAATCATTATAAGAAAAAGATTTTGGAACATTAATGAATCGTTGCCACTCTTGAAAATTATGTTTCAGCTCATTAAAGATTCTTATGAAATAAAAAAATTCCCAAAACAAGTTGTCACATCCTTTTAGAAAAAGAATCCTTGCTAGATAGGAAGTTCACAGTTCAAAAGGAAATAAATAACAAAATTCATACAGCCTGTTTTGACCTGTATTGCAAGTCCTTTTCAAACTCCAATTCACATGGAAATTTACCCTAACATAGACAAATTCCTCTAGAATCTTCTGGTAAAGTTTTAGCTCGATCCAATAACTAGATTTCGAGTTATGCTTATTAGCATAAAATTAGACGGTAGAAACATTAACGCCAAAATCTAAATCTGACATTACTTGAATTATATCACAAGGCCGAACCGTATCACGCTCGTAGTAAAACAACCAAATATTTTTTAATAAAAAAATATCATGATGAGTTTCACAAAGAGAACAGTTGCTAATATTAAAAAAGATTTTTATAATCTTATTCGAAAACGCAATGTATTAAACAAAATAATATCTACATATATTCTTAATTTGTTAAGAAAACTTAATAAAATATTATACCTAATGTCGCACGTCAGCGCGCGGCGTCGGCTGGTGATTTTCTAGTTCATTTGTTTGGTTCGTTAGGAGTCGCCACCTAGTATTATGGTAACTAGGAACCTATGGTCTACGAGAGTTTGGGTAAGGGACTGGTTGTGTAAGGGGAAGACGCATCACCCCCAGTGCACCCTACCTAAGGTAGACTGCATTATTATTTGATTGTTTTTTAAGTAGAGTTTCTATTTGTTGGTCTTTTCTAGGGTTCAAGGTAAATCTCTCTTCATGAGAAAGTCTCTACCTTATTAGATTAAATCCTAACCGTTCTAAAGTCTAAATTTTAGCATCGTATTTTATTTATACCTTGTATCTTTAATACCTGAGGGTGTACTTTATCGTGTAATTTTACACCCGTCAAATATTAAAGTTTACATCTGGATCCTAAAAAAAAAAGATTGAAAAAGGTTTTTGATATTTTGGCCAAACCTTAATGGATGACCATAAACTAGTTATGATATCCATTTTTTTGGATTTTTAAAACATGGGAAAGATGCAAGTTTTTTTTTTAAAATAAAAATATGCTTGGAAAAGTTTTTAGGTTTTGGCCGTATGCATGAAATTCCTTTTTTTTTCTATTTTTTTTGGAGAAAACCGGGTATTTTAATACCGGACTTGTATTTTAAAATGTAAATATACAATCCGATATTATACAAAATTAGTAGAAAAATATTTGAGAAAATCACAAATTTTTCAAAAGGATTATGAAATTTTTTGGAATTTTTTTTCGTTTTTTTTAATATTATAATATTATAATATAATATTATAAATAAATAAAATAAAATATAAATATAAATAGGCTGGGCAGGCCCAGCTAACTGGGCCAGGCTCAGCCATAGAAAAGGTTAGGCCAATCTCGGCCCGAAATGGTTGGGCCGACCTCGGCCCAATACTTTTTATTTATTTCTTTAGAGCCGGGCTGAACCCAGCCCAGAACTTTGGGCTGGGCCGGACTCAGCCCGGCCCAACGTCCACTGCATGTGCAGTGGGCGTGAATTATAATTCACGCCCACTGTTCATGTGAACAGTAGGGAGGACGAACAAGAAGAGTGGGGAGGAAGAGGAAGCGGAGAGTTACCTCGCGTAAGGGTGGTCTGACCGAAGAGGACGACGTGGTGCAAGCGGTGGCAACGATGGAGAGTTAAGCTGCTGGGGTTGCTGCTGCTGAGTTGCAGGTGTTGCTGCTGTCACGGACGGTGCTGCGGTCGCTGGCAGTTGGAGCGGATGAGGAGAGAGTCGCCGCCTCTACTGCTGCTGGTATGGGTAGAAACCGCTGGAAAGGGTGGTCGCTACTACTGTTGGAGTCACGGTGGCGGAGAGGGAAAAGTTTTTCATAGAGAAGAGAGAGGGAGAGGTGGTGCAAACACCACGTAAGGTTGTTGGAGTGTCTGGCTGTGATGAAGGTTGTGGTGGGAGGGACGGTGGCGAGATTAGTGGCGGCCGAAGGTGTGGCTGAGAAGGAGAACGCAGAAAATGATGAAAAACAAGGGAGAAAGGCTGATTTTTTGTCAACTTTGCACTCGATTTTCTTCTTGCTCCGAACATGAAATTTGCTCTGATTTATTGGCGGTGGAAGAGGGCAATCTTGTCTTCACGAGGGAAAAATTTTTAGCCCTTGATTTGAATGGAAGAATCCAGACCGTCCGTTCAAAGTGTGCACCTCGAACTGCCAAATTTGACAGTCCAAGGCTGCCCGAGGTGGCCACTTTAGGCCGGTCATCAGAGCCGTGTTGATGTTTATAGGCCTGAACGGATAATGCTAGGAGATAGAGGGGTTTCAGGTGGCCATTTTGGTGCATGATTTGTCAATTTTGGGGCAGAAATGAGGCATTTAATGCACCTGTGAAATTGCTACCCTGACAGCTTCATCGGGGAAGATGATGAACAGTAACCAGGCGACGCATCGCCTGGTCTCTTCTCTTTGTTGTTTTTTTTAAATTCCAAAACGACACCATTTTGGGTTAAAATTAGGGATTTTGCACCGATTTTTAATTTAGTCCTCCAGCTTTCAATTTCTTCCAATAGAATCCTTAATTGACCCTCAACTTCTGATTTAATGCAATTTGGTCCTGGCATAACTTCAACTTCAGCTCCGGATTTACGCGCCTTTTGCATTATGGTCCTTGGTCTCAGATTTATGCAATTTTGTCCCTAATTGACCATTAAACTTTCAATTTCTTCAATTTGACCCCTGGATTTTGTCAATTAAACCCCTATATTTTGGCGCCTTTTGCAGATTGGTCCTTGGTTTTGAATTTTGTCAATTTAATCCCTAATTGACCCCAAAACTTCAATTTTCTTGCAATTTGGCCCCTAATTTCAATCAATTAACTTGGTAAAAATTAAATTTGGTCTCTTAAAATTCCAATCTTTTCAATTAAGCCCAAATTAGGCTCCCAAACTTAGTTTTTCATCAATTAAGCCCTAAATAAAATTAATTTGACCCATTTAAAGTATAATTAAGTCCTTGCACTTAATTAAATCCTTCAATTGGACCCAAATTAATTCTTAAACATAATTAAAATTTAATTTGGCCTATGATTAAATCAAATTGGCCTATTAAAAATTAATTATGTCATTGGACTTAATTTTTATGCAAATTCGTCCAATAATCATTTAATTTAACCTTGAATTTGCATTTTTTTCTCCATTTTTGGGCATAATGGGGCACAATTAGGTCTTGAATTTCCTCTAAAAATTGCAACTTGATTTCCCTGCCTACTTTCTCCATGTTGCCAGCCTTTATTATTATTTTTTGTCTTTATTTTGAAAAAAAGAAATTTATTTTGGAGAATAACCCAGAATTGGGTTATAACAGTTGCCCCCCTCTTTACAAGGCTTACAATAGAAAGTCTCGTAAGAGACTTTAGATAGTAAGTGTTGTAAAGAAGAAAAAGAAGGATGAGAGATGATTGACTCATCATATTGAGAAATAATGAATCCTTTTGAGGGCTAGAAAGCGCACTCAGAGTAAAAACTAGAAGATTTTTTTTTTTGAAAATTCAAAGATTTTGAAATGGTCGAATTGTCATGGGTGACCTACCCAGCGAAGAATTTTTTACAGTGATGAAAAATGCAGAGATTTTTCAAAGTGGTGAGAAATGTGAAGATTTCTCAAAATGGTGAGAAACGCGAAGATTTCTTAAAATGATTTTATTGTAATGGGTAACTGGCCCAGGTGGAAGATTTTGAAGATGGTGAGAAATGCGAAGATTTCTCAAAATGGTTTCATTGTAATAGGCAACCGGCCTAGATGAAAGATTTTGAAGGTGGTGAGCAATGCGAAGATTTCTCAAAATGGTTTCATTGTAATGGGCAACCAGCCCAAATGAAAGATGAAAATAGTTTTCAAAGAGGTCTGATTATGATGAGTGACCTACCCATGTGAAATAAAATAAAATGTCTTAAAGAGAAGACATGAGAGGGCTCGAAGGCGCACTATTCAAGAGATGAGAGCTCAAAGGAGCGTTCAAAAAGATGGGACCCGAAGGAGGACGAGGACTGAAAAGTGCACTCGAAAGGAGGTAGGGTTAGAAAACGCACTACCCGAGAGATGAGAGCTCAAAGGCGCACTCAAAGTTAGGTTGTAAAGCACAAAACCTAAGATGGTGGAGGGCTCGAAGGCGCACTCAAAGGGACAAAGGTAGGGCTACACAATGCATTAGCTGAGATGGTTGAGGCCTCAACAGCTCACTCAAAAAGAGGTGACAATGAGAGTAATACATCATGATCAATATGCATGTATATTTACCTGACAAATATAGGTCCCCTTTTCTTCATGGAGTTTTCATTTTCTCAAAAGTTTGAGTCTCTAATAGTAAGCTTTGATGGTTCTTTCCACTCTTGCTTACTCGAGTCACACTTTGTGGACTTGTTCTTTATGGAGTTTTCATTTTCCTAAAAGTTTGATTCTCTGATAGTGAGCTTTGATAGCTTTCTCACTCTTGCTTACTCGAGTCACATCTTATGATCTTAACCCCTAGGAGGATGTGACATCAACATACCTTTTTGTCCACAAACCTTTATCTGAAGGATAGTCACCTCTGCACCATATCTCTTGTTTTCTTAGAAAGGGAATTATGGAACCAGCCCTATGTGTTTTGCTGGATTGTCTCTCAGCTTGATCATGCCCGCAAGTATTTGTTTGGGGTTTTCTTTGTAGGCAAGACTTTGAAAGAAAATTTGGTTATTTACAAGGAATTGTTTTCACAAAGAACTTTTGGAATTTCAAAGCTATTCCGAACAAAAATCATTTTGATGTTTGTTTAAAACAAATTTGTTCTGGAACTTCAAGCGACTCTTATGGATAGGCTTGCATAAGTGTTGTTTTTGGTGAAAATATGAAGTGATGTTTTGTTGGTTGAAAAGGGTTCAAGATCCAAAATGAGGGTTTCAAAGAACCAGTTTTCAAAGTTTTCATTTTGAATGCATGAATAATGACTTGTTTCGCGTGGGAAAGCATTGTCCATTGATGTAGATTGCATGCCTTTGATCAGAAAGGGCTTGATTAGGCACGTAATGTAGGGTTAGGCTCTTGGTTATGAAGAAAAAGGATATATATATAGGCTTAAAAGTTGTTTAAAGGATTTTAAGACTAAGGATCATTAGTGCTTATTTCCCAAACTCTTCTCTTTTCTTCTTTTCCCTTTTTTTTTTCATGAATTTCTAGACCTTGAAATTAATTTGCAAAATGGGTCATGGTGCCCCCCGGTGTTGGGCTTTTTCTTCTTTTGATTTTGAGCATCATTATATTAGTAATTTTTGTGGCACGCTCAAATCTTTTTGGGACTCTTTCATGCCCCCCTACTTTGTTTGGGCACTTTTGATCATTGAAGATTTTCTTTCATACCCCCTAATGTTGTTTGGGCACTTTTATCGTTAAGGACTTTTTCATGCCCCCTAGGGTTATTTGGGCGCTTTTAATCATTAAAGATTTTTGCACTTGCCCCCCAGTGTAGGGTGTGATCCTAGCCAAGGTTATTTTTTCAAGAAAAATGCACTAGGCTCAAAAGGGGACTACAAGGGGTTTTTTTTTAGATTTTGTGAAAGGATGATCAAAGATGGCCTTTTTTCATTTAAAACGCATGCAGTTAGCATCGATAAGCTTTGCTTTCTCACATGCGAATATGCAAAAATGGTTCCTCATTATTCATGCAATCAAAACTCTGCTTTGAAGTTATTTTATGGTGTTTGGATTGTCTTTCAGGTTTTTTTTTTAAGTTTTAGGATATCACTTGAATTTTCAGAACCTGTTTGTTAGAACAAGCACCAATTTGATTTTAGTTTTGTACTAAAACTTTGAATTCCCAAAAATCTTCATCAAAACATGGGATCATACATAATTTTTAAGGGGAAACACACTAAAGAAATCTTGGCCAAACTTCAATTTTATTGATTGATAAAGGTAAATACATCAGGCATAGTACTTCTTTACAACATCTGAGTTTACAGGTCTTGGTAGATCCTTTCCATCCATATCAGTCAGAATTAAAGCCCCTCTAGAAAAAGCTTTTTTCACCACATATGGCCCTTCGTAGTTTGGTGCCCATTTACTTTGATCTTCTCCTGATGCTAGTGAGATCTTCTTTAACACCAAATCCCCCTCCTTGAACACCCTTGGTTTGACCTTCTTGTTGTAAGCTTTGGCTATCCTGCTTTGATATAACTGGTGATGGCAAATAGCTGCTAGTCTTCTCTCATCGATCAAGTTTAGTTGCTCAAATCTTAACTTTGCCCATTCTGATTCGTCTAGTTCTGCATCCTTCAGGATCCGCAGTGATGGGATTTCTACTTCTAAGGGCATAACTGCCTCCATTCCATATACTAAAGAATATAGGGTTGCATTTATAGAAGTTCTAACTGTGGTGCGGTACACATGAAGTGCGTATGGGAGCATCTCATGCCAATCCTTGTAGGTGACCACCATTTTTTGGATAATCTTCTTGAGATTTTTGTTGGCTGCTTCGACTGCCCCATTCATCTTTGGTCTATAAGGGGAAGAATTGAGGTGTTTAATCTTCCATTTGGTGCACAGTTCGTCAATCAGCTTCCCATTGAAATTCTGAGCATTATCAGTTATGGTTTACCAACCTTGCTGGCAAACCATAACGATAGACCAAATTCTTTTCAATGAATCTCTTGACTACTTTCTGCGTTACATGGGCGTAAGAGTTGGCTTCTACCCATTTGGTGAAGTAGTCGATGGCCACTAAAATGAATCTATGCCCATTACTCGCTTTAGGGTTGATTGGCCCTATAACATCCAAACCCCACATATCAAAAGGCCAAGGCGAGATCATATTGAACAAAGGCGTTGGAGGCGCATTTATCTTGTCACCATATATTTGACACTTATGGCATTTCCTAACATAGTCTATACAATCTCTCTCCATGGTCAACCAGAAATATCCAGACCTTTGTATTTGTTTCGCCATTGTATGCCCATTGGCATGTGTAGCACAAATCCCCTCATGAACTTCTTTTAATGCTTGTTCAATCTCATTTTCATTCAGACACCGGAGCAGAGTCCCATCAAATGACCTTTTATATAAAATTTCTCCATCTAAGTAAAAATTCATGGTCATTCTCCTCAAAGTCTTTTCATCTGTCTTGGAAATCCCTTGAGGATATTCTCGATGCTGGAGAAACTTCTTGATGTCATTGTACCATGGTTTCCCATCTAGAGAGTCTTCAATTAAGCAACAATGGGCTTGGAAGCTTCTGACTTCAATATCTATTGGCTGGATCTTGCTTTTAGCATCAACTTGTGTCATTGAAGCTAAGGTTGCCAAAGCATCAGCAAACTGATTCTTATCTCTGCTTATATGGGTGAATTTGATTTCTTCAAATTCATTGGCTAACCTCAAGAGATAATTTTGATACAACTTCAATTTCTCATCTTTGGTTTGCCACTCACCTTTGACTTGGCAGATGATTAGTAAGGAATCCCCAAAGACCTCAAGCTTCTTGGCTTTAAGTTCTAAAGCAGCTTCCAGGCCAATGATGCAGGCTTCATACTCGGCAGTGTTATTGGTACATTCAAACAGTAACCTTGTTGAAACAGGATACTGCTTATTTTCTGGGGAAATTACTACAGCTCCTGCCCCATTTCCTGATACATTTACTGCACCATCAAAGTAAAGGGTCCACTGATCGCTTTCCCCACCTTCATTCTCGATTACTATCACATCTTCATCTGGGAGGTCAAAGTTTAGAGGCTCGTAGTTTTCCATGGCATGATCTGCAAGATGATCGGCAATTATGCTTCCTTTTACAGCTTTTCTTGTCATAAAGACAATGTCATATTCTGCCAACAACACTTGCCACCTTGCTATTCTACTTGACAGGTAAGGTTTTTCACAGATATACTTGAGCGGGTCTAATTTTGAAATCAACCAGGTTGTGTAGTATAGCATATACTGCCTGAGTCTTTTCGCACTCCAAACCAAGGCACAACACAACCTTTCAATTGTTGTGTATCTCGACTCACAATCATTGAATTTTTTACTCAAGTAGTAAATAGCTTGCTCTTTCCTTCCTGACTCATCATGTTGTCCCAGCACACAGCCCATAGCTGTTTCTGTTACTGTCAAGTATAGGATCAAAGGCCTCCCTGGTGTTGGAGGTACTAATAATGGTGGGTTTTGCAAGTACCTCTTTATTTTATCAAAGGCTTCCTGACAATCATTGTCCCATACTCCAGGATTTTTCTTCCTGAGCAAACGAAAAATTGGTTCACAAGTCACTGTCAACTGAGATATAAACCGAGCTATGTAATTCAGGCGCCCAAGGAAACTTCTTACTTCCTTTTCTGTCTTAGGGGCAGGCATCTCCTGAATAGCTTTAGCTTTATCAGGATCAACTTCTATTCCTCGGCCACTTACTATGAAGCCCAATAGTTTTCCTGTTTTCACCCCGAATGAGCATTTTGCAGGATTCAACTTTAGCTGGTATTTTCGCAGCCTTTCAAATAGTCTCCTTAACACTTGCACATGATCTTCCT
>Ga0325414_1009151_pt1 | contig 10453 bp, 8 predicted proteins | sample PopdelMetagenome_8_FD_206183 | JGI IMG/M metagenome (GOLD analysis project Ga0325414, IMG submission 206183) | Populus deltoides microbial communities from Bellville, Georgia, United States - Leaf-PdKOR-R3 | ecosystem: Host-associated > Plants > Phyllosphere > Phylloplane/Leaf | place: USA...
ATTTTTTAATGTTAATAATTTTTATTTTAACCCCTCGGAATCAATTTTATAACTATATATATAAAAAGGAAATTCCAATAAGAACTAACTGATTTTACAAATATAACCTCAAAATTAATCCATTCATGTGCTTAAATAAAGAGTGAATTTTTTTTTAATAAATACCAGCCTGGCACATTAGCATAACAATCCAATTCTAAAATAATAACTATTATTTATTATTGCTGTCCAAAATAATAATTGCAAAAGAAAAAAGACAGAGAAGAAGAGAGAGAGATAGAAAGAAAGGCCTTGGGGAAGAAATATCAAACCTCCCTCTTCCCCATCGTTGGCTTTTTTCTTTGTTTGTTTTCTAAGGTGACAATTTATTTTTCAAAATTGTTTTTTATTCAATTTTTATTGTTCACATTTGTTTACTGATAATTAATTAATCTACTTTTTTTCTGGCTATTAGTAATTTTTGCATTTCATTTTGGCTTCTTACGGGCTATTTCAGATCGTGATGAAACTAGCTTTGGTTATGTGAAGAACTGTGATTTTTTATATTTCGATTGGTGGGTTGTTTTTTCTATTTAGTTTGTGTAGCTTATAGACTTTGAATTTTGATTATTTTTCCTGGGTTTTTGGCATTTTATTGATTTCTATTTCTTTTACGGGCCAAAACCTCATCTGGATTTTTAAAATTTTGTTGATTGTGTCACAAGAACGTGAATTTGATTTGTTTTGGCTATGTGGGTTAGTGAGTTTTTGCAGATTGCTGACAGTGAATTTGATTTGAATTACTGTGAACTGAATTTTGGTTTTTTTTTCCTGGTGTTTGATTTTGTAGAAGAGGAGGGGGTTTGAATTTCATTTGGTGACAAAATGGGGGTTATGTCAAGACGGGTTGTGCCCGCCTGTGGTAGCCTGTGTTTCTTCTGTCCCTCACTGAGGGCAAGGTCAAGACAGCCCGTTAAGCGATACAAGAAGTTGCTTGCTGATATCTTGCCGCGTAATCAGGTGATTTGTTATGTGTTTCATGGTAGCTTGCTTTGTCTTTGCAAGTATTTTTATGGGTTTTCTATGATTTGGAAGGATACTGAATTGAGTTGGCACTCTCTTCTTGTGCTTTGAACGTGGTAGTACTGTTAATCTAGTGTGGATTAAATGGACCATTTGTGGTTGAAATGCAGTTTATGTGATGATGTATATGTGGTTTTATTTGTACTTTGATTCATCATGCACATCTGATCAAAGTGAACTCCATTTGTATTGCTACATTTATAGCCATGGCCATCATTGGTATCATTGTCAAGAATCATGAATGTATTGTTAGTGAACTTGGTCCAAATGCCAGTGATTTTCTAATTAAGGAATTTCACCATCTTGCTAGTAGAAGAATCTATAGCTTTGGCAGTTCCTTCTTAAAGCCTCTCAAAGGCTTATGACTCATCTCACCCTCTCCACCCATCCAACAGGGAAAAGAGAACGTTATTTTGATAAAAACAGTGGTGCGGAACTTTGTTTTTGTTCTTTTCCTTTTGTGTTAATGCAACCGGCATTTTGCAGGAGGCTGAACCAAATGATAGGAAAATCGGGAAGCTTTGCGAGTATGCTTCAAAGAACCCATTACGAATTCCCAAGGTCTGTGTACTGATTCCCCTTTAGGAATTTCCAAGGTCTGTTTATTGATTCATTGAGAGTCCATTACCTGGCAGATTCATGCATTTAAATATTTCATCAAGATTTAACATTTCATCAGTTCAGTTATTTTCTTTAACAAGTTTAAAGGATAAGGAAAATGCAAGTTTATATTTACACGTGATTGTCCTTTTTACCCTTTCTTGTTAGCGCGCTCTTCATTTAATAGTTATTTTAAGTGCTAATAGTTAGTTATTTTTCCCTGTTGTAATTATTTGGTCTTGATGTGAACACAAGCTTTTTATCTTGTCTCACAGCTGATTCTGGTCATAATTGAATTTTTTAATGAACTGCAATATCCTATCTAAATATTGTAGAATTTATAGGGAAAAAAAAACCAAAAACTGGCCAGTGTTCTGCAAGGATGATGTGTTCATGGGGTTCAATTTTCAAATAAAAAGTTATCTTCAACAAGCTTTGTAGTTTCCATCTACCCGCCAAATTATATAACTTGGTTTTCATTGGCTATTAGTTTTGCATTTACTCTCTGCTCCTCAGATTACTGATACCCTGGAGCAAAGATTTTACAAGGAGTTGCGGCATGAGAACTTTGGATCTGTAAAGGTTGTGGTGTGCATTTATAGGAAATTGCTATCGTCATGTAAGGAGCAGATGTAAGTCTATGCATTTTAGACTTGAAATGACTTGGACTCTATTTGCCAAAACCACTCAATTAGAAAGTTGTCGAATATAACCTTGAAATCTTACCTTTTTAATGTGTACTTGTTAAGTTTTGAATTGCTTCCACAAATTAATGCCACATTTAGGATTTTTTCCCCTTAAGCTGCTAATAATTTTTTTGAATAAAGAATTGTAAGCATTTGACTAGAATTTGTAAAAAGAAAAAGAAACTGTACTGATAATTGAGAGTAAAATGAAAAGATAATGTATATGTGATTAAACCTACATGGTTAGAGAAGTAAATTGGGACGTTATTGATGCCAATTGATTAGTATATACAGTCAGAATAACATCTACAAAGTAATATAGACAGTCACAAATTATTCTTTGGAATGATATTAAGATCCTGTTGTTTTTTTCAAACAGTAGCTGTTTTTGTTTGATGACATTTGCTGGTGCTATTCAATACATGCAGGCCTCTATTTGCCAGTAGTTTGTTGAGCATTGTTCGGACTCTTTTGGAGCAAACTGGGAAGGATGATTTACGGCTTCTGGCTTGCGATGTTCTTGTTGATTTTATAAGTTGCCAGGTTTGTAATGGATAAAGCTAGAGTTGTGAGAGTAATGTTGACATAAAGCTATATAAAATGGCACATATGCATATGATACTAACTTATTCAATAAAAAAATAGATGGATGGCACATATATGTTCAACTTAGAAGGCCTCATTCCTAAGCTCTGTCAATTAGCACAAGAAGCTGGAAATAACGAAAGAACTCTACGTTTGCGTTCAGCAGGGCTGCAAGTGCTGGGCTCCATGGTACAGTTTCTTTTGCCGGTTCAAATGTCTCTTGTTAAGGAATTGCCACCCAAGGGTTTTTTGTGATTTTTTTATGTTTCAGCAATCATATGAATTGCTGTTGTTTCTGATGATTGGCTTTTCCTCTAAAGATGAGGCACATGTAGTTTAGATAAATGTATGACTCGGTTGCATTGCTAGGTTTTTAGAAATTGTACTTGATACTTTCTCTTTTCGAGATCCCCCCCCCCTAGATTTTCTTTGCTGATCCTATTTAATAGTAGAACTTTAAAGGGATCAGATTTGGATCTATCTAGGATACTGATTTGACTTGTTGGTAACCCAAGAACCTGGGACAGTTAAATTAATTTCTGAGTTCTGTTTTTTTCCAGGGGAAGGAAAATTAATTTACCTGACTCTTTTTTCCAGTAACTTTCTCTATGCATTTTTATGTTCTTATATCTAACATTTCACTTCTCATAATTTTTTCATCTTTACATGGCCTTTTATCATTCTCTTGTTATTGTATGTAGCCCAAGATTCTCATATTTTCTATTCGTGAGCACACTTGATTGTCACTCCTTTGATGCATTGATTGTCACTCCATTGATGCATTCTTAATTTTATTTTGTTCTAGGTGTGTTTCATGGGTGAGCAAGCTCACATCTCGATGGATTTTGACAGTGTGAGTAGACCTTTTTATGTACCCTTATTATCAAAGCCTTTGACATTAGCAAACACATGTGACAATTGTTGGCTTTTGGTATTAACTGGAACACCTTTTTTTTTGGTCTGAAATAGATTATATCAGTCACTTTGGAGAACTACATTGATTTCCAAATGAATCCAGATACAATGGAAGATCAATGGGTTCAAGGTGTGCTTAAAACAGAAGATAATGGCTCATCTTTCCCAGACATAAGCAAGAAGGTTTCCTTATCAGACCTTACAACCAAGCCTGAATTGGACCTTGCAATGTAAGCCTATTTTATTGGTTTGATGCTATGTGTTTAGAGGCAATAACTTTTGTTCAAGTAACATTGTTTGCTTCCGTTTCATCTAAAACAGGGATACTTCCAAGAGTCCATCTTACTGGTCTAGGGTATGTTTATGTAACATGGCTAGACTTGCGAAGGAAGCTACAACAATACGACGTGTTCTTGAACCTCTATTCCAGAACTTTGATGCTAACAATCACTGGTCCCTAGAAAAAGGAGTAGCCTATCCTGTTTTGACATTTTTGCAGTCACTTCTGGTTGAATCAGGTTATGTTTGGAACTTGATGCACTGTGTTTTTAGGCCGTGTGTGTGGTCTCAGATACTCTACTGTAATTCAAATAACCTTTTTGTATACATAACTGATATTGCTTATATTAACTTCAGGAGAAAACTCGCATTTGCTATTATCTATCCTGGTCAAGCACTTGGATCATAAGAGTGTTGCCAAACAACCACTTTTACTGGTAGACATTGTTAATGTCACAGCACGACTTGGACAAAGTGCAAAGCAGCAAGCCACAGTTGCTATCATTGGTGCAATATCTGACTTGATGAAACATTTACGAAAGTGCCTGCAAAATTCTTCTGAATCATCCAGCCCTAGGGATGGTAGCGATGAAACGAATGCTGATCTTCAGGTTGCCTTGGAAAACTGTATTGCACAGCTCTCAAATAAGGTTTGCAGTTGTTCCTTTAGTTTTCACTTCATTTAATTTATGGAATGAACTAGCAGTGCCACAGAAACTGTGGCTTCTGAAACGTTAAAACCATGGTTTATCTTAATATGCATGTAAAATTGTTTTTGCAAAGAAGTTTGGGAGTGAATCTTAATGTGTAAATTGTTGTTGTTGTTTTTTTTTTTTTAAATTTCCTCCATGTAGTTTATGTACAAAAGCTGTTTTTAATCAACAGGTGGGGGATGTGGGACCCATACTTGATACGATAGCTGTGTTCTTAGAGAATATTTCAGCCACTACTGTTGTAGCTAGAACAACAATCTCGGCTGTTCACCAAACTGCACGGATTATCTCTTCCATCCCTAACATATCATATCACAAAAAGGTAAATAAATGTACATTTACTTTTTTTGCGTTCTAATCTCTAAAACCATTCAAGTAATGAGGTTATGCTTTGTAATCTGTTTCAGGCTTTTCCTGATGCTTTATTCCATCAATTGCTTGTAGCAATGGCCCACCCAGACCATGAGACTAGAGTTGGAGCACATAGTGTCTTCTCTATCTTGCTTATGCCATCCTTGCTTTCTCCTTGGTCAGACCATAATAAGAAAACCTCTGAAGCTGTTTCTGGGTTTTTTGGTCCATCAGCATCACAAAAGAGGAGTAAAAGTTTCTCCTTTCAGGATGAAAGCCAAGATAATGTTGATTCCATGGATGGAAAATCATGGGAAGAAGGCAATCCAATATCAGATAACAGTGGAAAACATGATTCTCATGATCGTTCAAACAGCTTCAAGCATGCAGTCTTAGATGGAAAAACAGTATGGAGCTCCAAAATTCTGAACTTGAGCTTATTTAGTTTTCAACTTGATTTTTTTTTCACATCCAAGATGGAAAAATGGTCTCATGCAGTTGAATGCTTGCTTGCAGCTAACTTCCCTTCGATTGAGTAGCCATCAAGTCAGTCTTCTGCTTTCATCAATATGGGTTCAGGCAACATCTGCAGAGAATATGCCCGCAAATTTTGAGGCCATGGGCCATACTTATAACATTGCTTTGCTTTTCACACGATCTAAGGTTAGTCATGCTTACAATGTGCTAGCATATGGTGCATTTACTTCAATCTCCTTTCAAGCTCTCTAATTTCTTAGCTTAGTATATCTGGGGTCCTTCTGAATCTTTTTAAACTTAGAATGGTGCTTCAAGCCAGCAAGTTTTTTTCTCAGTTCATCGTTGATTCTTTTCTCCTCGCAATGATACTGACATTGAATCTGGAGAAGAAAATTACTGAGAGGGGTTTCTGCATAGCCAGAAAAGAAGTTCAATGTTTTGCCATTTCTTTCAAATTTTCCAGTTTTAGATAACTGAAGAATCTAATGCTTTCAAATTGATGGCCATACTTGGCCTGTGTGTTGATGAACTTTGGTTATTACAGACCTCAAGTCACGTTGCTCTAGTTCGGTGTTTTCAGCTGGCATTCTCACTTAGGAGCATCTCTCTGGATCAAGAAGGTAAGTTGAATCTATTAGTGAATGATAATATTTTGGTCATAGGATTAACAGCATTTATTTGGAGGTGAATGGTTGTTTCCCATGTGGCACTGTATATGTGTGAATGTAGCAAGATGTTGCCATTCGTGAGATCAGAATTTCACTAACACTTCCCAGTCTCACTGTTATACACATTGACGGACCTTTTATCTGCGTTCCCAAACTTGCTTTTCCTGGTCATCTTTTTCTCACAATATTGCCTTGATTTTCTTTTAATCATGCAATAAAAATGAAACATTAATGTAAAACTATGGTTTTGCTTAAGATTTTTGCTGAATCACACAGGTGTATGTTATATAGTGAATGGTGATAATGTGAGAGACAGACTACCCAGATTTTATCTTTAATTCCTTCTTTTCTCTTACTAAAAGATCCCTGATTTATGATTTCTGAATTGCTTGTGAAGTTTATTTTCTGAAATTGATAGACTGGTTATGTTGGTGAAATTTACTTCTGATATGTATCTCTTGCATCCAATTTCAAGCAGGTCTGCAGCCATCTCGCAGAAGGTCCCTCTTCACCTTGGCATCGTTCATGCTTATTTTTGCAGCAAGGGCAGGAAATCTCCCAGAGCTAATTCCTTTTGTTAAAGTCTCTCTAACAGAAAAAACAGTTAGTTTCCTTTTCCATTACCATTTAGAAGATAATGTTTTGTTTATGTTTTCCTATGGCTAAGACATGTTTCCCTTGGAGCTTCCTTTAACACATTTGCATCCATTTATCATTATTTTGGCAGGCTGACCCTTATCTTGAATTAGTTGAAGATATCAAGCTGCAAGCTATTTATGTAGAATCTGACGAAGGGAAAATAGCATATGGTTCAGAGGATGATGATGTTGCTGCTTTAAAATCTCTCTCATGCGTAGAAGTAGATGATAGTCATTTGAAGGAAGCCCTGATATCCCGATTTATGACAAAATTTGTCAAATTATCAGAGGTGATGTTCTGATTTATATTTATGCATTTTCTTAACAATATCACTACTGAATTTGTCTTTTCTAGATCTGATAGAAGAATTTTCAAATGGCCAAGGGTCCAAGCTCTGAATATCTACGAGCAACAGTTGCATGGTGAATAGCACTAGCCACATTTATGTCATTAAAAAATAGAGTGAATATTGTGCTAAATGAACACACTTGCATAGAAATACGAAGAAAAAGAAAGGAATGTATTTTTAAAAAATAGAGGAAGAGGATCTGTATCAATTTAATCCAAGTCAATACCATTTTGCAATTAGACAAGTATTAAGAAACACAGACCACATAAATTTTTCTCATCTACTATAATAAGTTGCTCATGCTTTAGAATAATTATGCTTTTCTGGAGTTTTTGGAAAATCTTGAATATTATTCCCAGGACCCTAGGTAGTAGGTAGATGTTTCACTGTTAATTGTGTTGTTTCCTTTGACAAGGTTCCAACGAGGACAGTGTATTCTGTCTCAAAAGGGTTGTACATCATTTGAGGTGTTCTTTATTTCAAAATTGTCATTTTCTTTGTTTTCCAGGATGAGTTATCAGGCATAAAACAGCAACTTATACAGGATTTTTCACCTGATGATGTATATCCTTTAGGAGCTCCCCTGTTTATGGAAACACCTAGGCCATGTTCCCCTCTTGCCCGAATGGAGTTTCAGGCATTTGAAGAGGTAACATCATTAAGATAATGTTTTCCGTCTTACATTTAGCAATTGTGTGCCAGTTCACTTATTTTATTGGGTTTGTCTCAGATTATGCCTGCAGCTGCCTTGACGGATGATGAAACCTTCACGGAACTTAATGGAAGCCAGTCAGGTCGCAAAACATCAATATCTGTCCATACACTTGACATTCTAAGTGTCAATGAACTTCTGGAATCAGTAAGAGCACGTCTTGTTTCATCTCTTTTTTCACTGATTAGATTGAAATGCCATTACTTGGCTGCATTTCTTTCCTATTTTAGGTTGTTTAGACCTGTGATCCCTGGTAAGGAACAAGGGCTGAATTGTTGTGGAATGTATTGAAAATTATAAGTTGGGAAACTTAAAAAAAGAAAAGAAAAAAAGTACTGGATAGGATTTATTTATTTAAATTTTTTTTGGGGGGTGGGGTTGCTCAAGAAATAGTCTCTTTCCCAGACATCTGGTACAATTGTTGTATGAGAGAAAAGTACGGTAATTGTAACAGGAATGTCTTGTTTTTTCCATTTCTAGTCGAGGATAAAATCAGCCTTTTATGATACTTTATGATTTACTTTTTCTTGATGACTACCTGTCTTAGCTTCACACTTCCTTGCAAATTAAATCTGTCAGTGCTCTATCCAGGTCCTGGAAACTGCTCGACAAGTTGCAAGCTCCCAGGTGTCCTCCACACCTGTACCTTATGACCAAATGAAGAGTCAGTGTGAAGCTCTCGTTACTGGTAAACAGCAGAAAATGTCTATACTAAGTTTTAAGCATCAACCGGAAGCCAAGGTTTTCCCCAGCACAGATGAAAAGAAGGACACCTCAGTACATGATGTGGTGAGTTTGTTTACTTTTGCAGACACAGGCCACGCTTATTGAATATATTGCCTTTTCAAATATATTACATTTTGTCCTGTCTTGTCCCTTTGCGTGAATACATAACTCAAGCATCATTCCTTGGGTTTGTTGGTAGTGACATTATAACTGAAACTGTTATCAATAACACCACCAGGAACAAAAACATTAGTGATGTCAAAATTTGATGTTTTGATCATCACCATCACTGCTGTCATTATCATACCTGAAGTTTGAGATTCAGGAGTTTCCTGAAAGTTTGTGTTTGGATCTCTTTTGTCTTTCATTTTGGTTTTGGATCTCCCTGTTCCAAGGCCTTGGATGGTTTTTGGATTTTCCTGCACCACTGTATGATATACATGTGATGCAAACGCCTTCTTCATGTTTTTCTTTTGGAGGTGAAGGTTCCCAGAACCTTTAGCCTTTATTACTCGGCAGATAGGCTCTCATTAAAACATAATTCATGTACTGATAAAGTTACTTGCAAATTATTTGTTGTTCAGAAAGTGGAGTTGCCGCAATGTGATCTAACATTAGCTACGAAGGATCAAATTAGAGCACCTGATCAACTCGCCCTCTGCTCACTCGAGTACGGACAAAATTCTTTCAGATTACCACCTTCAAGCCCTTATGACAAATTTTTGAAGGCGGCTGGATGTTGAAGAGTGTTCTATGCTTGCGTATGACTACAATGTTTGTCTAATTTATCTTTTCATCAGGCAGTTATCCTTTTCCTCTTCCGCAATTCTTTATCATGGAAGCTTGCCATTTTTAGCTTTACATGTAAATGTTACCCGGTCTGATTACTAATGTGGAGAAGAGAGAAGGTAGCATGGGGAAAATGGGTGGTTTTCATCTACTCCTACATTGTTTTCAATATCCATAGCAAGATTTGTTAATATCTTGACAGGAGCAAGTGTTCATACTAAATTTGTTGATTGTTATGTGCATATACTACATATATTTGTATAATAGACATCTACCTTGCTAAGTTTCTCATGACATTTACTGATTTGTACTATTTTATCCTTTTGTGTGCAAACATTACTTCATTCCTGGAAAATCTTTTCTTTTTTTCTGGTAGATTTATGATATTCCTGCTTTAATGTGATGAACTTTTGATTAACCTTCAAGAGCCAAGAAGGCAAGGATCATCTGCATTGGTTGAGAAGCTTGATTACGTACGAGCAATGAAAATTGCTTTGACCTGGCTAACCTCCTCCTATGAACACTTATTGTGGACGTGGACATTGACTGAAAAATGGCAGGTTTCAGAAGAAGATTAGACGGAATATGGAGTCACAAGCTAAGGGAATGGCACCTCAAAGGGGTCTCATAATCTTACACCAGATGCTAGAAGAGATGAGATTAGTGCCTTGCCCTACACGGTTTAAATAAACTCATGAAAATATTAGACGAAAGCATCTTTAATGTAATGAACATTCTCTTGTGCAAACTCACATGGAAGAAGCTGATTCATTGGGTATCTGCTAGCATCCATTTATATTTGAGAGAAAAAAAAAAACTCGCACTATTTATGTTTATTTTTGAGAGCCATTGGATATGTTATTCGGTTGATCCATGGGTAAAAAATAAAATAAAAATAATTC
>Ga0325414_1009153_pt1 | contig 10452 bp, 5 predicted proteins | sample PopdelMetagenome_8_FD_206183 | JGI IMG/M metagenome (GOLD analysis project Ga0325414, IMG submission 206183) | Populus deltoides microbial communities from Bellville, Georgia, United States - Leaf-PdKOR-R3 | ecosystem: Host-associated > Plants > Phyllosphere > Phylloplane/Leaf | place: USA...
CTTTGGAGGCTGACATGTCTAGATGGCCCCTTCCATATACATTTGAGCTCAGGTAAACATGACAGCCGTAACTCTGTTAAAGATGACAGAAGCGGTAGCTCCTTCTCCTCACTACTTCCTTCATCAGCCTCACCTAATTCAAATACCTCTTCCAATGATTTACAGCTGTCAACAATCACCTCCTTTAGATTGTTCAAAGCTCGCAGCAATTTTGCTGGAAACGGAGTGCGAACATCCCCACAATCGTCCACTTGTACAAGTTCTAATCTTTGTAAGAAGTCGTTTTGCTGTCCATGGGCGGCCATCTTATCAGAGAACAATATTATATTTTTTCACTCTCATAAAAACAATTTATATGATGAGACAAACTTGTCTAATTTTTATCCAGATAGATTACCTCCAAAGTAGTCAATTTGCTCAGCACGAGACCCTTCCATATACAACTCATGTCAGGCAGAGACTTCAAGCTTAATGCTTTCAAATTTGTCAACCCCTGCATCAAAAGAAATTTTGTGCACTTTTGAACTATATAATTTTGGTAAATAGATGAACGAATTGTCCATATAAACTTCAGCAAAAAAACTTATCAACAAAAGGATAGAAGTAGACATGGCAACAAGGCATGGGAATATGAAATCATAAGCTGCAGGACTGAAACAATCAACTCAATATTAGCAGATGGAGGTTTCTCTTCCTCTTCAAATACTTCCATTAATTGGGGGAAGAGCCTCAATTTCACTCAAACTGGGAAAGCATAAAGATTGAAAAATCTAGGTAGGATTTCATAACAATAATTAATTTCTTACTTCTTAAGCCCTCCATCAAGAGACAGGGAATGATACAGTTAGAAAGCTCCTTTTAAATTTAGTGGATGGCTAATGGATTTATCTCCACTTATCAATTACTTCAGTTTCAGAAATTTAAAGGAAGAAATCAACATGTATTGAAGTTGACAATTTAAATTAAAAAGGAAAAAAAATATTGGAGAAATATAAAGGACGTACTTGGAGCTGTGCAAACAAATTTCCCAATTCTTTGTGGCCCTTGATTTGTAGATATTGCAAAGAAGGCAATTGGGCAGCAAAATTCTTCGGACCAAAGAAGCTGCAATTTGAAATAGTCAATTCTCTTAGCTTAGGGAACTTGATGATGGCATCTCTGGTGAGTGCATCTCCTTCTACACTGTAAAATATTTGCTTTAAATTATGAGCTTTGAAAATCCGCATCTGTTCCAGGTTCAGAAGGCTTGGAGACACAGATACAGGGAAGACATATTCCAGTTTACCACACTCTTCTATGATGATAGTTTTTAATTTTGGGAAGCGAGGAGACTCTGGAATTATTTCTCTTTCACCATCCTCTTCTCTGATAATATACTTCAATTCACCGCATTCACTTATGCGAAGGCTTTCTAGCTTTGGTAGACTCTGAACGAGGGACGGTGTGAAGATAAATGTCATTTTGTCCAGAGAATCCAAATGCAGATCAGCAAGACTTTGGAGGCTGACATGGCTGGTAGGCCCCTTCCATATGCATTTGAGCTCAGGTAACCTTTTTAGATTTAACTCTTTTAAAGATGACAGCAGCTCCTTCTCCTCACTGCTTCCTTCATAAGGCTCACCTAATTCAAATACCTCTTCCAATGATTTACAGCTGCCAACAATCACCACCTTTAGATTGTTCAAAGCTCGCAGCAATTTTGCTGGAAACGGAGTGCGAACATCCCCACAATCGTCCACTTGTACAAGTTCTAATCTTTGTAAGAAGTCGTTTTGCTGTCCATGGGCGGCCATCTTATCAGAGAACAATATTATATTTTTTCACTCATAAAAACAATTTATATGATGAGACAAAAAAAAAAGAAAAAACAGGATTACATACTTTTTAGAGATTACATATTATTGTTTCAGTTTTTTTCTTAATTAGAGATAAGTTAAATAATAATTAGATTTTTGCGAAAAAAGGTTACTACAACTCCTAATAATTAGTTTCATGTAAAAAATAAAAATAAAAATAGTAACTAATATTTTTATTTTAGTTACAAAGTTAATAAATTTTTAAAGATATTTTAATTGAATTAAATATTTGAACAAAAAATAAGCTAATATGATTTCTATGATTAATTGTTGGTATTAAGTTTCTTATATTTATATATGTTTAGATAAAACAAAAAAATAAGCAGTGACGAAGAAAGAATAGATCTAACAGATAATATAAATTACGTAAACCATGAGGCAGTTAAATCTAACAGATAATATATTTTAAATGAGGCAGTTAAATCTAACAGATAATATGTTCTTCCATATGATTAATTTTTAATAACGCAGACAACAATGAGGCAGTTAAGTTTCTTATATTTATATATGTTTAGATAAAAAAACAAATCATAAAAAAATAAAAATAAGCATTTATCAATTACTTTACTTTTAGAAATTGGGAGGAAGAAAGAATAAATTATCGCAATTGACAATTTAAATTAGTGGAGAAATATAAATTACGTACTTGTAGCTGTGCCAACCAATTACCCACTTCTTCGTGGCCTTTAATGGTTAATCTTTGCAAAGGCAATTGAGCATCAAAATTCCTTGGACCTAAAAAGCTGTAATTTGATCTGAGCCCAAGAGACAATTTTCTTAGTTGAGGGCAATTGATATGAGACAAAGAGACAGGGAGGACATATTCCAGTTTATCACAGAAATATATGTTGATTTTTTTTAATTGTGGGAAGCAAGGAGACTCTGGAATTATTTCCCTTTCACCATCCTCTTCTATGATAATATGCTTCAATTCATGACAATATTCTATGTGAAGCCTTTCTAGCTTTTGCAGACTTTGAGCGAGTGACGGTGTGAAGATAAATGTCAGTTTGTCCAAAGAATTCAAATACAGATGAGCAAGACTGTGGAGGCTGACATGTCTGGTGGGCCCCTTCCATATGCATTTGAGCTCAGGTAACCCTCGCAACTGTAACAGTGTTAAAGATGACAGCAGCGGCAGCTCCTTCTCCTCACCCAATTCAAATACCTCTTCCAATGATTTACAGCTGTCAACAATCACCTCCTTTAGATTTTTTAAACCTTGCCGCAATCTTGCTGGAAACAGTGTGAAAACATCCCCACAATCCCTCACTTCTACATATTCTAATTTATGTAAAAACAATTGCTCAAATATCTTCGCATTTAAGGATGTACCACCCACAATTAAGGAGGTTGGGTATCGATCCCTAAACATTATTTCATATTCATTAGCATTCCCTAATATTATATCATATTTGCGCAAGCTATCTGGAAAAACAAAATCTCTGGGAATGCATTCAACCTTCGGCATCCTCAATGATAATACGGCTAACTGAGACAAAGAATTTAGTTCTGTTAGGCTTGCATTCATTCCTCCTGTGCTTGTCCCATCAACATCCCATTCCTCAAAGCTGTATTCCCCAATCAACAATTCTTCTAACTTCTTCAACCTTCCAATCAAATTCACAGGGATCCTTCTTAGCCTTCGACAACCTGTCACATCCAGCAACCTTAACTCCTTGAGCTCTCCTATTTCATCAGGTAATTCTTCAATGGATGAGCACGACACAAGACCAAGAATCTTAAGTCTCTGCAGCTTTCTCAACCGAATGAGGTCCTTGCAATTACACGAGATCAACACCAACGATTGAAGTTTCGTTGAGAGTTCAAGTGATTGCAATGACAAACACCCTCCCTTCAGAGACAAAACTTCAATTTCTTTCATCCCTTCAAAAAACCTCTCTGGAACATTCAAACCAGAATCCACTTCTAACAATAGAACTTTGAGCTTTGGACATACCAATCCTTCAGGAAGTTCTGCTAGTTGATTGCCCATTAACGAAATTGTTGTACAACCTTCAAAGCTTGTATCTCTCATTGGCCACTTCTCTAACCCTAAGCCAGCCTTTACCATGAATCCATATTCTTCTGATGCTATGTGAATAGCAACATCACGAACAAGGTCATGCATTTTCACATGTTCTTCAGTTTCAGAGCCCAACAGCATGCAACAATCTTTGAGGTTTTCGATTGCCACAGAAACTCGTTTCCTTGCATCTTCAATGGGCTCCGCATCTTGATGTAACCCATAGCCAACTGCATATCTCGTCAAGTCCTGGATTGGAATGTCATAGTCTTCTGGAAATAAACAGCATAGCACGAAACATGACTTGGTTTCCTGGAGCTTCAAATAATCATAGCTCAACTTAAGACATGTATAAGCATTATTTTTTTCGTCAATTTGTTCCATGCGCGCAAATTGAGATTCTTTGAGCTGTCTACACGCTAATTCCCACTGAAGTGCAGATTGATCTCTTAGAGCCCTTCCCACTGTCACAAGTGCTATGGGCAAGCCTTGACATTCTCTCGCAACCTCCCTTGCCACTGTGTTCAAGGTAGGGTGCCCATCAAGTAAATCTGCATTGATTCTGAATAAATCCCATGCTTCTTTTTCAGGTAATTCTCTTAAGAACACTTTTTGCTGGCATTTCATAGAAGAACATACATTTGTACGACGTGTTGTTAGAAGTATTTTACAACCCCTGTGATCATCACCAATTGGGATCCCTATCTCTTTCAAGTCAATATATTTCCAAACATCATCTAGGATAATAAGCATCTTCTCCACTTGCTTCAGTCTCTGCCATAATCGATCTGCTCTCCCTGCATTAGTACTCTTTTCTTTAATATCCAGACCTAACTTATCTGCCATTTGGTGCTGAATGTCTGTGACATTTGGATTCTGCGACACCGTAGCCATCAAAACTTCATCAAACAGCTGCAACTCTTTGGCTCTCCTGCCTACTTCTTTCACCAGGGTGGTTTTACCCACCCCTCCCATGCCGTACAGTCCGATCATATTGACGGTGTCATCTTTGAGAGCTTTCATAATCTGTTCCAAAGCTTCTTTTGAAGATTCTGAGGGCGTGAAATCCTTTGATGGAAGAAATTCTATGGGCTGAGGATGAGCTCTGTAGGACACTTTAGTAGGCTTTTTTTCTAAAAGTTCTCTGAAAGTCTCCGACTTCTTGGCCAGTGCCTTGCTTAACTTGAATTGTCGCATGCAGTTTGGGCACCAAGGAAAGCATTTGCCATTTCTTCCTATTTCATTTTCCAAGGGCTTCGCACCTTCAATTTTGCTGTTTGCATCTTCCATCCACTTTTTGACAACTTTCTTAATTTCTTCAGCATTCCTTTCAGCAGCTTCGACTTCTTTTTGCAGACCATCTAGTGCTAAAGCAAGGTTCTCCTTTTGTTCTTTGAATTCTTCAACAAAATTGTTGAAACAGAACATGTAACGGAACTGCCTTCCCACTGGTTCCACCATGAGTTCTGCTATCTTAGATATAATGGATCCACCCACACTTTCGAGAGCCATTTTCCACCAGTCTGAAAATCAGAGAAATGAGGATACAGGACGTGAGAGTGAGTCACTACAAGTAAAACAGGCGCAGAGAGAATGGGAATAGGAATTCCATTACCGTAATTTGGGAAAATATGCGCGGAAAGCACTGGTACTGAGAGCTCAATGAAATAGCGGGAGGAACAAAAGGAGAAGGCCTTTAGCTCTGTATGGAATCCAGCTTCAAAAGCAACAAGGCAAGGTATAAGGATTCTAACTGACACTTGTGAGTTAAAGCAGTAACTCCCATTAAAAATGCATTTTGATGACATAATTAACATCATATAGAGACAGTGGCAAACAAAAAAAAATGTATAAAAGCAATCACCTAGCAAAGAAAGAAACGAATGAAAGAACCATCTAGGTGGTGGCTCAGTAGTAAGAACTTGGGACCAAGAGGTTTGCTCTCTCTGTGGTCTCAGGTTCGAGCCCTGTGGTTGCTCATATGATGGCCGCTAGAGGCTTACATGGTTGTTAACTTCAGGGCCCGTGAGATTAGTCGAGGGGCGCGCAAGCTGGCCCGGACACCCACGTTAAACTAAAAAACTAAAAAAAAAAGAAACGAATGAAAGGGCACTTAAGGGTCTAGCTCAGTGGTCAATAGGCGAGGCTTGCCTTGCCCCCCATCCCAAGTTCGACCCTTCATGTGTATTCCTGTCACCCCCGCGGTGCATTACCTGTCTACTGGACTTGCAGGATGTTCAGTAGACCCAGGGAATAGTCGTGGTGCGCGCAAGCTAGCCCGGACACCCCAGGTTATAAAAAAAAAAACAAATGAAAGGTTCAGGATAATCACTTAGCTTGCTTCCAACAACAAATATAATTAATTAATCTAAGCTATGATCGGTCAAGGTTTTTTTTAGTTTTATTCTTTTTTTTAAATTAAAAAAAAACAGGAAAAGACTTGCAAAGAAATAGAATTACTCGAATGAACACAATAAAGGATGAAACTCAAGCAATTAAAAATAAATTATCTATGATGATCATCTCTGTGTCACACTCAATGAGGTAATCACTATTACAATATTAAATAAATAAATAAAAGCTAAAAGAACTAGGTTTTTGGTGGCATCCACATTACGGTTACTTTCTTCATCTTTCTTTTGTGGTTTTATTTTATTTCAGTCCTTCAAATCTTTTTCTTTTGCTATTTCATCGAGTTGCTTTGCTCTTGAGTTGATGTGCTTGCCCTAGAATATGCATTATGCTAGGGATTACAATTACATTACATAAGAAATTATACTTACAGATTATAATTTAAAATTTCAGTTTTTTTTTTAAAAAACAAATTTATGAGAAAGTACCAATATAACAACGTGAGTAAATGAAAGGAGAATTTTAAATCTTTTTGTGACATGGTGACCAGCTGATCCAAGTAACCAATAGATTATCGCCACTTGTTCAAAGTCATAACTATGACTAGGGGTGAGCAAAAAAACCGGAAAATCAATTTAACCAAGAAAACCAGGAAAAAAATAACTGAAAAAACCGAACCGGTAAAAAAAATCGATTGAACCGGTTAAAATATTTAGAAAAAAGTCTGATTCGGTTCGGTTTCCGGTTTTGGTGTACCTGAACCAGCCAACCCGAACCGAACCGAACCGGTTCGGTTTAGGAATGAAAAAAAAAAATATAAACCAAGCGGGTCGCCTCCTCCCATTACTTTCCCTTTCAACAACCCTAGCAGACCATTTATTTGCTTTGCCTTTCACACAGCCGCCCCCTCCCCTTAAACCCTTTCAATCTTCATTCACACTTCATAGACACAGCCGCCCCCTTCAATCACCCCTACTCCCATTAACAGCCGCTCCCTCCCATTAACAGCCGCCTCCTCTTCACCAGTCAACGAGCTTAGGCTATTCTCGGACAACCATTCTTCGAATCTCGAAAGAAATCGCCGTGCGTGTGAGGTGGCGAAACGTTACCGCTTTCAGATCTTCTTCAATCTATTGCTTCTATCAAAGCCGATTACATCGCTCAGGTAATCTTGTCATGTAATTACATATTTAATTAATTATTGCTTATTGATTTTATATTGTTTCTATTTTTCTATTTTGATGTGTTAATTATTTTGAACAATATAAAAATGAAGGTGGACGAAAGAACACAATTTGGAAAGGAAATTGGAATCGTTGTCCCTGTCTCAGATTCTCAAAAGACAATCAATCGCAAACAGTATGTCCTCAATTTCTTTTTCCTTCTTTTCTTTCTCACTAGTAGATTGGAATTTGGAACTGCCAACAAAAGTTTGTATTCGAAGTTAGCTTTTTAAAAATTGACCCTATTATTTACTTTGGCTTAAGCTTTGAGATATTGCATGATTATGAATTAGTTTATATGAGTTGAAACTTGAAACATAGTCTGACAAGGATGGATTAACCAATTGCTGGGGAAATAGTTTTCAAATCTCTTTGAATAATGTTTGATGCTGCGACATAAGTCACATAACAGACCCGATTTGAAGGGAATCTTTGAGATATTGCATGATTATGAATTGGTTTATAGGAATTTATTGGATTGATTTTTTTTCTTTTTCTTTTTTAAAAGGGAATCTAATTAAAATACATTTTTTTCATCTACTTTTTAAGTTTAAATCTTAGAATTAATATCCAAAAAATTTCACCTTTGCTCGCCAAAATATAATTTTAATCTTAACAAAAAACTATATCTTAAAATTTTGATGGCTTACTGTGTTGCTATCCAACTAAGAAATTGACTCAAGTGGCTTAGTGATATATAGCGAGGACATTCTATTTTAGACATGCAGCTTGTTGCCTTGTTCTACTTTATTCTATAATCTATTTGAGAAAAATGTTGTTTATTTCTTCTAGACACTTTAGTCTTCCAAATTTCAGTTGTAACCAGCAAGCATAGAGGTTATATATTGGGAAGATAAACTATCTTTTTATTTGCAGTGGTTGTGAAACTCTCTTTCTGTGTGTCTTTGTCTCGTGTGCATGTGTACATATGCACCTGTAATTCTTGCTTCTCTCCAGCTCCTTTCGTTTGCAAGTTATTGTTGCTAGAGTAGGTGCAACTAGTTCTTTCCTCTACAAGTCGGGTTTGGTAAGATTGATTATAAAGAAAAAGGTATTGGTAATGCACAATTTTGATTTTAGTGTTGATGTTAAGTGTGGCTTGTTTTCTGATGGATAATTATGTTGACAATATTGGGCTTCATGAATGATGATGCCAGTTTATTTATGGTCTTAATAAGCTATATTACTGCTGAATTTGTGCTTTTTATTTATATGGCAAATTCTTATTCAAATCTTTGATATTTATCGTTAATGAAACTTCAATCTTGCCTCAGGTTGTCGACCAAGTCAAAATTCCTCCTACAAGTATACAATATTGTTTTATTATAATGTTATTTGTTGTTTTTTTAAGCCCTTTGAAGACATTGGTTTGTAATTTGTATTAATTTGGATTTTAACTTATTGATATGTGACTGAATGTTATTTAAATTTTTTTGAAGCATGAGAAAAAAATTAGAAAGGTAAAAAATATATTGAACACAAGATTGACAATAACAACTTAATATAAATGAATATTTAGTGGCAAAAAAATTAAATATACTTTGGAATTTTTTAAGAAAATTAGATATTATTAACATCATTTATAAGCCCATCAGAAATTCATTAAAAGCCCATTACAAAGCCAGAAAAATAACCATAGGTTTTTCCGGTTTTGGACCTAAAAAACTGGACCCAAACCGAACCGAAACCGGTCGGTTTGGACCGGTTTGGGTTCGGTTTGGGTCCCTTTTTTTTTGCCTTCCGGTTTGGTTGTTTTTTAAAGGTAAAAATCGAACCGAATCGAAAATGATCACCCTTAACTATGACCCGTTTGTTTAACGAAAATAATTTTTTAAAAAATAAATTTTAAATTTTTTTAATATTTATTTATTATTAAAAAAATTAGTCAATAAAAAATACTTTTTAATAAAAAAATTAGCTTTATTTTCAAAAACGTGTTTTTTTTTATTTTAGATGGAAAATACTTTCCAGAAGTTGTTAAAAATTTAGAAATATCATATTATTTGTTGATTATAACAAATTTGGTCCTCAAACTTTTAATTGCTATATATTTTGTTTTGAATATTTTTGTTTTTAATTTCACCTCTTAGAATTTGATTTTATATTAAATTTTGTCTTTATTTTTATGATTGTTATTTGCTTTTATATGATACTAAATACTAAAAAATATTTTCTAACTTATTTTATATGATATTATCAAATACCAAAAAATAATATTTTGCTTTCCGAAAACATTATTTAAAAAAAAAATTTACATCAATCAAACAAACAGTAACTTAGATTCTACTGTGACATGGAGATAAAGGTAATTTCAAAAGCTAATAGATGGTCGCCACGTGTTCAACTTCATCTACCCGCTAGGAAAGGATAGAAAGTGGGAGAGAGAAAGCTAAAAGGCTTAAAAAAAAGAAAAAAAAAAGAAAAAAAAGAGAGAGGAAAGGCACGGTTGAGATAAGAAAGGGACGTGGAAATAGAGGGAGAGGTTGTTGGAGGCAGAAAAGGAAAGACTACGATACTATTTTTCTCTATATTTTGAGTTTTAGTTGTTAACAGCCATGCTCTTGCAAATAAGGCTGCAAATAAGGCAGGAAAAGAGGACCTGAAATCACGGCAGCGAATAAGGAGAGAAATAGCGTGTTTGGTTTTTATTTTTTAAATTATTTTTTTATAAAATAATTTTTTGTATTCTAAATTAATTTTAAAAAATAAAAAAAATATTATTTTAATATATTTTTAAAATAAAAAATATTTTAAAAAACAACTACTTATTCAAGCATTTAAAATAAAAACCTTAAAATCACGGCATGATAAAAGGAGGAAGAAAGGAATGGGACAAAGAAGGAAGAAAATAAGGTCACGTAGGGGGCCGGCCAGTCTTGTATAAAATAGAAGATGAAAATTAGTATGAAAAAGAGGCTATTTGTTTTTTTACTGTGTCAGAGTGGTTTTTATAATTATATTTAATTTATAAAAATATTAAATTAATATATTTTTA
>Ga0325414_1009157_pt1 | contig 10450 bp, 11 predicted proteins | sample PopdelMetagenome_8_FD_206183 | JGI IMG/M metagenome (GOLD analysis project Ga0325414, IMG submission 206183) | Populus deltoides microbial communities from Bellville, Georgia, United States - Leaf-PdKOR-R3 | ecosystem: Host-associated > Plants > Phyllosphere > Phylloplane/Leaf | place: USA...
TCACCTATTTTTGTCGGTGGCTCTATTAAGCTTTTGGCAACGGAGTCACTTTGTTGCTGTAAATATGAGGAACCGGGAAATTACAACAGGCTTTATACTTGCTGCCATGACAATTTGTGTTGATTGTTGATATTTCTCCGGCGGAAGCAGAGCTATTCTCCGGTCAGCTCTCTTGCATTTCCGGTTCTAAAAATTGATTATACTTTTGTTACAAATGTATTATTCATTTTGTATTTAAGATTAAAAAATATATATTCTTAAGAAATTTAGTCTCAAATTTGAATGATATTGATTAAAATTAACATATTTTATTGATTATAGATCAATCCATTCATCCACTCAAATTAAAAATTATATGTTAATTTTATTTATTAACCATATATTATTTCAAGTTCATATCAAATAAAAAGCGGGTAGAAATCTTTTGTGAATTCCAATGTTCGGACGTATATAAACTATTTAAAATTCATAAAATGAGGATCAATAAATTATCTTTCTAGTGGAATCATTCATTGTTTTTGTGAGGAGGAGGAATACAAGTTTCTGGTAATTAACAAAGCAAACTTTTGTTTATGATACAAGTTCAGTAATTAACTTCTGTTTCTATACACGGAGACAGCAAAATAAAATTCAAAAAGTTTCAATCAACGAAGAAACAAAATAATTTATGATCATCACTCACTTGTACAACTAAAAGTTTTGATCTTTAGGCACAAAAAGATCAAAAGTTCCAATCTTTCTTTCATGGTTCTTTCAAAAACCTCTGCAAGCATCTAAACCCAAGATATTGAGCACAAAACTTCTCCATTTCTTCACCACCTCTCTCCATACAAATCTCCTCCTCCATCTCCTCCAACACCATATCCCATCCACCATAAGGGTCCCACTGCCACCCACAATAGTCACCACCATCAGCACCAACTTTTGCTTCACATATTGAGTCCAATATTTCCTGCAACCCCACAATCCTACGGCTGACTTTCCTTCTTGCTTCTCTCAACGTTGGATCAACCCCAGGTACTGAATCGAGCCTCAGAAGCAAGCCCATCAAGGCCTCATTCATCCCCAGCTTTTCTTTCTCGCTACTTCTTATTGCATCCACTGTTTCCTGGCGTTGGATTTGGTTTTGTAACTGATCAGCTTCAGAACTAACAGCTGAGATTTTCTTGTAAAGGGTTCGGATCATATGTGTCCTGTAGCAAGATTGGATCCTGGTGGCAGCAGAAGTGGCAGTGCTTGATTGGGTGGTGGATTTGGGGGAGGAGGGCTTGATGGGGATTTCAATGGTTTTTGTAGGGGTAGTATGGTCATTATGGAAAGAGTAAGTGACTGTTGCGGTGGAGGAAGTGAAGTAGCTGAAATTGCTGGATGGGTTCATTTCCTCAACCTTGAAAGAAAGAAGGAAGGAAGGAAGGAAGGAAGAAAAGACGGTCAGGGAATGTCAGATGAGAGTGAGGTTTTATACAGAAGGTTTTGGAAAATTTTGCAATTATGTCAAGGATTGTTTGTGGGCCAACGTTTTGATTCTTTATCTTGAATGATCTTGCCGTTTAGCAGGGGACCCATGATTTGCTTTTGACAAACGGACATGCTTTTTGGGCAAATGCAAGTGCTTTTGATTCTGTGGTTGATCTCTATAACGTCTGTAATGAAATAGTAAAAACTTTATATTGAATTTGAGATGTACACGACTGAAGTTTCTGGGTTAGTTGTTTCACACGCTCCCTTGCAAAAAATAAGAGCTTTATATAAGAAATAGTGATGATATGTTTTATATGGAATTTTGTTTCGTGTGTTACCCAAGGTAATCTAATATATTTATATATCTTAATCACATTAAATTTTTTTATACAGCATGGAGTAATCATGGAGAGTAATTATATTTTATTGTAAATTTAAAAAGAAAATTATTTTTTCACATTATATCAAAATCTTGATGACCAAATGATTACGGGTTCGAATCTCATCACACTCGTTCTAATTAATAAAATTAAACATAAATTAATGTGAGTCTATACAAGTTTCAAGCTCAAATGATTTTCACTTGAGAAAATGGGCTAAAGAATAATATAAATCATACATTGAAGCATCACCTGACAGTTTAAACTATTGAGTTGAAATTATTATTTGTCATGCTAAAGAACAATTTAAATAATATCTTAAGACCTCACATAATAGTTTAAGCAATAGTTTAAGTTTTGAGATTAAAATGGTTTTTTGACATCGTATTAGAGTCTTATGATCAAATGATCATAAGTTTAAATTTCACCACTCTTATTTTAATTAATAAAAATTAAATATAAGGTAATATGAACATATATAGGTTTCAAGTTTATAAAAACTTTTTACTTAATAAGGTGTATTAAATAACAATATAAATTATATTTTAAAATTTTAAAAGAAATTTAAATTGAGATAGTTTTTATATAAAATGAGTTTGTTGATTACTGTGCTTCATTGTCATTGGTGAAAAATGCTGACAGTCGCAGGTATTTGAGGAGAAAGGTTAGCGTCATATTAACAAGGCATACATCATATTTACTGTTGGTGATAGTTGCTAGAGAGAAAACTAAATGTCGCACTGGCCTCTAGGAGATCATAATAATGCATTGTGGTGTGTGTCAATACTAAACATCCTGAGATTTGCACGAGATCATGATTCAATCCCAGGAGTTGGATCGAGGTCCAAATATAGTATGTTATTGAGGGTTTAAAGGTGATGTAGGCTCAGAGCGCAATCCAACATTAAGGTGACGGGAGGATTCTTCCGGCCGGCGAGAGCAAGTGCCAAACCCAACACTGTAACCATCTCCCTGTAACGGATTGAATTTCAAGTAGTGTTTTGCATTTCACAGGATACAGAGGAAGGAAATGCACGAGGAAAGAACCTTGGATCATCCCCATTTAGTGACAGTGGCTTTTGCCCATTCCATGTTAGCTCTAACAAGCATCCACAAGATAGCTCCTGCTTGACAATACAAGGGGTTGCTGTTGTTCAGTAGAAGATGATGGAAGGAAAGACAAACTGGAATTCCAGGCATAGATCTGACCGAAGCCTCACAGGTGCGCTGATTGTTCCAGCTCCAAGTAGATCAGATGGTGTGTATGCTGTTGAGTCACTGGTCCAATATCTGTTAAGCAAATGAGAATTCTGAGAATATGGTTGCTTAAATAATATGATTTCTTACGTGGATGGAAAAATCTATATAATAATCCGTAACTTTAACTCTTTGGGCACAGCTCAGCCTGCTTGGTTTGGTTAATGTCTTAAAATAAAAAAAAGAAATTAATATAAAAAAACATAAGAAAATTATTTGGTTATAAATATGGGATAGAGATAAAAAAAGAAAAGAAAAAACATTAATATATATATATATTTAATATTTTTAAATTAAATTTATGTTATTTCAAAGCCAAAAATATATAATGATATATCTTTTTATTTCAACTAGTTAATTTATTAATTAATGAGAAAGATATTTGTCTTACAATGAAAAAACAAATACAAAAAATCTAAACACAAATTGAGGAGGAATAAAGAGAAAATATATATAACAATTTTGAAATAATTTTTGTTTTAAAAAACACAAAATAATATGTTTTTTTTTTCAATTATCTTTATCTATTCTATTATGATATAGTACTCAAACTTCTGAATATTTAATATTGAGTTATATGATATTTTTTAAAAATATTTTTTATTTTGAAATATATTAAAATATTTTTTTGAAATTTTTAGTACTTACATAATAAAATAATAATTCTTTAATTTTTTAAATTAAATATATTTTTAAAATACATTTTCAAAATATGAAAGCGATGATATAAAAATGTATTTAACATTATTGTAAATTTTGCTTTTCACAGTATTATCTATTTAAAAATAAATTAAAATATGTATTTTTTAATTTTTTTCATATCCAAATATTAAAATAATCTAAATACATAAAACAAATAATTTAAAAAATAGCTGAATAAAAAAAACAATTATCCCCACGTTAAGAAAGTGCTGCACGGTAAAAGTTCGTACGGCGGATAAAAAACAAGCGACGCCGTTTCTGACTCCTCTCTCTATAAATAAACCTTCTGTTTAAGTGTTAGACCTCTTTCACTCTCCCTTCGAAGTGCAAAATCACAAAATCCTAAAATCCAAAAGCAAAAAAAAAATAAAATCAACGGATTAGTAATTAATTGAAAAGCTTGTATAAATCCTAATCTTTCTCGAAGGATTAGTCTGCGAAATGTCGTTCGATCTTCTGTTAAAGCCGTCGTGTAGCGGCTGCGGCAGCACCACAGATTTGTACGGAAGCAATTGCAAGCACATGACGCTTTGCTTGAATTGCGGCAAAACAATGGCGGAGAATCGCGGCAAATGCTTCGATTGTGGCACTACTGTCACTCGCTTGATTCGAGTACAGTATCTCTCTCTGTTTGATTTTGTTTATTTTTCGGATTTTTTTTTATCATTTTTCGAATATTTTTTGGTGATTTTTAGGAGTGAAATTTGATTTTTTTTCCCCATTTTTTATGATTTCTCGGGTGATTATTAGGAGTATAATGTTAGGGCGAGTACGAGTAGCGACAAGAATTATTTTATAGGAAGATTCGTGACAGGATTGCCGAGTTTTTCCAAGAAAAAAAATGCGGAAAATAAATGGTCTTTGCACAAAGAAGGAATCCTTGGTCGTCAGATTACTGATGCTTTGAGGGTAATAATGATTTTTTTATACATAATTTTAGTTTTTTTTTTTTTTTTTTAAGTATAGAGTATTTAGGTTTGTAATTGAGGATTTTGGATTGTGTAGGAGAAGTTTAAGAATAAGCCTTGGCTATTGGAGGATGAGACTGGGCAGTCTCAGTATCAGGGTCATCTTGAAGGGTCGCAATCGGCGACTTATTATCTGTTGATGATGACTGGGAAAGAGTTTGTTGCCATTCCTGCTGGTTCATGGTATGTGTGATTGTTATTTTTAATGACTTTGGTGTTTGTGGTTCCTTACTTGAGGTAGGGTGGTTGTAAAATGTATGAATTTGGTGCTTGTGATTGATGTGGTAATGATGATATGTGGAATAGGTACAACTTTAACAAGGTAGCGCATTATAAGCAACTTACGTTGGAGGAAGCAGAGGAGAAGATGAAGAATAGGAGGAAGACTGCGGATGGGTATGAAAGGTGGATGATGAAAGCTGCAAATAATGGAGCTGCTGCATTTGGTGAGGTGGAGAAGGTAGATGATAAGGAGGGTGTTTCAGCTGGTGGGAGAGGTGGGCGTCGGAAAGCAAGTGGTGATGATGATGAGGGAAATGTGTCTGACAGGGGAGAGGAAGATGAAGAGGAGGAGGCGGGAAGGAAGAGTAGACTCGGACTCAATAAACAGGGTGGTGATGATGATGAAGAAGGTCCAAGAGGAGGTGATCTTGATATGGATGATGATGATATTGAGAAGGGTGAGTGTTTTTCCTTTTGTTTTAAATGTCTGGTAGTCTTTTTTTCTGCCTTTTTGAAATCAATACTATCTTCTTTCTGATGCACATTAAACATGATTCATTGCTTTTTTGTTCTTTTTTCATGGGCGTGCTATGAGCTTCAACTGTGTTGAATTTTATACTGATTTTTTTTATTTTGTGAACCATACATGGCAATTTAGGTTTTCTAGTGATTCCTACCTCAGGCACATGTATTTTATGGTCTTAGGTGATGATTGGGAGCATGAAGAAATTTTCACCGATGATGATGAAGCTGTCGCCATTGATCCTGAGGAACGGGAGGATTTGGCCCCAGAAGTTCCTGCTCCTCCCGAAATCAAGCAGGTCTGTATTAGCAAACTATATTGGTGCTAATCCAAACTACTCGCTTTTGTGCCTCAACTTATATATGTTCTTTGGGCATGTTGGCATATTGGTATTTGCTTGGTGTGTTATATATGCTCTATTATATTCATGTAATGCTGGTTAGGCTAGTTTGGTTCTTCTGAGAGTAGTTTGAAAATGTGGAGATTTTAGTCAAAACTTTTTGTAATGTTGACTGATATATGAAATGGAATTTTAATTTTGGAGCACATTTTTTGAATTGATAAGGGGGACATTATTATTGAGAAGCACACTGGGTTTTTCTTTTTTTTTTTTTGTAATGCTGATAATAACAGTAAGGTATTTACATGTTCTTGCAGGATGAAGATGATGAGGATGAGGAGAATGAGGAGGGGGGACTGAGTAAATCTGGGAAAGAGTTGAAGAAGCTACTAGGGAAAGCAAATGGTCTAAACGAATCAGATGTAGAAGACGACGACGACGAGGAGGATGTGAGTTTTTGTGATGGCTGATTGTATGCATGTTTAATTGGCAACCTAAGAGCATTTTCAACATTGCTTTGCTGTGCTTGTTTTCTATTTGCTTTTATTTTTTGCTTCTATTTTCCTGGACCATTATGAAAGTGCATTGAGTGATCAGGGGTGGAACTTATTATTTTTTAATTCTGAGATGTCAATCAACTTATATGATGCCTGATTTGACATTAGCTTGTAAAGCTTTCTTTGGTATTCTTGTTAATTTTTGTATCTTCTCTCACTTACAGTGCTCTTGTTTGGTCTTATCAGATGGATGATGATATTTCTCCTGTACTGGCTCCAAAGCAGAAGGATGTTGTGCCGAAGGAGGAAGCTGCTGACATTAGTCCTGCAAAACCAACACCTTCAGGTTCTGCTAAGGGAACCCCTTCTACCTCCAAGTCTGCCAAGGGGAAAAGAAAATTGAATGGTGAAGATGCAAAATCTTCTAATGGTGCACCTGTGAAGAAGGTGAAGACAGAAAATGTAAGATGTTTCTTCAAATATACATCTAAAACAGTGCGCTATGCTATCGAATGTCTCTAATAACCAACCTTCCTATCAACTTTAATGTTCTCTTAAAGCAGGAAGTAAAACCTGCTGTGAAAGAAGAAAGCTCGCCTGCTACTAAAGGTACTGCAACTCCTAAGGTAACACCGCCATCATTAAAAACAGGGTCAACATCAGGTTCTACTGGTCCTGTCACTGAAGAAGAGATCAGGGCTGTTTTGTTGCAAAATGGGCCTGTTACCACACAGGATCTGGTTGCTAGGTTTAAATCACGACTAAGGACTCCCGAGGTATGCTCTTCTTTAGCATTGTGCAAGCTTGCTTCATATTGCCTGCCACTCAAAACTGACCTGTTTGCTGTGCTGTTGCAAGATTTTCTATGGAAGTTGTGTTCTCAGCTAGTACCGTGCATTTATTTGTTCTTTCTAAAACCAGTTTAACTTTAGATCAAATTACAATTACCCTTAGTTTTTATGCTTATGATTTGGTAACTATGCTATCCAGTGCTTCACTGCTGATTACTCTTTAGGATTATCAGTCAGGTTATGCATGCTCTTAAGAATTTGTGTTGTTCATGATGGGATAAACACAATTTAAGGTTGAAAAACATGTGCTTAGAAAACTGTTCTAGTCTGAATCTCATGCCAGGGGATTTTTCTTATCATTAAGGGGTGTGGGTGGCTAAGTTTTTGCATAAAACATGGGGCTTCTACCAGTCCAACCAAGGTTGGGTTGGTGGCACAGGATAATAATATAGATAGGATGGACTGAAGATGTATCTCCTTGTTGCTTACTATATTCATTCATTCTACTGAACGAGAATTTCTGCTTCCTCCTTTGGAAGAACAACAAAGTAGCATCACCTGAAAAGTTTTGGATGCTTTCGGTTCCCTCTCTCCTCTCTGTTTTCTGACTGGTGGAAGTTCAACGGTGCAGGACAAGAAAGCTTTTGCAGATATTCTGAGGAGAATTTCTAAGATTCAAAAGACCAGTGGATCTAACTATGTTGTGCTGAGGGACAAATGATAGCGTTCTCTGTGTTCCCAGAATTTCACTTGCTCAGATTAGCCCATGAAACTGCTAACTATCCTGTAAGTCTAGAACTGTGCTTGCTAAAAAAGAAAATAAAAGGAGAAGGAAAAGAATCCGTTTAGCCTTCTGTAACTAATATCCTTGTAACTTTGTTGCAGCAAATTTAATGATGAAATTGTAAAATGTTTACTGTAGTAAAATGTACTTGTAAAATGTAGTGTACACTGACTGTGTATTTTGTTTGGAGGCTGCTAGATGTATTCATTAACTCAACAATATGCTAGAAACTGATGCATCCTGGTCTCAATTGATGTTCCTGATTTCAAGCAAATGATTTTCCTTAGATTTGAATGGTAGCAATCTTGCATGGTGTGTCCAAACCCTACATCTTCTATGGCTTGTTTCCAAACCATGCCTTGATTTGATTTTTTTTGAGTTGATGCTTGATACTGATGGACGGTAGTTAAGAGCTTGGAGCACTGGTTCTGTTTGTGTACATATGAGCAAAGCACCCTTCAGGCCTTTAAAGGCAACCCCAGACCAAAACCTACACTAGGAACTATAAAAATGGCTGCTCTAGTATAATCTAGCAGTGCTAATTAAAGATTATTCGTCCAATAGTTTTCTGAAAACAAACTCATTTCGAGCTAGGTTGAGTTTTAGCCAAGTTTAGTTAAGGTAATCAAGTTACTGGTTGACATAAACAAACTCGATTCGAGCTAGGTTTAGAGTCATTGAGTTGACTTGTCATGCATTTTAATAATTTAATCAGGTTAATTTATAACTTTGTTTGAAAGGGAACTCAATTCATGCTAGGTTTAGAGTTATCGAGTTGATAATCAGATCGTGTTTAATGTCTTTTTAAGATGTATCTAAATTAAAATTTTAATATTTTTCAATCTAAATATATTATTTTTAAAAGCACTTTCATCCTCTCATGTGTAAGAAGGTTGGTGAAGGATTAGAGGAAGAAGAAGGGTGCTTTCATTAGTATAGAACATTTAATCAAACGACCAGGGATAATAATAATAATAAAAAACTTTATGGACATATTCCTTGCAAAAACCAAAGAATACATAGGTCCAAATTAACATAATTTTGGAAGTTTTCCAAGTTTTTGCTGCCATAAAAATCACTACTATAAAATCCAAAAACAAGAAGCGTACAAGAGCTAGGAAAATCCAATCTAAATGCCCATATAGGACAACCAAAATCCAGCCATCAATAAAGCAAAGCTTGCACCGAAATGGGATGGAGCTGAACTTTCTGGTGGGGCAGCAATAGCCTTATCAGAGCCTTCTGATGCGACTTGTGCGGTGGTGGGGGTATCAGTTCTGGCTTCAGGAACCACCACCTCTACATGTAATTTCAGGCCATTCTTGCACTTGTCAGAACTGCTGCTTGTGAAGTAACGGACCCCTTCTCCATCAAGAGTGATGCCATCACTGTCATCAGTGTACATTCTGATTGGATTGCTCACATCACACGTTAGGTATTCTTCCTTTGTCTCTACCTCAGCTATGCTACCCTGTGCTGCAGAGTGGGTGAACCCTGATCTCCCCCACAGGTCAAATATAATTATTACTAGCTCATCTCACTTGTCCTAATACATTCCTAAAAATTAAAAGCTGAATTACTTGTATTGATTAAAAAAAAGGGTTATAAATCCAAATACTCTAAAAACTAAATTTCAATTACACGAAACCACTCTCAATTTGAGATATTTGGGAATTCCAATATTGTAAAGAAAAGGAAAAAACTAAATGGAGGAATAACCAATAATTCAACTCTGAAAAATATTGAGAGAGGGCTTACAAATTTTATCTCCAACTCTGAAAGTTCTAGCAGAGGACCAAGAACCAATATCAGAATAAGGGTGCCATCCACGATCCCCTCCAACTACATGGTGCACCTGGGCTCCATCATTAAGGCTCACTAATACTAGAACCAGAACCAGAACCATCAATATCTTCTTGGTCATTGCCATTTTCACAGCACAACAAACTTTCTTCTCCTGGAAGGAAAGGGGAAAAAAAAGAGAGAGTCAGAAGACTGGTTGCTAAGAGTGAAAGAGAGCGTGTCTTTTCAATGATATTGCACTAAAGAAGAGGGTAGAGCCCACTTTTATTAAACTAGCCCGGCTCATGAGTTGGCATGAGTCACGGTTAACACCGGAACTAGCCAGGACCTGGTTTAAATCCGGTCATTAATCTGTGACTTGATCGAGTTCTCGTCAGAACTCATTGATTTTTTGTAAGAAAAATAAATAACAACATTGTCTTTATGGATAAACCAACCCGTGACTGCTGAGTCTGGGTCAGGTTTATAGATATGGTGGAGCCTAGAGGGTTTGGTTTCCTTTCCTTAGCAGCTTCCTTTCAAAAGCTTACATAAGAGCAAAGAATCGTAGGTGGCTTGGCTGTAGTTTGCTAGAGCCTGTGAATGTGTGCCCACAGAGATAGAGTACTCCTTTGTTTCCATACTTTTTTATATTTTTATATTTTGGTAATTGTGAATGGTTCGGACCAATTTATATACATATAGATTAATTCTTTGACGCTTATTATATAAGTTTTGAGATA
>Ga0325414_1009158_pt1 | contig 10450 bp, 3 predicted proteins | sample PopdelMetagenome_8_FD_206183 | JGI IMG/M metagenome (GOLD analysis project Ga0325414, IMG submission 206183) | Populus deltoides microbial communities from Bellville, Georgia, United States - Leaf-PdKOR-R3 | ecosystem: Host-associated > Plants > Phyllosphere > Phylloplane/Leaf | place: USA...
GGGACTACCTAAGATCTCCTTGCTTTTGTTCGGTCATTTCTTGTTTGCTGCTTTTAAAGCTGGTTAGTGACTTCTAGCCACTTGGATAAGAATGAAGCAGAGCTCCTTCTTGGTCTCACTGGATCATAGTTAAAAAGTGAAGTTAACGTCATCTGAAACAATCCTACTTTCAGAATATTTACGTTACACTTTTCAGTTTTGTTTATATGAAAGAAAGCTGATAGGAAATGAATGATAGTGGCTTTGTTACGTCAGGATTACTGTGTTATTACTCTCTGTTTACATCAGAGACTCGACAAAAACTTGCAGAAAATCTGGAGTGAAAGATGACGCTTGTGGTAGCTGTCATGTTCCTGGTAGTTTTGATATATAAAATTAGATCCGAAAATACCTTATTAAAATCAAAACACTGATTGATATTTCTCACTATAGACTAACTAACTATATATATATATATATATATATATAACATGGGTGTCCGGACCGGCTTGCGTGCATCTCGACTAATACCACGGGTCTTGAAGTTAACGATCATGTAAGAGCATCTCTAACAGGAGAGCTAAATGAAGAGCTAAATGTAAAAAAGTGTACTTTTAGCTTTTGTTTTTGCATTTCTTCATTCCAACACCACAGGCAAACGAATATCTATTTTAGCTATTTATCCTGTGAAGAGCCATTTTTACATCTCACTCTAGAAATAACAAAAGCAAATGACTGTTTGCCAACGACTATTTTTATAGCCGTTGGCCAATAATTTATTTTTTTTCTTTAAAAGCAGCAGGAGGAAAGAACTTGTAAATTTAGCAAATTTTGTATTGTGCCTCACCCTTCTTTCAAATTTAGAAAAACAAAAATCAATTATTCTCCAGTTAATTAATAACACTGGTTGTGTTAATTAACTGAAATTAAAAGGTATGCTTGTTTAAAAGCTTTTTTTATTCTCTTTTATATCTCTTGATATTTTAGATCTTTTGTTGTTAATTTGATATTTGTGATGATTCTTATGAATATAATAAAGATTGGAGAGAAGAAATGATGAAAAAAAATATTAAGGTATATGAGAATATTTATAGATGGATTATTTTTTTAAATTTTGAAATCTTAGAATGTTGGCAGTTAATTTTTGTCCATTTGAAATTTTAAAATTTAAAATGTTGGCGGTTTTTTTCAAAGTTTGAATTTGAATTTATTTTTAAAAAATTAAATTTTTAATAGTAACATATAAAAGTGAAAATTAAAAATACACATATAAATAAATTTTAAATTTAATTTTAAATTATATCTTTAACTTTCATATTACTTCATTAATTTTATATTACTTTTATAAATTACTCATATTAATTATATAATTAATAACATCAGAATTATATTATATATAAAATATCTAAATAAGTTATATAATTATATTAATAACATCATGATTGAACATGAAATATATTAAAATATAATTGGCTTTTTCAAATAGCTTTTTACCATTGAAATGCACATAATCAAAAAGGTTATATTTACACTATTCAAAAAGTCATTTTATCCATTTGACTCTTTAATATAGCATTTCCTATTGAAGATGCTCTAAGTCTCTAGTGACCATCATATTAGCAACCACAGGATTCGAACCTGAAATCACAGAGGAAGCAAACTGCTTAATCTAAAACTCTTACCGCTAGGCCACCTATAGAAACACTCGTTACACATAGAAAAAAAAATATTTAAGTCAAATTTAGATTTTAGTTGTTTGTTTTTATACATACTTTTAAAAAAATTAAATATTTTTAATATTTTTATATAATGATGTTAAAAATAAATTTAAAAAAAATTATTTTAATATATTTTTAAATAAAAAAATATTTTAACAGGAAGAGGCCTAAGCATGGTATAATTGGTCCAAGGCCCACTCCAACTTGATAGTTGATAGTGCGGCCCGGGCTAAATAAAAGTGGAGGAACAAAATCATCTAAACGACCCGTCTTTGATTTCCCAGTTGTGTAAATGGTTTGTCTTCTATTTTCAGTAAAGCAAATGACTTGTAGTCTTCTGCTTATGAAAGTTTGTCATTTTGTTTTAGAGTTTAAGAAGTGTTTTTAAAGGTTTTAGTTTTTTTTTTAAACTATTTTTTTCTATGATTTTAAATCGTTTTAATATATTAATGTTAAAAATAAATTTTAAAATATTATTTAAATGAATTTTGAAGCTAAAAACACTTTAAAAAAAATCACTATCATAATCTCAAATACTATGTTAATCAGCCTGGATCAAATTCAACCCGTTATCAATCAGCTTCCTTCTGCCTGTCAAGATTTTTCTTACAAAATTGTTATTTTTAGAGTATTTTACTGTTTTTTTTTATTGTATAATCATGTCCAAACAAAATTTCAAAAATAATATTTCCCATTCATCACATGCCTTTGAAAATGATAATTGTTGCACCGAGGGTCTTGGTCTGGCGGTGGGAGGGGCTTGTCTTCTCCTGCTGCTCCTGAGTTCGAGTCTTCATGTGTACGCCTGTCACCCCGGCGGTGTCTTACATACCCACTGGGTTTGCAGGATGTTCAGTGGGCCGTGAGATTAATCGTGGTGCGCGCAAGCTGGCCCGGACACCCACGTAAATCAACAAAAAAAAAATGATAATTGTTCCATGACTTATGCTCTATACATGTTTCTTTGGACCCATTTCGAAAATGTTGACTCAAATGTTGTAGTGTGCCCCTCCTCGGAGTGCAAATCTTGTAAAGTTGAAACGGCATGGAATATCCGAAGAATATGTTAAAACCTGGAGACAGTTCTTGCACTTACTGCTACTATTACAGCACAAATGTCTCCCACTATCCACAGTTCGCAGACCTGCCTTCTTTTCCCTTGCGCCAGTATTAATTAACCCTTTTGCGTTTTCACGCCGCCACATCCACTCACACTACCCAATATTGTCAAATAAAATTAAAAAAATAAATAAATAAAGGACGTGTTAAATATACTGTGTTGTGTATTCTACACCTAGACTCAAGCCTCTTAACTCTTTTTTTTTTTTTTTGTCATTTGAATTTTTTTTTCTAACATGTTTGAACTTAATTTTAAAAAAATTATCTGTGATGGTTGTATTGAATTGAAATTGGATTGGAATTGGACCTGATGTTTTTTTTTTTATTTGTTATGGGAGAATTCTAATTATAAAATAACTTCTTAACATTGAATTGATGCTTAATTTTTTATACATAAAAATATTGCTTTATTGCTTATAAAAACAATTTTGAGGATTAGGATCTACCATGAGGCAAGAGTTCGGATATTTTTTAATTACTATTTAAAACACATTTTTTTTAAGATTTTCACCAAAAGAATCTGGCCAAATTTATTTTTGATCCCTTTAGTTTGATAAACTAATAAACTTTATTTTTGTTGCATTCTGGTTTTCGAGTTTAAGAGAGAATAAAGAGATTCATTGAAAAACAACGAAGAAGAGAGAAATCAATTGGCCACGTTCCATTGATAAAAAGAAGCCAAAATTTGTGTTGATGTGCTTTTCTTGATGGGAGAAGTGCTATTAAGATATTTTTGATTTTTTATATTACCGAAAAAAATAGATCGAAGCTGAAAAAGTTTTTTGTTTTTAGTTGATTTTGTGTTTTTAACTAATTTTAATGTTTTTTGTATTTGATATTAAGATGTTTTAAGATGTTTTTTGTTTTTAACCAATGGTTTTAATTCCACTCTGTGATGGAATTTAGGTGAAAATAGACTCCAAGGCTTTCACATGTCTAGATGCCTTGTTATCCAATTATATTTTCCGGTGACTGAAAAGAAAATCTCTGAGACTTTGCGGCAGAAGATCTTTCTATCGACATGGATCACTATGAAGGGTCAGTTCTTCAGCAAGGGGTATAATTCTCCGAATGTTTAAGCTGATGCTGCTTTTAATTAAAAATGATTACATAATCTAATTAATTAATACCTCTTTAACAACCCCCAGTGCTATTATTTTACCACATTTCTCTCCCACAAGCCCCTTTTTTTTATAGAGTCTGATGATTAGCTTACATGCTGAGAGAGAGAGAGATTAAATAATCTCGATCAATTTTTTTATAATTACTTTTTTTAAAAAAAAACAATCTTATTATAAAGAGATTATTATATTTTTTTTAACTACAACATCAACAATGTAATGCTGCCGAACATCATTTAACAAAATTTGGCAATCTTGAAAGAAGTTTTAATAATTAAAAAAAAAATTCAAAATATATCTTTGAAGCAACTGATATCTTAAACTATTTTTCTTTTGGTTTTTCTATTCTTTCTTTTTAGATTTATTTTAATTTGTATTTTCTGAATTTTTTACCTGATCATTTTTGCTTAATACAGGAGCTTTAATAATATATCAATTTATTAATAAAGTGTTGATTTAGCGGTTAAAGCATTGCTATATCGATCTTTGCAATGATGAGAATACAAGTTCGATATTCAGAAAACAAATTTATTGAAAGAAACAGTTATAAACCCCGAACGAGACTAATTTCAACCTTTAAAAAAAATATGAGGATACCCGGATAAAAATAAAAAATAATAATAATAAAAATTTACTTCAGAGTATTATTTTGTAACAATTTGAAGTCACAATAGAGCAAGAATCAACAGGGTGTATCCATGATTCATTGAATCTAGTCTCGCATCAAGAAAACTAATATATTTATTTATTTATTTATTTATTTTTCCAATTTATCTCTACCTTGAACGAATAGATTGGAGTCCAAGATCCTTTCTGTATCTTGTGGTGTAGCATCTCCCTAGATCCCTTTTAAGTTTCAAGTAATCATTGGTTTATGTTACAAAACTTAGTAATCATTGGAGAGGAAAAAAGGAATGAAAGAAGAGAAGAGGTAAGCAGATTGAAACTGAAAATGTTGAAGAACAAATGCCATAATTACAAATTGAACAAGAACTTTGTCAAGTCATAACATATATAGATAAGGCTGCGCTACAATATTAGCAGAGTACTGGCCATTGACATCGAGCCAAGAAAAGAGAAATCTACACTAGCTGGTCACAATGGTGCTGCTAGATACGTTGGCTTGTCCTCTCCGGCCATGACGACAACAATCTCTGGCTCTGCATGAAGAACCGGCATGCTTGTGAGCATCGCGGCTGGCTTTTCTTCTTGATCACCTGATGAGTTTCTGTAGTAAGAACAGGCCAAAGATGTCAATGCCACAGCAATGATTGCTAACAGCAGGCCTAGGCTGCCAAACAGGTAAGGTGTTGGAGAACGCCATACATTGATGGTTGAGGTAGAATCACTTGAAGGCCTCATCGATCTTTCTCTCTTCAGTTTATCTCTTTGAATTCTTGGTCGCTCTTTATTAATTTCTCTTCTAGAGATGGAGATGCATGGAGGGTTTTGCAAGTGCAGGGAAATGAGGTAGCTAGCTATGTGTATCATGTATTTATATATATAGAATTGCCTTTGCGTTTGAGAAGAAGATTCCTTATGCTTAATCTAGATGCCAAAACATATAGCGTTAATGATTAATGACATCAGTTTAACTTTTTTTTTTTTTGGAATGATTAGCAATATTTGTGTGTGTAGATTGAGTTAATTAATTAATGTAATATTAGAGTATTAATGACAAAAAAAAAAATTACAAGTTGAATCTCAATATTTTAAGATACTATGTGTTTTTATTTAAAAGGATATATTAGACTTCTTCTAATAATTTAATTTTTTAAATATAATTTCATAATTATATTTCAAATTGCATACAATGAATTCAAGATATTGTAGAATTCATCAGAAGGAAGAAGTTAACAGAATTCAAGGGCCTTTCAATTCATACAATGAATCCTTACCCGAACCATTTTTTATCATTTTACCCTTAGAGAGAGAAATGACCTTATGTGATAACGAGTTAACACAGGAGTCTCAGGTGGCTGCCGCCGGCTAAATTATTGACCGCGACAGCCCTTAATTCTTTCTATTCTAAAACAATGTACTGCATGATTTTGGTGGGATTAATTTTTTTTTTAAATATATATATATATATATATATATATATATATATATATATATTTTTTTATAAAATTTTTTCTAATAAAAAAATTAAATCATGTAAGAATTTATTTGATATCATTTAATCAATTTAATTGGTTAAAAACTAATTCGGTTGACTAATAAAAACATAATTTGACTCAAAATAAATATTTAAGATAAAATTTTTTTATAAATATTAAAATGATAATATATTAAATAGATTTGAGTCAATCCAGTTTAACCCATCAGTTTACTTGCCAAGCCATGAAACGATGATAAAAAAACATAATACTATTCAAAATAATCTTGCTTTGTAAGGATGGTACAATGAAACTCCTTAATCTTTTAGTTTTTTGTCAACTAATTTATTAAGCCCACATTATGCTATGGGTTTAATTAATTTTTTTTACATAAAAAAATCTAGGCATTGCTAACATTTTTTCTAATAAAAAAAAATTTAAATCATATAAGGATTGATTCAATATGACTCGATCATCTTGATAGATACAAAAGCAAATCAAATAATAAGTAAAAGCTTAATTTCATTTAGCATAAATATTTTATGAGTTTCTTAATAAACATTGAGACGGTAATATTTTAGATTGATTTGGAAAAACCTATCTATATTAAGTTATAAGATTATAATAATTTTATATAAAACAAAGTAAAATAAATTATAAAATTTATTTTTTAAAAAATTTAATATTAAAAAAAAAAATGTAACGTTCCTTCCTGGTTACTGCACGACAATTGTATTTGCCTCTTTTATTTCTTGAAAAGTTTCGAACTTGCTAGACCTTCTTCAATATGACAATATATATTCCTTTTCTTGTTTTCCTTGTGTTTATGATCTTCTGGGCAATATGGAGTTGTTAATTAGATTTCAGCCCAAACAATTGTAACGGGCCGGGTAGAAACCCAGAAATGAATATGATTAGATCATATATAGCATGGGATAAAAAAAGAAATAAATTACAAAAATCTACTTAAAATGTTAACACAAATCATCCCAGGATTAAATATTTGATAGAATTCTTTCATGTTTAAATAAATATTAAAAAATATATCTAAAAAAGGATGATTTAAAAAAATATATGAGCATTTTGGACACAATGGAATTTTTTTTATTATTATTATTAACGTGGATGTCCGGGTCAGCTTGCGTGCATCTCGTTTAATCCCATGCGTCCTGAAGTTAACGACTATGTAAGTTTTTAGTGGTCTTAAGATTTGTGAAACTTGAACTAGTGACCTAACAAACTTAAAATCTGATCAATTGAGTTACACTTCTTAAAGTTGGAAACTTTTTTTTTTATGATCACATTAATTTCATGATATCTTAGAATATTTATTGCAATTTATCTAAAAAATCAATGCCATCCTTCCATATAACAATAGTCTTATTTTTTGAGATTTAATAATTGACCCAACATAATTAATATGCATGGTCGATTAACTTGACGGTATTTTAAAAAGATAACAAAAAAGAGAATTAAATCTAGCTATTTTAAAATCATCTTGACAGCAACGACGATAAAAACTAATAAACTAAACTAAACTTTCTAAAACTCCTAAATTTGAGTCTCCTTACAAGAACTCGTAGTAACACATGGTCATAGATGAGTTGAATCAGTGAGAAACTCGTCGTTCTACTAAATTTCATTGATTGAAGACCCGTATCTGCCAAGTCTTCATCAGGCAGAAGATACAAAAAAAAAGCTCACAAAATAATTTAAGTGATTATTTTGTTGTTGTTATCATTTTTTAATGAAATTATTTTGGGAATTACAGGTTTTGTTTATATCCACGCGACGGCATAGTTTCTGTTTCCAGCTGCAAGACTCGCCAGACATATATGTTTCGTTTCCATGAATGGGTCCATTTCATGGCAACGCCGGCATGGCCAAAACGTGTATGGACAGAAATATGTGGGGGTCAATATCTATCACTAGAAGGATTAATGGAGGCACTGTTGCATAATATTTTGCTCGAACTGATGAAAGATGATGTGGAAAAGCACTCTTCTTTAGACTTTTGCAGGCCATGTTTCAAAAAGTACCACTCACTCTCTTTTCACTTACTCTTGTTTCTATTCTATTCGTGCTGATCTTTCAGGTTCCATTTTCCTCGGCTAATTCCTATCACTAACAGCATCAAAATACGTTTTTGAGCCGCCACGCCTGTCGTTAACCTAATCCAATAAAGAAATCAGATCACATTTTTCATTCCTTCCGTCAGCCATAGTTATTTTTCATTCCTTCCGTCAGCCATAGTTTTGCTAACGCTACAATATTAAAATAGTATAATTTGAAGACCGACTTTTGAGAAATTACGAGCGAAGACGGCAAGGGACTAAAGTACTAAAAGGTAAGGCACGTTGTTTAATTATCATTCTTTTTTATTATTATTATTATGCAATACCAAGAATTTCTATATTGATTGCCAGTAATTTGTATGAAACACTGGGACAGGATTTTGTTGTTACTATGGATGAACAGATTTTATGATTCTGTGCCTCGTGCATGCTTTGAAGCCGTGAAAAGAATGACACTTAGAATAGTCCTGTTGATGTCAATTCCCAGAGGAAATTTCATGCCACAAAGATATGCTTTTCAGGTTATACAGCTGGTGCCCAGTTTCTCATAGATTAAGCTGATCAAGATGTGAAACCTTGAATCTTATGGAACCAATATGTCAGATAGCTGTCATTTGATGTGTGAATGATTATGAGCCGTAGAAGAGCATACTGACAATATCAGTAGAGGATTCTTCATTCTATTTTGTCTAGTCCTTGGGTAGCAGACTCATCCCTTTCTCCCATAGCCATCTCTTGCAATAGCCTGCTTTAATTTCTAAAACGAATAAATGTAAACAACCTCATTCTAACGCACTAATAAATGTTGAAGATTTCCCTGCATATTGTTCTCTTTCCCTTGTCTTGCTAATGTTTGAGAGCTTCCTGCAAGCTTTCTTTAGCATCAACTCTTTTAGCGAATTCAGAAGAGAAGAGATGGATGATTCAGCGAATATGACGAGTTACGGCTTGATTCTTGCACTAATATGATATCAAAGAAACAGTAAACAGAGCAATCCCAAAATATAATTAATTACCAACGTTTGATTTCTATACTCGTGATTTTACATATTCCCGTAAATCTCAAAAAAAATAAAATTGAAACAAAAGCACAAACAGAATTACTACGATACAAATTAAAGAGAACTACAAAAGGACGGTGTCTTCATTTCCTATTTGAATCTAGATGCTTGGGAGCCTAAACTTGTTCACTGGGACAATTGCAAGAGACAGGCTTGAGCAAGTATGTAGGATTCTCATCCCCAGCCATGATTACAGCAATCTTTGGCTCAAGATCCACCTGAATTCCCTCATGTTTTGCTGGTTTTTCATCTTCAGCCTCGCTTCTTGATGAACTGGACAAAGATTTTCTGTAGGAGCAAGCAAGAATGATCAGTGCAACTGTGATTAGCCCCAGAATGAACGCTAGACCGGCAAAGAAGTAAACAACTGGTGAATTCCAATGCCAGAATCCCCCATGAGTACCATCTACTGCTGTTGAGTTGGTGGCAGATCTCATCTCCAATAAGGGCCTCTCTTCTTTTCTCTCTCTAGTTTTTTTAGTGCAATATAATGGGGATGATGGACCTTGTATTTATAGCATGAGAGCTGGAGTTCCACAGTAAATATTGGATTAGAACAAAGAAATAGTGCTTTCGTGCAGTTTCCGAGAAAAGAATTTATTGGTTTTGTGAAGAAAAGATTGGTTGTTTCTTGGGCGTACCAATTTTTCCTACCAAGTTCAAGCAAGACATGATTAGAATTAATGTTTGCGTTTCCAAGAAGCCGCGTCCACTACCAAGTTCAAAAGAATTTTAGAATAATTGTTTCTCCAAATAAGTTACACTTATATGATAAATAAAAACTATAATTTTTTTTATTATTTGATGTGATTATATATACTTAACCTAGTGATTCAAGTTTTCTAGGCATGGTTATATTGTTTTTTTCCTTTTGCTATATTTTTCAACAATGAGTAATCGATATTTTGCTGTTTGTTTTTTCAATAACTCTCAAGCTTGGACCCCTATAATTGCTTGCAATTTGTGATGTGTTCTACATCAGTTGCATTGCATATATTTCTATCCAGATATATCTCCTATGTTCTATTATGGGTGGGTAGCTAGACGTTCTTGCTATTCATGTCGCAGCTCTCCTTACTCATTCCAATAAATTATCAACCTACAATTCAAAGACGACTAACATTAAGTGTCCTGTGCTTGCCATGTCACTTCAGCATAGGACCCTTTCGGAGGATGACGAAGGCCCATCATATTATGGAGATAGGTGCGGTACGGAAGAAGAGAGATATCAGGTCGTAAGCCATGATCAGCATGTATATTGTGGTCGTTTCCACTGAG
>Ga0325414_1009161_pt1 | contig 10449 bp, 23 predicted proteins | sample PopdelMetagenome_8_FD_206183 | JGI IMG/M metagenome (GOLD analysis project Ga0325414, IMG submission 206183) | Populus deltoides microbial communities from Bellville, Georgia, United States - Leaf-PdKOR-R3 | ecosystem: Host-associated > Plants > Phyllosphere > Phylloplane/Leaf | place: USA...
GGTCGATCTAGGCTTGATGGACGGTTGGAAAGGGCCACAACTTTCGATCCGACCGTTGGATCTCGATGAAACTTTTACTGGAGTTTCCGGATGTCCTTTTCCATGAAGTGGATGTGGGATCGATACTTGGTGATGATGAGGTCTGGTCGAGCCAGGCTTCATGGACGGTTCGAAAGGCCATAACTTTCGATCGGCCCGTTGGATCGCGATCAAACTTTTACTGGAGTTTCCGGATGCCTTTTTCCATGCAGTGGATGAGGGATCGATACTCGGTGATGATGAGGTGTGGTCGATCCAGGCTTGATGGACGGTTGGAAAGGGCCACAAATTTCGATTCGACCGTTGCATCTCGATGAAACTTTTACTGGAGTTTCCGGATGCCCTTTTCCATGGAGTGGATGAGGAACCGATCCTCGGTGATGATGAGGTGTGGTCTCGCCTAGCTTGAGCGACGGTCGAAAGGGCCATAACTTTCAATCCGACCGTTGGATCGCGATCAAACTTTTACTGGAGTTTCCGGATGCCCTTTTCCATGGAGTGGATGAGGGATCGATACTTGGTGATGATGAGGTCTGGTCGATCCAGGCTTCTTGGACGGTTTGAAAGCGCCATAACTTTCAATCCGACCGTTGGATCTCGATGAAACTTTTACTGGAGTTTCCGGATGCAATTTTCCGTGAAGAGGATGAGGGATCGATACTCGGTGATGATGAGGTCTGTCGAGCCAGGCTGGATGGACGGGTGGAAAGGCCATAACTTTCAATCGGACCGTTGGATCGCGATCAAACTTTTACTGGAGTTTCCGGATGCCCTGTTCCATGCAGTGGATGAGGGATCGATACTCGGTGATGATGAGGTGTGGTGGAGTCAGGGTTCATGGACGTTCGAAAGGCCATAGCTTTCGGTCCGACCATTGGATCGCGATCAAACTTTTACTGGAGTTTCCGGATGCACTTTTCCATTGAGTGGATGAGGGATCGATACTCGGTGATGATGAGGTCTGTCGAGACAGGCTTGATGGACAGTTTGAAAGGCCATAACATTCGATCGAACCGTTGGATCGCGATCAAACTTTTACTGGAGTTTCCGGATGCACTTTTCCATGGAGTGGATGAGGGATCGATACTCGGTGATGATGAGGTTTGTCGAGCCAGGCTGGATGGACGGTTTGAAAGGCCATAACTTTCGATCGGACCGTTAGATCGCGATCAAACTTTTACTGGAGTTTCCGGATGCCCTTTTCCATGCGGTGGATGAGGGATCGATACTCGGTGATGATGAGGTCTGATCGAGTCAGGCTTGATGGACGGTTTGAAAGGGCCACAACTTTCGATCCGACCGTTGGATCTCGATGAAACTTTTACTGGAGTTCCCGGATGCTGTTTTCCATGAAGTGGATGTGGGATCGATACTCGGTGATGATGAGGTCTGGTCGAGCCAGGCTTCATGGACGGGTCGAAAGGCCATAACTTTCGATCCGACCGTTGGATCGCGATCAAACTTTTACTGGAGTTTCCGGAGTCTCTTTTCCATGGAGCGAATGAGGGATCGATACTCGGTGATGATGGACGGTTTGAAAGGGCATAACATTCAATCGGACCGTTGGATCGCGATCAAACTTTTACTGGAGTTTCCGGATGCCCTTTTCCATGGAGTGGATGAGGGATCGATACTATGTGATGATGAGGTCTGGTCGAGCCAGGGTTCATGGACGTTCGAAAGGCCATAGCTTTCGGTCCGACCATTGGATCGCGATCAAACTTTTACTGGAGTTTCCGGATGCACTTTTCCATTGAGTGGATGAGGGATCGATACTCGGTGATGATGAGGTCTGTCGAGACAGGCTTGATGGACAGTTTGAAAGGCCATAACATTCGATCGAACCGTTGGATCGCGATCAAACTTTTACTGGAGTTTCCGGATGCACTTTTCCATGGAGTGGATGAGGGATCGATACTCGGTGATGATGAGGTTTGTCGAGCCAGGCTGGATGGACGGTTTGAAAGGCCATAACTTTCGATCGGACCGTTAGATCGCGATCAAACTTTTACTGGAGTTTCCGGATGCCCTTTTCCATGCGGTGGATGAGGGATCGATACTCGGTGATGATGAGGTCTGATCGAGTCAGGCTTGATGGACGGTTTGAAAGGGCCACAACTTTCGATCCGACCGTTGGATCTCGATGAAACTTTTACTGGAGTTCCCGGATGCTGTTTTCCATGAAGTGGATCTGGGATCGATACTCGGTGATGATGAGGTCTGGTCGAGCCAGGCTTCATGGACGGTTCGAAAGGCCATAACTTTCGATCCGACCGTTGGATCGCGATCAAACTTTTACTGGAGTTTCCGGATGCTCTTTTCCATGGAGCGAATGAGGGATCGATACTCGGTGATGATGAGGTCTGTCGAGACAGGCTGGATGGACAGTTTGAAAGGCTATAACTTTCGATCGGACCGTTGGATCGTGATCAAACTTTTACTGGAGTTTCTGGATGCCCTCTTCCATGCGGTGGATGAGGGATCGATACTCGGTGATGATGAGGTCTGTCGAGCCAGGCTGGATGGACGGGTGGAAAGGCCATAACTTTCAATCGGACCGTTGGATCGCGATCAAACTTTTACTGGAGTTTCCGGATGCCCTGTTCCATGCAGTGGATGAGGGATCGATACTCGGTGATGATGAGGTGTGGTGGAGTCAGGGTTCATGGACGTTCGAAAGGCCATAGCTTTCGGTCCGACCATTGGATCGCGATCAAACTTTTACTGGAGTTTCCGGATGCACTTTTCCATTGAGTGGATGAGGGATCGATACTCGGTGATGATGAGGTCTGTCGAGACAGGCTTGATGGACAGTTTGAAAGGCCATAACATTCGATCGAACCGTTGGATCGCGATCAAACTTTTACTGGAGTTTCCGGATGCACTTTTCCATGGAATGGATAAGGAATCGATACTTGGTGATGATGAGGTCTTGTCAAGCCCGGCTGGATGGATGGTTCGTAAGTGCCATAACTTTTGATCCGACTGCTGGATCGCGAGCAAACTTTTACTGGAGTTTCTGGATGCCCTTTTCCATGGAGTAGATAAGGAATCGATCCTCGGTGATGATGAGGTCTGGTCCCGCCTGGCTTGTGCGACGGTTCGAAAGGGCCATTACTTTCGATCGGACCGTTGGATCGCAATCTAACTTTTACTGGAGTTTCCGGATGCCCTGTTCCATGCAGTGGATGAGGGATCGATACTCGGTGATGATGAGGTTTGTCGAGCCAGGCTGGATGGACGGTTCGAAAGTGCCATAACTTTTGATCCGACTGTTGGATCGCGATCAAACTTTTACTGGAGTTTCCGGATGCCCTTTTCCATGGAGTGGATAAGGAATCGATCCTCGGTGATGATGAGGTCTGGTCCCGCCTGGCTTGAGCGACGGTTCGAAAGGGCCATTACTTTCGATCGGACCGTTGGATCGCAATCCAACTTTTACTGGAGTTTCCGGATGCCCTGTTCCATGCAGTGGATGAGGGATCGATACTCGGTGATGATGAGGTCTGGTCGAGACAGGCTTCATGGACGGTTCGAAAGGCCATAACTTTCAATCCGACCGTTGCATCGCGATCAAACTTTTACTGGAGTTTCCGGATGCCCTTTTCCATGGAGTGGATGAGGGATCGATACTCGGTGATGATGAGTTCTGGTCCAGCTAGGCTTGATGGACTGTTCCAAAGGCCATAACTTTTGATCCGACCATTGGATCGCGATCAAACTTTTACTGGAGTTTCCGGATGCCCTTTTCCATGGAGCAGATAAGGCATCGATCCTCTGTGATGATGAAGTCTGGTCGCGCCTGGCTTGAGCAACGATTCGAAAGGGCCATAACTTTCGATCCGACCATTGGATCTTGATGAAACTTTTACTGGGGTTTCCGGATGCCCTTTTCCATGGGGTGGATGAGGCATCGTTACTAGGTGAAGATGAGGTCTGGTCGAGCCAGGCTTCATGGACGGGTCCAAAGGCCAAAACTTTCGATCCGACCGTTGGATCGCAATCATACTTTTACTGGAGTTTCCGGATGCCCTGTTCCATGTAGTGGATGAGGGATCGATACTTGGTGATGATGAGGTGTGGTCGATCCAGGCTTGATGGATGGTTTGAAAGGGCCATAACTTTCCATCCGACCGTTGGATCTCGATGAAACTTTTACTGGAGTTTCCGGATGCAATTTTCCATAGAGGGGATAAGGGATCAATACTCGGTGATGATGAGGTTTGTCAAGCCAGGCTTGATGGACGGTTTGAAAGGCCATAACATTCAATCTGACCGTTGGATCGCGATCAAACTTTTACTGGAGTTTCCGAATGCCCTTTTCCATGCAGTGGATGAGGGATCGTTACTACGTGATGATGAGGTCTGGTCAAGCCAGGCTTCATAAACGGGTCCAAAGGCCATAACTTTCGATCCGACCGTTGGATCGCGATCAAACTTTTACTGGAGTTTCCAGATGCCCTGTTCCATACAGTGGATGAGGGATCGATACTCGGTGATGATGAGGTCTGGTCGATCCAGGCTTGATGGACGGTTTGAAAGGGCCATAACTTTCGATCCGATCGCTGGATCTTGATAAAACTTTTACTGGCGTTTCCGGATGCCCTTTTCCATGGGATGGATGAGGGATCGTTACTCGGTGAAGATGAGGTCTGGTCGAGCCAGGCTTCATGGACGGGTCCGAAGGCCATAACTTTCGATCCGACCGTTGGATCGCGATCAAACTTTTACTGGAGTTTCCGGATGCCCTTGTCCATGGAGTGGATAAGGCATCGATCCTCGGTGATGATGAGGTCTGGTCGAACCTGGATTGAGCGACGGTTCGAAAGGGCAATAACTTTCGATCCGACCGTTGGATCGCGATCAAACTTTTACTGGAGTTTCCGGATGCACTTTTCCATGGAGTGGATGAGGGATCTATACTCGATGATGATGAGGTCTGTCGAGCCAGGCTCGATGGACGATTTGAAAGGCCATAGCATTCGATCGGACCATTGAATCGCGATCAAACTTTTACTGGAGTTTCCGGATGCCCTTTTCCATGGAGTGGATGAGGGATCGTTACTCCGTGATGATGAGGTCTGGTCAAGCCAGGCTTCATGAACGGGTCCAAAGGCCATAACTTTCGATCCGACCGTTGGATCGGGATCAAACTTTTACTGGATTTTCCGGATGCCCTGTTCCATGTAGTGGATGAGGGATCGATACTTGGTGATGATGAGGTCTGGTCGATCTAGGCTTGATGGACGGTTTGAACGAGCCATAACTTTCAATCCGACCGTTGGATCTCAATGAAACTTTTACTGGAGTTTCCGGTTGCCCTTTTCCATGGGGTGCATGAGGGATCGTTACTCGGTGAAGATAAGGTCAGGTCGAGCCAGGCTTCATGGATGGGTCCAAAGGCCATAACTTTCAATCTGACCGTTGGATCGCGATCATACTTTTACTGGAGTTTTCGGATGCCCTTTTCCATGGAGTGGATAAGGGATCGATACTCGGTGATGATGAGGTATGGTCGAGCCAGGCTGCATGGATGGTTCGAAAGGCCATAACTTTCGATTCGACCGTTGGGTCGCGATCAAACTTTTACTGGAATTTCCGGATGCCCTTTTCCATACAGTGGATGAGGGATCGATACTCGGTGATGATGAGGTCTGGTCGATCCAGGCTTGATGGACGGTTTGAAAGGGCCATAACTTTCGATCCAATCGTTGGATCTTGATAAAACTTTTACTGGAGTTTCCGGATGCCCTTTTCCATGGGGTGGATGAGGGATCATTACTAGGTGAAGATGAGGTCTGGTCGAGCCAGGCTTCATGGACGGGTCCAAAGGCCATAACTTTCGATCCGACAGTTGGATCGCGATCAAACTTTTACTGGAGTTTCCGGATGCACTTTTCCATGGAGTGGATGAGGGATTGATACTCGGTGATGATGAGGTCTGTCGAGCCAGGCTCGATGGACAATTTGAAAGGCCATAGCATTCGATCGGACCATTGGATCGCGATCAAACTTTTACTGGAGTTTCCGGATGCCCTTTTCCATGGAGTGGTTGAGGGATCGTTACTCCGTGATGATGAGGTCTGGTCAAGCCAGGCTTCATGAACGGGTCCAAAGGCCATAACTTTCGATCCGACCGTTGGATCGGGATCAAACTTTTACTGGATTTTCCGGATGGCCTGTTCCATGCAATGGATGAGGGATCGATACTTGGTGATGATGAGGTCTGGTTGATCCAGGCTTGATGGACGGTTTGAACGAGCCATAACTTTCAATCCGACCGTTGGATCTCGATGAAACTTTTACTGGAGTTTCCGGTTGCCCTCTTCCATGGGGTGCATGAGGGATCGTTACTCGGTGAAGATAAGGTCTGGTCGAGCCAGGCTTCATGGATGGGTCCAAAGGCCATAACTTTCAATCTGACCGTTGGATCGCGATCATACTTTTACTGGAGTTTCCGGATGCACTTTTCCTTGCAGTGGATGAGGGATCGATACTCGGTGATGATGAGGTCTGGTCGAGCCAGGCTGGATGGACAGCTCGAAAGTGCCATAACTTTCGATCGGACCGTTGGATCGGGATCAAATTTTTACTAGAGTTTCCAGATGCCCTGGTCCATGTAGTGGATGAGGGATCGATACTTGGTGATGATGAGGTCTGGTCGATCCAGGCTTGATGGACGGTTTGAACGAGCCATAACTTTCAATCCGACCGTTGGATCTCGATGAAACTTTTACTGGAGTTTCCGGATGCCCTTTTCCATGGGGTGCATGAGGGATCATTACTCGGTGAAGATGAGGTCTGGTCGAGCCAGGCTTCATGGACGGGTCCAAAGGCCATAACTTTCGATCCGACCGTTGGATCTCGATCAAACTTTTACTGGAGTTTCCGGATGCCCTTTTCCATGGAGTGGATGAGGGATCGTTACTCCGTGATGATGAGGTCTGGTCAAGCCAGGCTTCATGAACGGGTCCAAAGGCCATAACTTTCGATCCGACCGTTGGATCGCGATCAAACTTTTACTAGACTTTCCGGATGCACTTTTCCATGGAGCGGATGAGGGATCGATACTCGGTAATGAAGAGGTCTGTCAAGCCAGGCTTGATGGACGGTTTGAAAGGGCATAACATTCAATCGGACCGTAAGATCGCGATCAAACTTTTACTTGAGTTTCCGGATGCCCCTTTCCATGCAGTGGATGAGGGATCGATACTCGGTGATGATGAGGTCTGGTCGAGCCACGCTGCATGGACGGTTTGAAAGGCTATAACTTTCGATCGGACCGTTGGATCTTGATGAAACTTTTACTGGAATTTCCGGCTGCCCTTTTCCATGCAGTGGATGAGGGATCTATACTCGGTGATGATGAGGTCTGGTCGAGCCAGGCTGGATGGACGGCTCGAAAGTGCCATAACTTTCGATCGGACCGTTGGATCGGGATCAAACTTTTACTAGAGTTTCCAGATGCCCTATTCCATGTAGTGGATGAGGGATCGATACTTGGTGATGATGAGGTCTGGTCGATCCAGGCTTGATGGACGGTTTGAACGAGCCATAACTTTCAATCCGACCGTTGGATCTCGATGAAACTTTTACTGGAGTTTCCGGATGCCCTTTTCCATGGGGTGCATGAGGGATCATTACTCGGTGAAGATGAGGTCTGGTCGAGCCAGGCTTCATGGACGGGTCCAAAGGCCATAACTTTCGATCCGACCGTTGGATCTCGATGAAACTTTTACTGGAGTTTCCGAATGCCCTTTCCCATAAAGTGGATGAGGGATCGATACTCGGTGATGATGAGGTCTGGTCGAGCCAGGCTTCATGGAAGGTTCAAAAGGCCATAACTTTCGATCCGACCGTTGGATCGCGATCAAACTTTTACTGGAGTTTCCGGATGCCCTTTTCCATGCAGTGGATGAGGGATCGATTCTCGGTGAAGATGAGGTCTGGTCCAGCCAGGCTTGATGGACGGTTCAAAAGGCCATAACTTTCAATCCGACTGTTGGATCGCGATGAAACTTTTACTGGAGTTTCCGGATGCCCTTTTCCATGGAGCGGATAAGGCATCGATCCTCGGTGATGATGAGGTCTGGTCGATCCAGGCTCTATAGACGGGTCCAAAGGCCATAACTTTCGATCCGACCGTTGGATCGCGATCAAACTTTTACTGGAGTTTCCGGATGCCCTGTTCCATACAGTGGATGAGGGATCGATACTCGGTGATGATGAGGTCTGGTCGCGCCTGGCTTGAGCGACGGTTCGAAAGGGACATAACTTTCGATCCGACCGTTGGATCGCGATCAAACTTTTACTGGAGTTTCCGGATGCCCTGTTCCATGCAGTGGATGAGGGATCGATACTTGGTGATGTTGAGGTCTGGTCGATCCAGGCTTGATGGACGGTTTGAAAGGGCCATAACTTTCGATCCGATCGTTGGATCTCGATAAAACTTTTACTGGCGTTTCCGGATGCCCTTTTCCATGGGATGGATGAGGGATCGTTACTCGGTGAATATGAGGTCTGGTCGAGCCAGGCTTCATGGACGGGTCCAAAGGCCATAACTTTCGATCCGACCGTTGGATCTCGATGAAACTTTTACTGGAGTTTTCGAATGCCCTTTCCCGTAAAGTGGATCAGGCATCGATACTCGGTGTTGATGAGGTCTGGTCGAGCCAGGCTTCATGGAAGGTTCGAAAGGCCATAACTTTCGATCCGACCGTTGGATCGCGATCAAACTTTTACTGGAGTTTCCGGATGCCCTTTTCCATGCAGTGGATGAGGGATCGATACTCGGTGAAGATGAGGTCTGGTCCAGCCAGGCTTGATGGACGGTTTAAAAGGCCATAACTTTCGATCGGACCGTTGAATCGCGATCAAACTTTTACTGGTGTTTCCGGATGCCCTTTTCCATGTAGTGGATGAGGGATCGATACTCGGTGATGATGAGGTCTGGTCCAGCCAGGTTGATGGACGGTTCGAAAGGCCATAACTTTCGATCTGACTGTTGGATCGCGATGAAACTTTTACTGGAGTTTCCGGATGCCCATTTCCATGGAGCGGATAAGGCATCGATCCTCGGTGATGATGAGGTCAGGTCGATCCAGGCTCTATAGACGGGTCCAAAGGCCATAACTTTCGATCCAACCGTTGGATCGCGATCAAACTTTTACTGGAGTTTCCGGATGCCCTGTTCCATACAGTGGATGAGGGATCGATACTCGGTGATGATGAGGTCTGGTCGATCCATGCTTGATGGACGGTTTGAAAGGGCCATAACTTTCGATCCGATTGTTGGATCTCGATAAAACTTTTACTGGCGTTTCCGGATGCCCTTTTCCATGGGATGGATGAGGGATCGTTACTCGGTGAAGATGAGGTCTGGTCGAGCCAGGCTTCATGGACGGGTCCAAAGGCCATAACTTTCGATCCGACCGTTGGATCGCGATCAAACTTTTACTGGAGTTTCCGGATGCCCTGTTCCATGCAGTGGATGAGGGATCGATAGTCGGTGATGATGAGGTCTGGTCGATCCAGGCTTGATGGACGGTTTGAAAGGGCCATAACTTTCGATCGGACCGTTGGATCGCGATCAAACTTTTACTGGAGTTTCCGGATGCCCTTTTCCATGGAGTGGATGCGGGATCGTTACTCCGTGATGATGAGGTCTGGTCATGCCAGGCTTCATAGACGCGTCCAAAGGCCATAACTTTCGATCCGACCGTTGGATCGCGATCAAACTTTTACTGGAGTTTCCGAATGCCCTGTTCCATGCAGTGGATGACGGATCGATACTCGGTGATGATGAGGTTTGGTCGATCCAGGCTTCATCGACGGGTCCAAAGGCCATAACTTTCGATCCGACCGTTGGATCGCGATCAAACTTTTACTGGAGTTTCCGGATGCCCTGTTCCATACCGTGGATGAGGGATCGATACTCGGTGATGATGAGGTCTGGTCGATCCATGCTTGATGGACGGTTTGAAAGGGCCATAACTTTCGATCCGATCGTTGGATCTCGATGAAACTTTTACTGGAGTTTCCGGATGCCATTTTCCATGGGGTGGATGAGGGATCGTTACTCGGTGAAGATGAGGTCTGGTCGAGCCAGGCTTTCATGGACGGGTCCAAAGGCCATAACTTTCGATACGACCATTGGATCGCGATCATACTTTTACTGGAGTTTCCGGATGGCCATTTCCATGGAGCGGATAATGCATCGATCCACGGTGATGATGAGGTCTGGTCGCGCCTGGCTTGAGCGACGGTTCGAAAGGGACACAACATTCGATCCGACCGTTGGATCGCGATCAAACTTTTACTGGAGTTTCCGGATGCCCTGTTCCATGCAGTGGATGAGGGATCGATACTTGGTGATGTTGAGGTCTGGTCGATCCAGGCTTGATGGACGGT
>Ga0325414_1009163_pt1 | contig 10448 bp, 16 predicted proteins | sample PopdelMetagenome_8_FD_206183 | JGI IMG/M metagenome (GOLD analysis project Ga0325414, IMG submission 206183) | Populus deltoides microbial communities from Bellville, Georgia, United States - Leaf-PdKOR-R3 | ecosystem: Host-associated > Plants > Phyllosphere > Phylloplane/Leaf | place: USA...
GATGCTACTAATGGATGGGGAACGCATCTTTTTAGGTTCGAGAAAGAAAAGAAGATCGAGTTATATGTAATTAGCCCATGGTAGAGCAGCTTAAAGAGCATTTCTAACTCTTTGATTCTGGGATGAAACACACAAGTAATGCTAGATCTTGAATCGGATGAATACAATTGTGTAGATACTTACATTCTTCATTTTGGCCTCCATGCTAGAGATTCTCCCATTAAGTTCCTCAACTTGAACTTTAGACTCCAGTAACTGGAACAAATTCACGGTATCAGACCGTTCTGAGATAAATGGGGTGCCAAATCAACAAAAGAATTAATAACCAACATACCATGTCATCACAATGTCGAATCCACTTGTCCCTTTCACTTGTTATACTGAGTAGTTGGTTTTGAAGATTCTGTCAAAAAAACATGTGACCAAGTAAATCTCTAAATCGAGAGAGAGAGAGAGAATATCTGCCCTTATCCCTTTTTTCAAATGTAAATTCATTTTGCAAACAATGCATGTAGATCGAACCTGGAAGTCATTTTCTGGTTCTAATCTTGTATCCAACCCTCTAATTTGAGTAAATAGATCATCTCGCTCCTTGCTCAGAATAATCATTTCCTTCTCAAGTGTATTCACTTTCCCGCGAGCACAATCAAGTTCCATGGAGAGAGTGTCCAGATTTGATTTCAACGTCTGGAGCATAAGAGGAAAAAAGAAATTGATTAATTCTGCTTTCCAAATAGAGTAATAAACTAATAATATGCCGCATAAAAAAAATTATCACATGAAAATGAACCTGTATCTCACCTCTTGGGATTGTTTGCTCTCAATATCAGCCCTTATCAGATGATTTTTCAGTTGATCAATCTCTAGAGACTTCTCTGCACTGAATCAGAAAAGAGTTCGAATTTGAGGACAGTAATAGCCAGTCGCCAGCAATAAGGTCACTAATAATGCAAATAAAATACAGAAAACATGGCTATCGAACATGGTTATTTAGAATATAATATATACCTTGATTTCTTCTCCCGCTCGGTATTTTCCTCAGAACATGCAAGTTTTTCTGTGAGGACCTTGCATTCTTCCCTACAGGACTCTAATTCGTTTCTCACCTATTGTAACACATCCATAATCAAACTAACAGACAAGTGGGTATAATAAAACAAAGCAATCATAAACGCTAAAAGAAATGGTGTTCATTCTCAAAACAAATTTGGACGAGCCAAGCAAATGATGACATTACAGTATCCCCACCAGACCCTGAACACAGCACAGAATTTGAAATAGAATGACGTATTGAAAAATTCTTTAATTGGAATTTTGTAGCTTACCTCTGACATTGCTTTGGTCATTGCTGTAATCTCTGCACCTTTTTCTTCTATGACTTCAATGGAAGCTTTCTCCTTGGAAAACCATATTGCCTTTTCCTCCTCCATTTCCAAAAGGGAATCACTAAGTTGCTGCAAAATCAGACAAAATCCCATGACCAAAATTCTGTCAATAAAAACAAGAAAAATAGTAAATTAATTTCTAAGAGATTAGACAAAACATGAGCTTACCATTGCCAACTCTTCCTTTTGTTCTGCTAACAATCTTATAGAATTTTCCAATTTTTGCTGGTCCAAAGTGGATTCTTCCAACCTTAGTCTCTAGAGACAGAAAAACAAGATGCACAAAGTAGCACAAATGCACAATAGTCTTTCAGCTTTAATGAAGAATTAAAGAAACTGATGAACAGGGGAGATGTAAGAGGAAAAACTTACAAGGCGTGAAGCATCTTCCTGCAACACATTCACTTCAGCATTTGATATGTTAAGCTTTTCTGTCAGGGCCTCCAACTCTGAAGCCAAACTTTCATTTCTTGATATAGCCTCTTCCTTTTCCTTGTGTGCAGCAGTTACTTCCTCTTCCAAAGAAGCAATAGTTGCTTCCATTTCAAATGCAAGAACTTCCAACTTTCTGTAATCTTCCTAAACAATACAAAAATGACATGGGAAAAAAAGAAGATAAGATATGAAGTCATCCGCATGATTAATTCAAGCAAGGGGGTAATTGATAGCTAGATTACAGATGTTCGATGCGAGGTGTACGAAACAGATATTAATATTCAAGGTCACCACCTGCGTTGTCTCTTCAAAAGAAGCTGCAAGACCCTTTGATTTTTTTGGATCAAACATCTTTGAACTCCTGTCAACCATTGAATCACGTCTTCTACCAGCCAGGGAGTCACGTTTGCTAATGTCACGCTCAAGAAGAGTCTTCTGACCATGCAATCGTTTTACCTCCCTTTCAGCAAATGTTTTTTGACCCTACAAACATGAAGTGATGAATTATAATCTAAATCATATGATTTAATTGGCATGGTAGGAAATTATGCATATAGAACAAAACCTCAAGTTTGGTTTTCTCTTGAACGGCATTCTTGAGCTTGGATTCAGTCTCTTTCAATTTCACTTTTGTTTTCTCAAGATCTTTTCTCAAATTTTCCTTTTCTTTTGCCAAGAAACAAGAAGATAAACATGATAATTCCTTTTGAAGATTTTGAATTTGAGAAAGAAATTCCTCCTTTTCAAAATTCTGATGTTCTGTAAGTGCCTGCAACAACCAAAGAAACAAGACAAGTACATCAAGCCCTGCATGTTATGCATACGTGAGTTAAGTCAAATTAACCATTTAAACAAGCTTTCTTACTCTCAAAGACTCTTCATAATTTTGAGTATTGTGTCTCAGTTCTTCTATCTGTTTCTGAAGACCCATAGATTCTTTGTGTAAAAGGAGCTGCATTTGAAAATTTTAATTTATTTAGCAGATATAGCCAGAAAAGAACTAAAAGGAAATAGTAGATTTCGTTTAATAATTTCTGTTTTCTTATCTGTACCAAACAACTAGAACTGCGTTATCTCTTTATCACTACTGCGGTTCATTTAGCTACAGTCCCCTGCATTGAAGAAAGAAACAACCATACCTTTTCATTCTCCACTTCATCAACTTTTTGCTTCATGCAATGGTATAACTTCTCATGACTACTAATGATTAATCCTTGTTCATGAGAGCTCTGGCAGATCAAAGCCTTGAAATCCTGCATGGCAACAAATTACTTTATTCAAACTGTGCCCACTAAAACATAGTCTAATATAGATTCAATGAAAACAAATAGCCTACCACACATCCAGAAGGTATTCGCATAATGAACAGTCATAAAATAAAATAAAATAAGCAATCAGTTGATATTTCAAGATTACTCACACTTATTGCAATAGATATAGAAGAAAAACTCTGGAAAACGTCATCCAAAAGAGAGGAACAGCTTTCAACAACTTCTTTTGAGTTCTTAACTTCAGACATGATGTCTTCAATCTCCAATGAAACCTTTATCAGAGTTAAAATTCACCTCTAGTTAAGAGATTAGGAATAAGCTTGCTAGGCATGGCCCAAAGAGTATAAATACAAACAAAAACATTGCGGACAAATACATATATTAAGTACAGAAAATATAAAGAACAAGGATTGACTAGGAATGCTCACAGAGATTAAGACAAAAGTAAAAGTCACCTACATCAATAATGTTAAGTTGTTCATGAGCAATCCTCGTCTCCTCTCGTGCATTTTGGAGCTCTTCATGGAGCTAAGAGATCACAATAGAAAAGACAAAGAAGCATCACAAATTTTCCAACATAAAGTAAACGCAATAAATTTTACTATAAATGCATAGCATAAATGAAGATCGAATACCAGTTACCTTTCATTAACCAATGAAAACCAAACAGAAGTTAAAAAATACCAACATTAATATGCATATAATTTTGTACTTTTATTGATGAAGACCATGAATACCTCTTGGAAACCACAGCAAAGACATCACTAATATATCGTCTTTTGGAAACATCTTAGTAGGTATTTATAGTATCATATTCAAGCAGTCCATAAATTTGCCCATATGCACATCTTAGAAAACACAGAAAATTCATTGATGGCTCATACTTACCTCTTCAAACGTCTCCCTAGCACTTATACTTTGCTCTGTTGCTAGCTCAACAACACTGTCTAGATTTTGCTGACTAGAAGACTTCTCCATTTCTAACATTTTAATCTAAACAACGAAAAAATAAGTTTAAATCACATGTAATGGAAACAGAAGATGAAGAAATTCTAGGAACAATATGAACCAGAGAAAAAGACATAAAATTCAAAGATTTAAAAACAAAACGTTATTAACAAACAAGAAATTGAGGAAGAAGGAAAAAAAACAAACCTTATCTTGAAGTTGTTTGATCACAATAATGGCCTCTGACTCTCTTAGACTTACGTTTTTGTCCAAATTATTGGTACTTGTATTGCCATCAGAAGTAAGACAATTACTACATTTCACACATTCAATCAAATTAGTCTCACCAAGCTGTCTTCTTAAACAATCAATCTGTATCTCACTCGTAGTTCTCTGCATGGTAAAAATATAAAAATTAAACAAATGGAGAAATAAGTGAATATCCACATCCATCTCCTAAAAACAGATGTGCTAAAGAAGAATAACAACCTGAGTTTCAAGTTTCTGAAGCAAGTCCTCATATTCCACTTGTATTTCTGCCCATTCATGGTCCTCCTGACACCCAAACACATATTAGTGCATCAACAGATAAATGAGAGGGTATATAGATAAAAAGAAAGGGCACAAACCGCAGTTGAGCCTTTCTTCCTAGGTGGTGCCTTTCTCCTATTTGTCACATGCAATAAAGAACATGGATCAGGAAGGGTGCAGTCTTCTGATGCATTATTTTTACAATCTTCACTTTGCATATTGACGTCATCCCCAACTTCAATCTCGCTGACCAATTCTTGAAAGGGTAAAAGTGGTCCCATATCACTTCTATCTTTCATTGGTTTTATAGCAGAAGCCCTTGGCTGGATATTGGGATCCACCTAAAGCAAAGCAGAAGATTATAAGCTAGTTAATCAGCCTAAATCCAATTTATTGTGCAATATTCCATAGCTTTTCTCAACACATAGTTACAGTGCAAATTCCTGATTCCAGTACAAACTAGTTATCAATGTGCTTGATCATCTCAATAATTTCATAGGACAATATATGACACAAATCCCAGTGAATCCCGGTCATTAATCAAGTGAAACTTCCTAACACACACACAAGTACCACTGCCCTGCAAATTGTGCCAAGATTTCAGATGATAATCCATTAATAAGGCAATACCTAAAATGTCAAACCATTAGACCAAGTCAATTCATGATAGAACAGTGTACAAACTACTATATATGGGCAAACTGCATCAAAAAACGTTTATTATATTCTATGATTATAGGATGCTCCTACTTTGGTGGTGCGAGAACTTCAAGCAATACTGCTGTCCACCTTTGTTTAACAATTGAATGCAAAGTTAAAGCTGGATTTCGAACTTTCATTACTTATGTATACTTACAAACACTCAATTATAGTTCAGTTTCTTTGAGTGAACATTGTCAAACTACGGAACCACACACGCGCTGGCCACGTAGCCTTGTCCTCGTTTCTTGAGAGATGGCATCCCTTACACCCCCTGGGTGATTGTGTCCAAGTGAAAACAGGATTCTGTTACCTCTACTCAATGATTAACCATTGCAACAAATATCCATCACTGTTTAAAATCAACTTCAACATGCATAGGTTCACTCTTGAATTTTGACCTCAAATATGATCTAGCAAAGAGTTTCCAGTTTCATGACTAACAGGAGATAAACTTAAGCATTTTAGTAACTGCAAACATAATACCTCTTGAAGAGTTTCCCGTGCAAGATTTCCTGGGCACCATGTGTCTCGTCTCTTCCCCTGCAGAATGTAACGAAACTCCGTAAGAACTACGCAAGGGGTTATTTTTTAACTCATTGTTGGTCTCTCATCAACAAAAAGTTTTGCAACCTTTTACAGCATCTGCACCACTAAAACAAAAATTGAACAAATAAATAAAGTAAATCAGACAATGATATCCAATCTAGGTCTCCATTCTCGAAGTCCTTTCTAAATGAGAAGCCCCTTCCTGTAAGCTAGTCTTTCCTCGAATCTTTCCACCATAGAATCGAGCTGCCTTATGACAGACAATCCACTCTAAGTGTGAATGCAGTAAAAAGACAACATCCCAAAAAATTGGCCAGCCGCCTAGGTATTCACTCCACGGACTACAAGCAATTCACTCTAACTCGAATTCACGTAAATACGAAGAAAATATCAATAAAAAATTAGAAATAAAAACATATTTTGAGGAATCTCAATTGCTCCAAATTAGAGCCACAAACATGATCAAACCCATTTTTGTGACCTTGGGAGTTGATATCCTATCTGAAAATAAAAAGGTGCACCAAACTCCATTACCAATGCAATTGACGAATTACCCTTCTTAGTCTAGAAGAAAGTAACTAATCATCAGCTTGTACTCCCCAAACTAATACCTACCACCAATAATATCCACCATCCTACATTTTTTGCACAGAAATTATAGGAAGGCGCATCAAACATATGTTTTTGATGAATTATATTGATAAGGAAGTCATACAAACCCTCTTATGTTGATCACGACTCTCATCCCGATTAGAGAACAACACCATTGAACTCAAGTTTTTAATTCTCTTAGCTTGCTCTTGCAAAACCTTCTCACGTTCAACTTGAGCTCTCTTTTCCTCCTCCAATTCCAAAGCTATGCGCTCCCTCTCCAGTTCAGACTGCAAAAAATATTTTCAACATCTAAACACAAATCATTCCATGCATATGAAAAAATTAATATCAAAAGCAAGATGATTGAACCTGTAATAATGTGTTTCGAAGATTGAGAATCTCCTTTCCTAGGTGTTCGGATTGAGAACCCTGGATTGAAATCAATAATAGTTAAAAGGTGAGCAACTTTCGAAAGTACGAAAAAACAACTGCACCTATCATGTTAAGGGGGCTAACCCGTAATTTTTCCCGAAGCTCCTCAATCTCTTTCTTTTGACGCTTTAACAAGGCAGCATCTGTCAAAATCTAGCATGAAGAAAACATGGGTTACTCCTCCAAAAGAAAAGAAAAAAAATGACATCCAGAGACGACATGCTGGCATCAAAACATAAGCTCAAATTATGAAACACTTTAAAAGAGTTTTTGAACTTAGAAAGCATAAAAATAAGTACAATACAGCAAAAAAATACCTCATTCACATGTGCACAATTCGTGACACGCAACGCTCTGCTTGCAAACAGTAGACTACTCTTTGTCTCGTCTGCATGAATCTACTATCAACAAACGTGATTAGCAACATAAAAAACAGATGAAATCATAACACTTGTGCTTTTAACAATGTTAACCAAGATAAATTTGAATGGCTACAGAACGTTACCTGTGCAAGAGTTATGTTGCATATTATAGCTGTATTTGCATTTCCACCCAAAGCGGGCTGCAAAATGCGTGTGAGTTTGCTATCTCTATATGGAACATGACCCCTAGATCAAATTGAATAATAAAAACAGTTAAAGTGTATGAAGTGATTAAAAAATAAAGATAGTCACACAGATATAGAAAATACCCTTGGCTTTCTGCACCCTCACTCAATTTCTTAATGACAGTGCCAAGTGTCATTAAGCTTTTATTTATGTGTGAACCCTCTTTGAGCCGAACACCTTCTGCTCCAGTTTTTGCCGCCCGTTCAGAACCAGCAAGGTCCACCAAATTCTAGAGAAAAAAAAAACATCCATACTAATTACCATAACGACAACAGAAAGAAGCATAACCACCATAAAGATAAAAGGAAACACAATACACTGAATCACATACCAAAACCGATACACGTACAGCATCACATGAGTTGCTACTATCCTCATCCCCAGTCCTATCTCTACTCTCAATAATCTGATCAATAATGAATATAAGGAAAATGATCGTAGAAAACAAACAAAATCAGTGGGAGGAGAATTTGATCTTACCATACGGAAAATAGTGTGGGACCTACTACTATACAAGTTCATGTTTGTCTCTCCAATGTGCCTGTGAGCTAAAATTCGATGAAGAAAAAACAGAAACCAATTAATCATCAAAAAGCTAATGTAAAAAAATGGTGGTTTCTAACAAAAATCCAAAAAGATTAACATTAAGTCTAAAAATAACTTACATTCTCCAAACTGCATAAGGTCGAGAACTTGTTGGGGAGAGGCAACTATTTCTTCACGCAATCCAGCTACATATATTCCTCTCTACGTACACAAAACAAAAACAAATAGCTAGCAACAATCTTGGCAATATAGCACATAATCTCCAAGAAACAGAAATTTTGAATACCTCTGTACTTTCATGAATTTGCAACTTTCGATGTTCGGGAGCCAATAAGTCATTAATATCTTCATTATATATCTCCATGTAAGACATTCTCAACAAAAACTCCCGGTCCACATCCTAATTTACAAATTAAAGTCTCATCAAGTAAGAGTAATAAAAAAATTCCTTGCAAAATTAAAAATACATATCCAAACTTTTACTAAATTGTTAATTATAATTATTATCGAGGATGCCAAGGTCTCACTCTCTTGTGTTTCACTAATGAACTTTCCGTGTCCTTGTGATTTCAACTCCACCAATACAATGCACAATCTTTTGCAGAGATTAAAAGGGTCGTCTAGTTTGGCATTGTTATGAGTCAAAGTAAAACTTAATTTTGGAGGGACATGTGGCATCGATTGAATGGTTGTGGGTAATGAAGATGATGTAACATGTGGCATTTGGTAAGATTAGGTAGCTGCGACAACAAAATTGGTAACCTTGTATAAATAACTAGCTCGTTTATCATTTTAATCGTCGAAGGAAATGTAAAGCAGAATCGTTTGTTTGTCTTCCTTTGTAAATTACAACTTCTCTTCTTCCCTATAAACACTTAATTCTTGTTTATATAAATTTTTACCATAAAAAAGGACCATAATCGCAGAAATCAAGAAACTGGAAGACTCGGTCCAGAATTTTAGAAAGGTAAATTCAGAATAGTCCTTGGTGTTACCACCCAAAATAACCAGTTCTTTGAGAATAGAGTAAATGGGTTGAATATTTGGAAGAAAAGTTAGTACTCGTTTGTAAGGGACTAATTTTGGGGTCTTACGGAATTCACAATCTTTTGTAGACGCTGTTAATCATTTGGGGGTAAATGGTGACGGTTATGTGGTATTTCACAAAATCATTATTGTTGAATTTATGGAGTTAGAGTGCAAAAACAGTTTGGAGTATCAAATGATTCCACAATATTTTCAAGAAATTTGGGAAATAGTCTTGAGTTTTACCTAATCAAGCAGTTAATATGGGAACCGCAGCAAGCTATAAATCTTTTGTTAATGGTGTTAATAGAGTGAATCAAATGGAAACTTTTAATCAAGATGGAAGTTAGAACATTTATGGAGTTAGCAATAGTTTGTTGTCAAACCGCATGTCAAACTATTACTTTTGTTAATGGAAGTCAGAAAATTTATGGAGTTAGAATAGAGAACCTTGTATACGTAGCTAGCTCGTTTATCATTTTAATCATCAAAGGCAATACAAAACAGAATTCTTTCTTTCTCTTCCTCTCCTCTCCAGAAACACTTAAATTCTTCTCTATAAACACCTAAAACATGTCCAAAAAGGAAAGGCTCACTGCCATCTAAAAGCTAATTAAAAATATCAACATTAAACAATAAAATAAAATAAACCCAGAAAATTGTGTAAATCTCAATTAACATGCAACTAAAATTAGATTCAAATTAAAATTACCCGTTGTATTATATGAAACAAATCATGCACAGCAAGAGGAATCACGCCAGGCTCATTAGATGTCCCTCTCATTGTATGCGTCTTTCCACTGTTAGTTTGTCCATAAGCAAATACAGTCCCTAAAAACCATAATTACACTCTTGAGTTAATCCAATTCACTAATTAAAATCTTAATTACTTTTAAAATTTACCGTTGAATCCACGAACGGCAGCAGTAACGATTTCTTTAGTTTTGGATCTATAAACCTCTTCAGTCTTACACGCTTCACCAAAAACACGATCTAAGCAGCAAAAAAAATAGAAAAAATTAGCAAACCGGAGGTAAAACCTAAAAAAAAATTATTTAAAAAATTCAAAAAAGTGGAATGTGAACTTGACAGTACCGAATTCGAATTTATTGGAGTAATTAGGGATGAAAATGGAGCTTCCGGAGATTCTCCATGGAGTAGATTTTGCGTCTTCTGCTGATAATGGTCTTGCTCTGACGGCGACGTGGATTCTCTCCATTTTCGTTTTTTGGAGAGAGGGAGGGGGTCAAGAGTTGATGTTTGAAAATTTGAAAAGCCCTATTTTTGGTGTGCCTGGTTTTTTTTCCCGCCTACGAGGGAGTCGTTTTTATTAGATTGGTTAGTCGGGCCTGGTTATGGAAATGGGCTTCTTGATAGCTTACTTGATTTTATTTTATTGACTTTTTTTTTTTAACTCTCTCTTA
>Ga0325414_1009164_pt1 | contig 10448 bp, 9 predicted proteins | sample PopdelMetagenome_8_FD_206183 | JGI IMG/M metagenome (GOLD analysis project Ga0325414, IMG submission 206183) | Populus deltoides microbial communities from Bellville, Georgia, United States - Leaf-PdKOR-R3 | ecosystem: Host-associated > Plants > Phyllosphere > Phylloplane/Leaf | place: USA...
TTGATTAAAATGACTAAATCTCACAAATACAAGATGAAATTTGACCATATTGTTTCATTCAGGCTTTAGTTGCTGGATCTTACAAACAGAGGGACTGCTGTGGATTTTATCCAATGATATGGATTCCATCATTAACTTTCAGCTTCTTCACCTGAAAGTGCAATGCCGAAGGGTAAGAACCCAACTCAACTCGATGACGCATTGTCATGGACAAAACACGACCGCATGGCAAATAATGCTTCCTGACGTGTGCCACGATGATGTCAACTCAAATTAAATTTTCGCCTCACCTTCCAATGGTAAGCGCGACATTGATAGCTGGAACAGTTAGCAGACAACAAATTCCCTTCCGCCATCTTTTTTTTTTTTTTTCCATGCAAAATTCCAAAACACTTCCAGTAAAGGACACAACAAGTGAGACTCGTGCCTGCATCTAAACAAATGGTTGGGTAAAATCAGTGGAGATCAATGGTTTCTGTCAGTCATGACGTATCTGGATCCAGTTTGGGAACGATAGCAGATGAGAGCTCTATATGAGAAACACGAACGGCACCTATCAGCCTCTCTGGCAATTCTTCAGTAGTATTAGCCTGTGCAGAAGGGAATGTAAGAAAACGAGCATACATGAGCAAAGAACTTTTCATTTAATTTTCCTCAGCTAGAAACTCTTCAGAGCAAATTTCATAGCCAAATTGGGGGAGAAACTTTATTACTTGAGAACTGTATTATAATAACCAAGCAGAAGACTGATTTCTAGCAGATATCAAAACAGATCAGAATTTAATAATTAGGTTGAATGATTCATGGGCTCAAACAAATTTCCATTAACTTGAGCAGGTTTAGTTTAGATTTCTTATTTCTTTGACAGCTCTAATTAGGGAATCGGTGCCTGGCCTAGTCCACCGCTTTAGGCCAGTAGCCTGGTCACGAGCATGATAGTATTTTTACCCAGAACTTCAGTTGGTAGCTTTCCTGATCATATAATTATTTGAGATGGCTCCATGGAACAGAGCACACATACCTGTACAAGGAAAGCCATGTCAACCACCAATGTTGTAATTACACCAATTACAAGCCCCAAAACTCCATTAGCAACAGTAGAAGAGCCAATATCAATATCAACCTACAGAAACACGAGCCATGTTGGACCATACAATTGGTGTTGGCAAAGCAACTCAAGAGTAATATCAGGTACTAAAGAAATTTGGATGGTATTTACTTCTAGGTACTTGGGACCCCGGATATAGTTGCAATCAACTGCTTTTCCCAATAAGCACGGGGTGCTTCCAACACTCTGCCGGACAATCCATGAGCCCTGCATGTTTAATTACAGAAAGCAACTCGATCATTTTCATACTGGCTCGATCAAATCTTTAAAATGTTTAGTAGCAACTATGTTCCAGAAATTTCTCCAACATGGTTCCATGTCTGTTCATAGAGAAAAAATAAGTCTGGATAAACTAATCTGTTAGCATGTTAGGCAATCAAAGGGCAGTTCCTAAGGGCTGGCCAGCATTGCTGACCACCAACGTGAATCATACATACTCATCTAGCTATAACAGTCACAGCTTCTGACAGTCCCACCATCCTGGCAAACGCACTTTCCAAACATGAGGAACAGAAAGACAAGTACCTTGGGAACTGATGGAATAAGCTTAAGCCTACTGTTTCGGAATTCATCATCACCATCAACAAATCGTTGCAAGAGAGATCCAGGTACTAATTCCTTTGTCACAAAATAAAATACCATACTATAGTGCGTTGAGCCAGGTACCTGCCAGAAGAAAAACACGGTCATTCTTTTCCAGCCTCCAGATGCTACTATTGAAATTCACAACAAATTAAATAAACTTACTTGCAGATTAAAAACCACAGAGAAAAGCCCTTTCTCTGAAGCAACCTACAGAAGAATTTAAAGTCCACAAACATGTTACAACCTTGACAGAATCAAGAACCATACGCTTGCTAAATATTATACTGTCAACAAAAAACATAGTTGACCTCAGTTGATTGACCTCTTAGGACATCGGATAAATTGACAACTGAAAACAGCTTTGAACCAATGATAAACTAACTACAGCTTCATCAAGTAAAGATTTTATTTAACGAGGTTCATTATCTAGCAAACCGTAGGTGAAACTCGATGCGAGTAGTAGGTAGGTGTAGATAATCCAACCTTTCAGGAAATAATATGTTTGTCATGGTGAAAAATCACCACAATTCCCTGAAATGGGATAAATTTTAATATTTAGCAGCACAGATTGGAGCTGTGCATGGTAAAAGCACACAAGGCTCCTGATATGACAACCATAGAGCAAAAAGAAAAAAAGACCGACCAAAGTCAATTTGGAAGTCTGCGATGAACAGCACAGAACAAGGGAGGGGTTAGCTGGAGAGGTACTTACTTGTGCCGCACATCCTTGACGCCTAGCAACGTGGTCCATTCTTTTTGTATCTTTGAACCAATCAACAGCAACAAGATCCAACAAATGTTTTCCTGCAGGAACCTTCATATGCAACTCGCATAGAATTTAACAAAAGTGAGCCTAACAAACTCATAAGATGATGACTTTATCACTCCAGTGCATATATATTCAAAGGAAATATGACGAGAATATCAAAGAACCTTTGATTTGTCAAAACAAAAATGCTTGCTACGAACTCTGAAGTTGTTTCCATCAGATATTCGCCAGCAGTCACGGGTATTATCACGGTCATCACGACGTAGATTACCCGAAAAACAGGATAAATCGATTTGATCAACTGGTTCTTCTTCTGAAGCTGTTAAAAAATTTGTCATTAAATATCCAAATAGAACCCCAAAAGATTGAACTTGTTGAAATGAAAAAAACAATGTAATATTGCAGACTTGCAGTTGTCATCCACCTGTTCTCTTCGCATTGTTCTCATGCTTGGTTTGGCAAGCCTGAAAATTGAGAGAAAAACGTGTTTACAAGACAACGCAAAAAACATTTAGGGAACCGGCATAAAACGTACCTCTTGTTCTTCTTCAGCTATTTGATCAGAGTATCCATCCCTCCTTACAGAGTTTTGGCTAGCAGCATTTATCTGATTGAAAGAAGGTGGAGTCGGATGAACAGAAGATTCTTGCAGCATTACATTTTTCTTTGACAAAGCAGGGGCTGAAGCTATATTGGCCATAGCTGGGATTCTTGGAGGGGCACCTCTCTCATCTGTCTGGGAAAACCATTCACGCAGTCCTGCCAGAAAAAGCAACAAGAGATTATAAACCAGAAAAGATAGCACCGAAAAGACTGAAAAAATGCTTGCATATTTCACCAACATAAACTAAAAAAATCAAACTAAAAGCAAAAATAAAACTATTACAAGTTCTTGCTCACTTTCTTGTCTGATAATTTCAAAATTGTACTTTTGCCATCAACACTATTTAAACAACATCAATGACAAAATATCCAATGCAAAATTGGTGGACCCCACAAAAAATCAAATCAATAAATGAAACAATAATCAACGAAAGAAAACGAAAAGCTGAATGGACTAACTACACTTGCTTGGACACTGATATACTGTGGGTACAGAGAAAATAGATTTTCAAGTCATTCCTCCAATCCCGATTTGGTTGAAGGGGAAAAAAAAAAGGAAATGCTGAATAAACTCCTACAGCAACTTGGGTGCTGAAAGGATGTGGGTATAGAAAAATTAGAATTTCAAGCCATTCCTCCAACCCCAATGATGGAGAATAAATGAAGGTTTTGCAATATAATTATCATACAAAAATTAGAGATTATGTTTTATTTATATTCTATCTTAATAAGAAAATCTACTTATTTTAGGCTTTTATAACCTTTAATCGTATTTAGAAACTTTATTACGTTTATTATTTTATTTAGGGTTTCATTCGGGTTTGGTGCCTACATATGGACTCCTGTTAACATGTTTATCAGTGGCTGAGTTAATCGCAGAGATTTGAAACTTCTGCTTTCCTAAGGTTGATTTTCTCTCTCTTTCTCTCCATCTCTTCCCCTGCCTTACACTGCTGCTCGGCCCCTTTCTTCCCTCTTCTCTATCCTATATCCTCTCTACTATTCTGTTTTTCCCCTATCTTTTCTGTTCCATGCCACCCAATATCAGCTTCTAAACTAAGGAAGAACGTAAAGTATGTACCCGCGGAAATATACGGTGTTTCAAAATTTTAGCAAATAGGAGTGACATCAAATCCTTACAACAGCAGAAGATATAAGTGAGAAATTGTAGAAAAAGTAACTCACCAGCAACACTATTTAACATCTGAAGAAGACAATGTTGCTGAAATGATGAAACATAACCCACACCCCATCCTTTCAGATCAATCTGCATAAGATGCTGCACCTGCGTTCTGAGTTTCCCATTACGAGGTTTTAAAGGAGAAATATTGAAACCTCCACCTGTAAAAACAGGATATAGCCAAAAACTAAATATCTAAGTTCTGGTTTTAGATTTTTAATCATAAACCTAAGGCACTGTATGAAACTCACTCTCGATATGGGCCCGCACATAGCCTGGTCGTGGACCACAGTTCTCGTGCTCTCTGGAACGAAATAGCACAACTGCAAAATAACAAGGAATTAATAAAGCTTGGGACGAGTTAGAAGATCAAATAAGTTGTGGACAAGCCAAACTATTTACCATAGCTGCCATCATCATTTCGCCGCCAATATCGCACATAGCAAAGGTCACGCGGCCACACAAATCTGCAACCCATTCATTTCTAAGTCATAAAGAACAACAGAAGTGCCCCATTTCCACAAGCAAGAGGACTACCACCTTGAATTTGGACAGACTGTAGTTTTCTTAAAAATATTGTTTGGTATGCATAGATAAAAAGAAATCCTGATCATCTCTGGGCATGCTAACGTGAAGATAAACTATTTCAGGACCTCCATATTTAAATTATATGCTTTTTATTTTGAGCAAGTAAATAGTGAAAAACCGATTAAGCCACAAGTCAGACATGATTATATTGCTATGCTGTTATACTGCATACCCATACTTTTTAAAAATAGTGTTTGGTATGCATAGATAAAAAGGAATCCTGCTCATCTTTGGGCATGTTAACGTCAAGAGAAACTATTTCAGGCCCTCCATATGTTAATTATTTGACTTTTATTTGGAGCATGTAAATTGTGAAAAACCGATTAAGCCACAATCAGAGATCATTATATTGCTATGCTGTTATACTGCATACCCACACTTTTTAAGATGACTTGAGTATATATTTTGTAAAATTCAAGGAAAACTTGTATCCTTGGCTAACATAATTACAAGCTTAACACATGTGCTTCTTTGCAATTAGCTTAAAGTTCTTACTCGGTTTTAAGAACTTATAATCTGTAAGTCAACGTTTATTCACATTTATGGTTAAACTTGACACAAAGCAGATGGTACTACATAAATACATATTTTATCAGCATATTCCCAATGTATCATTATCCTAACTTTTTTAAGAACAGCACGTATCCAGTATTTATATCACGCTTCCTAATCTAAAAATAAACCAAACTTGGGTAAACCTGTAAGGCTGTGAAACAATTCATTACAGAGCAAAACTGGAGGGACCAAAAAAAAAGCAGAATAAAGTACAAGCTTCCTTCAAGTTTGATAAGACTATTAAATATTTCACACCCTAGACATGACCAATAAAACTCCAGTGCAAAATACTTCCATATGATCATAATATATGCAAGAGTGTGATTTATTTAGGGGAGAATATTACGTTGGAAACCAGTCCAGCTGAAGTATATGATGGAGTATTGCTGTATGTCCATCTACCTCTTCAACTACGCTACCATACTGGAAACTGCAATCCCACCTGCACAAGGCATGAAAAAAATGATGTCATGAATTGAGTAAGCAGACAACATGGGCAAAACATGAGAACAAAAGTGAAAACCAAACAACAACTCCATTCAAGCAATTGCACTAGTGCTTCATGAATAAGTCTACATACCATGAATTAAGAGTTTAAGATGCAAGTGACGTACATGTTTAGAAGCGGGATTTATTAACACATGCTAATTACAGTGTCTTATCAGTCTAGTGCGGACACACATGCACACACTTCTTTTCCTCCAAAGAAAGATGCTAACATGTCTTGATTTTAAATAAATCATATTGCGGACTTTTGTTATAATGAAAATTAGACTTCAAACTCAGAGCATTTGAGAAGTCTGCTATACAATTCAGTTAAAACAAGCCACGGTAATCATGTGTGCGATCTCAAATGACCACCAACACTAGTGAGCATCATAGACCTAGTCACAGTGAGATTTAACTACTAGCCCACTCCCAACCACCCTCCACACCAAAACAAGGCTCAGATCATAAAAAGATAAAATTATGTTCTATCAATAATGGGTAATACATGTTGTGCACAGAAAAAAAAAGGGGGGTATACAATGGAGAAAGAATTGCTGATAATAAGTTCTCAGCCATTCAGAAAAGTACATAAGACACTCAAAAGTTTAATGTAAAAAATATTTTTGATATCGCGTGTCTTGATTAAAGGTTTTCAAAGTTGTTCGAGCATCAACTTCTGCATGCACACTTAGGTCTCAGATAGTTTAACATAATTAAAGTTCAAAAAACATCTCGAAAGCAAACAGCTTCTTGATCCAAGCCTGAAATACTTGTGCACCCAAAAGCACAGGAGTGTGTGTGGATAGAGAGTACAATTTTTGTTCTATAAACAATGCTTCTAGAGCCATGCTATTAAATTTGGATGAAAGAGGAAAACACCTACTCAAAACGTGTAGCATCCATGCTCATTATAAGTTCAAATATTTCTTCGCAGCTAGCCTCAACAACACCTACAGCCTTCATCGCTCGACTGCAGCTCCTTGGCTGCATCATGAAAACAAGAAGTGGTGTCAAACTACAAAACAGCCTACCACATAGCAAAATGATGTCGTTCACTAAATGCAAAAGACGAAATAGTTCCTTACAAGGTAGTCAACTTCAACCAGCTCTTCAAAAATGCGGAGTCCTGTTATATACAGGCAAACATTGGCGGTAACCAAAACTGCTATGCTTCCTTGAATATCATTACTGTAATGAAATGCTAAATAATACTAAAGGCTAAGAAAAATAAATCACCATTTTGGCACTGTAAAAGGCGCCAATGCTTTCTTGAGAATACTTGGTTGTTGGGATTCTGGTTTGTCAATTCGGAGTCGAATTCCTGGGTCCAGTCAAATACTGAAGCAGGAGGACCTGCCAATAAAAAAATAAGACTTGCTCGAAGATTGCATCAAATTAACTTGGAGCCAATAAAAAAAAGGAAAGCATGAGAACCGTTTCCCATGGTTGTTCTCCGCAACAAATTTGGATGATTTTCATTTTCATCTTCATCTTCCTGTGCACTGAGCCTGCAATCAATCATTTTTTGATCCAAGATTTCCGCATCAGTTAGAATAATTGGTAAAACTGGCTCCAACAGCAGTTCAAATGATTAATAAAACTAGCATCAACAATTGGGATCAGTATAGCAGTGCAAAATGCTAGCTTAAAGTATAATAAAAACTATAAAATATCAGGCAGGATGAAATAAAAATTATATTTAAACATAGCAAAAATACAGAATAGGTTTTCCATTATCTACTGTCATACAATAGCAAGCAAACACAAAGTTCTATGACAGGAGAAACTGTATTACAGATAACACAAGCGGAGAAATTATGTTGAACAGGCACTCACTGACTTTCACAATCTGATGAAGAAGCAGTCCTCCCATTATCCATTCCCGATTTGTATTCGAATGAGACATATTTGTTACCATTGGGAACTTGGGACTCCTGATGCTGCAAATATATTAGCAAGCAATCATTCTTATATAAATCATTTGATCCAGTTGCCTAACAGGTATATGGATGCATGAAATTGAAAAATGTTAAATAAAGAATCAACTGAACATTGTGTTGATCGCCCAGAATACTTTACACTAGAATGTATAATCTAAGGAGTCATCACAGAAGCGACAACTTCAAAAGGAAAATGTACAATGGTTAAATATTATCAGTGCCTTTAATAAATCCAAATGAGAAATGGGAGTTGGATAGCGATGATCACAATTCACAGCTAATGAAGCATACTGACCTGATCGATTACAAATTCAATTTTTTCCTTCCAGATAAATACTTCTTGGATGTTAAATGCTGCCATCTGAAACAAGAAAACAGTGCACGAAGGTTGTATTTTTGCACTTAAAGTTATGATGCCACAACAAATAAACAACTAATGAAGGTTAATCATGTTGTAATCATGGAAAGATGTCATTTCTGCATATTTTTATGGCAGATAACAAGAAGAGGCGCTGTTATAATAACTAGAATAAATGAGGGTCAATATTCAGGATTGAAAAGGCAGGGTGGTCTCATGATTTTTTTTCCAGTTTCCAAGCTCCGATGATCTTAGGTGATCATCAATTTACCAAGGGAATTAGCTCTCAATAGAAAGCTGCCAAAATTTAAACTAATGTATCAGTGGCAGAGTAAAGAGCAAGCACCACCCAGGAGTCCAAAGGTAAAACTTCAGTGCAAAGGCAAATGAAAAAGTAATGCTATAGAGCAGATGGTAGCTTCTTATAATTTGATTTATAAAACAGCAACACAAAAAATAACTGGACTACTGGGAAGAAAAAAGGATAGCATCTTAATTCACAAATTTAGAAACTAAGACTAAGAGCAAAAACTGCTTACTGTGATCCGATTATACTTGTCTTTCTTGTTATATACAGATAAAACATAAAGAGTCTGCAGGAAAAAGAAAAGGAAAACATTATAATCAACTCGAAATTCCACAAGATTACATTGTAGCAATCCCTCATCAGAAAAATAACATTACATTGAGTAAGCTATCAACAAAAAGCAACCAGTTTGATAGCAGAAAAAAAGTCACCAGACAGACAGAGAGCAGCAGAAAACTATTAATTTAAACAATCGCCAACTTCCAAAAACGCAGTTTCATTACAATCCATGAATCACAATGTTTGCTTAACTTTCAGTTTCACAACGAGCACAGACATATTAACAGGAATAAAGTTAGGGTTAGCCTATAACCTATTAGCTAATGACTCCTAATCCGATTCACTGACAACGCATCATCACCGAATCCCAAGCAACATAGAGAAAGCCCAACTTACATGTCCATGGTGAACCTTCAGGCCTCGATCTTCTACTCGACAATTCCCATCAATCAACAAGGTTTTGATTGGCACCTAAAAAAATTTAACATTCACACCACTTTTATTATTACTCACGTCAGGTCCTTTTTTTTTTCAATAACATTAAAAATTTCAGATAATAAAGAAGAAGAAGAAGAAGAAGTAATTACCCGATTATCCTGTGGTTTTTTCTTGTAATAAGCAAGAAGCCTGGGCTCCAAAACGAAATACCTCCTATGAATAAACGATCTCCCGATCTTCCTCCTTCCATACCTCACCATCCACCCTTCGTATATCACTTTCGACATTTTTTACCCTCTCCAAACCACCTTATTTACACCCTAATACCAATCCAACTCTCTAAGAACAGCAAAAAAATTCAAAATTCAATCTCGCGGAATTGGAAGCTCGGATTTTGAAAAATCTTCGCTTCCTGTTCTGCGATATCGTAAACACCGTTACGAAAAAAATGAAAAGAAAAATAAAAAGTAACTGACTTGATCTCTCATCTCTAGAATTGAAAACTGTGTACAACGGAATCAAGGATTTGAATTCCCATTTTCAAATTTCCACATTTTCGATGATTCCAAACACGAATATTTGACTTTAAGCGAACGAACACACCAAAAGAAGAATAGGGAAAAAAGATAGTGTACAGAGAGGAAAGGGAAAAGGGAAGGATTGCTTTGCAGTTTTAAATGTGTGAGTTGAATCTTAAAAGGAAGAAAAAATTCAATAGGGGCGGAGTCAAGTATTTATATTTTAAGAGAGATAGAGACTGAAAAAGAAAAAATATATATAATTATATTCTAGAACGAGAGCAAGAGGAATTTTAAGGAGGTCGTGACATTTGCCGGGATCAGGGACGAAGGTGGAAAACGCCGGCGTTTTTGCAGGTTGATTGTGAAGGAAGAGATCAAGTAACAGCGGGATTCGGGAGAGATTTTGACTGAGTTTTTTCTCGCGTTACCACAGTCGTAAAAAATATTTTACAAAATAAAATGGTTGGAAAATTATTTCTCATGCAGTCGTGCAGGTAGCCAGGTAACCCTTACGCCACCTATTAATATGCGCGGGTAGTCATGCGTAACTTATATACGCTATTAAATCCAAGTTAATTTGATTGGCCATTGGATTGACATGCACGAGGCTTTTTCAATTTTAATATTTTAAATGAATTGTAATTCTTATAATATCCATAGCATGTTGAATCTCGTATTACAATGATTTTTTTTATATATATTACTGTTTAACTATAGTAATTAAATTA
>Ga0325414_1009165_pt1 | contig 10447 bp, 8 predicted proteins | sample PopdelMetagenome_8_FD_206183 | JGI IMG/M metagenome (GOLD analysis project Ga0325414, IMG submission 206183) | Populus deltoides microbial communities from Bellville, Georgia, United States - Leaf-PdKOR-R3 | ecosystem: Host-associated > Plants > Phyllosphere > Phylloplane/Leaf | place: USA...
CATTTTGTATATTCCAACACTTTTTTCTAAGCCACAACAAAGAAATTCAATTCATGTTTGGTTTATTTTCAATTTATGGCAAGTTAACTTCTTTTTTTTACTTCTCTCTATAGGTTTCAACAAAAAAAATTTACAAGTAGATTGTAGAAGCTGCTACTTGGATAGTTGGATTAGCCAATACTGGTAATATGCTTAGGTTCTTCTGGTAGATGAATTCATTACACGAGTTTACTGTTAATTTTTCTGTCGTTTTCATTTTGTATAGCTTATAAAGTGCGTTTCTCAATATTTTTTTTATTAGGGTTTGTTTAAGAATGTCATAATGAAGATCAAAGAGGAAAAACATTTGAATTCATATACTGTTTTGATTGATTTCAGTCCCCGAACTTACATGTCTTTTGCACTTTGGTCCTTGATTTTGAGATTCTTCGATTTGGCTCTTATTTGACCCCTAAACTTTTATTTTTTTTTGTAATTTCACCCCTTATTTCATCCAATTAATCTTGTAAAAATTAAATCTCGTCCTCTAAAATTTTAATCTTATCAATTAAACTCAAATTAATCTTCCAAACTTAATTTTCACGAATTAAGTCATTAATAAAATTAATTTGACCCATTAAAAGTCTAATTAAATCCTTGAACTTAATTAATTATTTTAATTTCAGCCTAAATTAATTTATAAACTTAATTAAACCTTTAATTATACCTATAATTAAATCAAATCAACCTACTAAAAATCTAACTAAGTCCTTAGAATTATTTTTATGCAAATTCATTCAATTTTTTAAGTTAACCTTTAATTTGCACTACTTTTCACGTTTAGATGCTTCAATGGTGCAATCGAGTTTCTGAACAAAGTTAAAGATCCAATTTGGTCCCTCCATCTCTCATTTATGCATGTATATCATTCTTTGACTTGTTCTTGCCAACCAAGTCACTTGTCTTTGTGTATTTCTTTTATTTTTTAACATTTCTTTTTCATTTTTTCTTATTTTTATTTAAAAGAAAAGGATAGTTATGACACATAATTCTAATTGAAAACCATTGTAGGTAAGTGACCCAACTTATATACAAGTCATTACTTATTCTTCTCTAATTATATAAAAATTTTAACGTCTCATAGGCAGAGTATAATACAAACTCCTTACAAATCAAATAATTCTCCCATTTCTTAAGAGTTTAAACAACAACATAAAACTCTTTTTTTGTGTGTGGACCACTTTAACCCATAATCACTTAGCTTCTCATTAAGAAATACCACGGGTCTCTTCTCTTGGGATAGAAATCCACCAATCTCGATACCATAAGTATCACATTTTACCTCAAACCAGAGCATTGCTTAATTTTTCTTTTATCAAAATCAAGTTGTTTTTCATCTCTTCTCTCCAATCAAATTTTCCTTTCTTCATGTATCTAGTAATGAGAGCCACAATATTACTAAATTTTCAAATGAATTGGTAATAGAAAGTAGCTAATCCATGGAAACTACGAACCTCATTAACAAATAACATAAATGTTATTTGCTTCAAGAATGTTTGTTTTTTTCTTGTTCATCCACTAATGTGATGTAGTCAGGCCTATGATAACAAGTGATTCTGAGTCGTCAAATGTGAGCCTACCATAACTAGATGAGGATCTACTCTAGACAGATTACGTGGATGGCTTAGCAAAAGTATTTATGGACTAATGGGACAAGTTAAGGCTCAAGAGAAGGTTTGGTTGTGCTAAGCCAAAATAATGGTTCAAAAGAGTTATAACTTTTAATCCAATTGTTGAATCACACTTAAATGTTTAAAAGATTTTTTCGAGGTTGTTTTCTGTTTAGTAGCCACTGTGTCGCTATGCGAACCATGAATCTTTAGATATAAAAAAATCATTGAGGCCAATGGTTATGCAATTTTGTGTTTTTCCTTCTTATTTTAATATTTCTTGCTTATTTTGGATTTTATGCTTCTTTCTTTGTAATTTTAGAAGTTAGTTTTTGTTTTCTATTTAAGGTAAGGTTTTTGGTCTATTAAGACTTTGTGAACCTCCTAGTGATGTGGACTTCATTATCATTATTTTTAGAGAGAGTAAATTTGTGAATTTGGAGCTCACACTTGCAGGTCATTTCAACCATTTAAAATATTATGTGTTCTTTATTTAATTATTGTCTTTAACTTCTGCCTATATTATAATGCCTTTATAATCATTGCATGAATCTGCCTATTTTCTCGTATCTCTGTTTGCATCTCAAGTTCTGAACTAATTATTGTAATAAAAGCCTTTCCCTCTACTTTATAAACTTTAGGGTTGGATTCTCTCTTTAAAGGTGTAAGAGTATAATTCATATCATTCTTTATAATCTTGTACAAATTATCTCTAACCAAGTGTTTAACATCTACATCATATTACCAAGGCCTATTGGGGATTAAACTATAAGCAACCATATCTACCACATCAAAATACATCTCACCCTTATACTTCCTAACCATATAGTTATGGTTTTAGCAACATCTTCCTAACCGCATAATATATCTCTCATTATCATCATCATATTTATATAATTTTTCTTTATCACCCCATTCAGATTCACTCAGCTTGCCCTCATCATCAGAGGGTTCTAGCTCATACTGTTATTCAATCAGATTAACCAATTTCTATCTTCTATAATAATTGGAATGGTGTCCTAGTTCTCTATATATAAAGAATTTATCTATCATTAGCATCTTACAAGGGTTATTCAGTTTGTTTATTTCAACTTGTTTTTTCAAAATCTTATGAGGTCTAATAGTAGCGGGCCTTATTAGAGTTGGCCTTGATGGTTGTACTGCCTTCCCCTTATTAGTAAGATCGAATCTACTTGTCTTATTATACTGCCTTCTAGAAAGATCATACCTGTCAAATCTAATACTGTTACCAACCCTCTCTTTCATTAGCATCTCAACCTTTAACTCTATATTTCTCGCCTTAGAGAGCATAAACAACAATTGTACTTATGTTGCATTGCTGGTTTTAACCCTCTCATAAACCTTACAACCTCCTGATTCTGTATCTTTTAGAGCTTGCTATGTTTTGTTAGCTTTTGAAATTCAACAGTGTACTCACTAACAAATTTATTACCTTATGAATAATCCTAGTGTCACTGAAACAAATAATGCTTATAGTCATGAGGAAGGAATCTCTCATGCAACAATTGCCTCATATATATCTATGATGTAATAGGTTGTCTCTCTTCTCTTAACCGTGTATCTATCTAATGTTTCCACTAGGAAGAAGCTCCACCTATCAAGTTATATGCAACCAGTTTCACCTTTTTCTATCTTAAGAAACTTGAGTACTCCTTAAGCCTATCATATTCATCGATCCAATCAAGGAATTCTTCTATGTCTAGAACTTCATTGAATGGCGGGATTTCCATCTTAATGCAAAATCATGTGTTTATTGCAATGGTTTATCTTAGAATGTTAAGGCTCTATCACCCCTATCAAATTCGTCTCCACTAAAAACTTCCATATGGACAAATGGATGTCTAAGTGAATCTTCAGGAATAAGTCTGGGATTTAACTAGCTCAAGGTAAGTTTCCAAGCAATGTTCTCTTCTCTTCACGATTCATGTTTGCATTACCCATTAACCGAGCTTGATCTGCTATGGTTTACTCTAAACAATTAAACCTTTATTCCAAATAATCTAGTTTTTGCTTATAAGCCTGCACAATGCCAAGAAAGCCTTGATTCCTCCATCGCAGAGTGAGTTCCTATCATCTTTAACCATAAAAAAGCCAACCTGATCTGATACCAATTGACAAGGCATATAGCATATATTAAACTTAGCAATCTATTGTTCACAATAATAACTTAAAGTGCGCTCTAGCAATTAAAATAAGCAATCATAGGAAAACAAACATATTCATCATATAAACTGAAAAGAAAAAGTAAAATAAATCTCACAGTTTTTGAAATCTGAAGGTTTCTATGTCCTTGCAACCAAGAAAAAGAGCTTAGTCTTACATATCTATTGAACAACAAATCAAAAAGAAAGAAGAATGCATGATTTCGGGTTATTAGAGGAAAGGGTTTGTTTTTCTTCTCTTTTGGCCGCCCCCTTCCTTCCTTTCTCTCTTTCTTTTTATATCTTAGGATCTATAACGTAGTCCTTTTCTAAGTAGACAATTTATATTTAAGTATTTCAATAGCTGTTTTCTTAAAAAAGAAGAAATAGTCTTGCATAAAATCTCAAACTTTAAGTTTTTACTTAGAGGAGCTAATTTTCCAAAATGAAAACTTGGATCTCGGTTTGGATGCTTTGAGAAGTACTTTAGACTTGTTTTTTCACAAAACCTGTCTGCTGGCAGAATTTATATATCATCTTTGTCACTTTGACTGTTTGATTTCAATAAATTCTAGAGTGCTATTGTTAAGTACCAGATGCCTGCTTATGCTTATGAGACATGAACACTTCAAATACTTGAAGAAAAACTGAAGAAATTTTGAAAAACAATTGAGACCGACAATGGTCAATGGGTATACATGCTGGATAAATAATGTGTTCTTAATAGCATGGTTTTGTTTATCAGGCTTGGATACTGTTCAAGCAAGGCAGGCCTCTGGAACTGGCTGCGGGATCAGGAGTTGAAACACCCTATTTGTCTGAAGTTCTACGTTCAATTCATGTGGGGCTGTTGTGTGTGCAAGAAAATACAGAAGATCGACCAAACATATCTCATGTGGTTTTGATGTTGGGCAATGAAGATGAATTGCCTCAGCCTAAACAACCAGGATTTTTCGCTGAAAGGGATCTTGATGAAGCAAGCTATTCATCGAGCCAGAACAAACCACCTTAGGCAAACGAATGCTCAATTTCAATGTTAGAGGCAAGATAGATTGCTTTTATTTTCATTTCAAGTGATTAAAGGCGAATACTCGATAGATGTTCTAGTTGCAGAACAGCAATTACGAACAGAAGCTAGTCAAATAAATGCTTCTAAAGCTTAGTGTCTGTATGAAACGTGAAGAAATTGAAGACAAGTATCATCGTGTAATCCAAGAGTTGCAGCTACATTTATGAATCATGGAGAGGGGACTCCAGATATTTCTCTTACATGATGTTCATGTATCATCAAGACTTGCTAGAAAATATATTTTAAGATTTGAACATTTCATTAGAACATATGTTCATGTATTTCATTAGAACATATGTTCATTAGACTTGCTAGAAAATATGTTCATGTATTTCATCTTATAGATTTGAACATTTCATTAGAACATTTGTATGTACGTTTATTTTTGAAACATAAATTACCATCAAGTTTGTGATAATATTTTAAGATTAATAAGTTCTCTTTTATAATTTACATCCAAGAAAGTTCATATTAATTTTACTATCATTGTAAGTTCATTTTACGATTATAAAGGTAGAAAATATAATTCTTCATGTTTGAAAAATATTGTTTTTTTTTAATTAATTAATTATTATTTGCATAAGGAGGTGCTCTGAATTATAGAAATTAACAATGATAAAATTATATGATAGAACTCGTTTTATATTTTTTTCTAAGATAAAGTAATAAATTTAAAAATGTATTGTTAGGATTTTATAGGAAAATACAATAAACATAAAATTAGTTGTCTCGGAAAATTCTCCCAAAACAAAATGATTGATTGCTCGATCAACCACTCCGAGAAAGAATTAATATCTCGAGTCAGAGTGATCTTGACAAGTAAAAGTTCATTAATATGATCATGAGTTGAGCAAGAAATTTATTAATAAGACTATGAGTTTGTCGCTCGAGGAATCGTTTTTGAGTTAGACTCTATTATTTATTAATAAAAACATTAGTATCTTGGAAATAGCAAGTCATGTTGAATGATTACTAAGTTGAGGTGACCAGCACCGAGAAAAAAAATGTGGTGTGGCTCCCATATGAACTAGATTGTGGATAAGTCTTTTCTTGTCAAAATTAGTACACTTTATTCATACAAAATACATCATCAGAATATAACTACATAATTCTTTGCAAAAATGAGTTCCCATGTGATGAAATTCATAGTTACCTTATTGTTGAGACGTCCCTATTATAGTATAAATATTTACAAGAATTATAAACAATTACAAATAACAATTAAATAGTTTAACGAAAACATTAATATTATTCTCTATTAAGGCATAACAAGCATAGTTCTTGCATATACTTGATATATACAAAACATAGTACACATGTACACATCAATTATTGAAACTTACTAGTAACTCCCAGATCTGGCTATCCTCTTAGGATGTCATTAGCCGAAACTAATCATTTACTCATCTCAGTCATCCACTTAGGATGTCGTTAGCCGAAACTAATCATTTAATCATCTCGGTCATCCTATTAGGACGCCTCTTAGGACATCATTAGCCGTAGCTAATTATTTAATCATCTCAGTCATCCATGTAGAACGCCATTAGCCGAAGCTATTCATTTAATCATCAACAAATACTCTCTTGATGGTTTGGTATTTATACTATCGCGATATTATGACATTTATAATAAAACATTTGATAAATTAACATTATGAAAGGGGAAGGTAAAAATCCACCTACCTGTTCCATCTGTGGGGTGTCCTTGTGCTGACGAAGGTCCAATCCTAGTCACACCACCTAAAACATTGATGGCCATAAATTAGTATATTCGTATTTAGTAATTGCACAACTCTTCACCATGCATGTCTCAAGCATACACAAGTTCATATTCAAGTGTTCTGTATATTACAATCACATAATACAATCATTTTAGTCATTGGACCCATTCAAATACATAAATCTGCTGTAAAAATTAGTTAGCAAAAGCTAGTTTGCTAGTAATGCAAATTCATTAGTGGACTGCTTTGCTGGAACACAGAATCGTCAACGAACTGATTCACTAACAATACAGAAATTTAACAGTGAAATCTGATTCGTTGCAGACACCACAACTCGGCAGCGAAGCAAAAACTTATTCGTCGTGGATAACACAATTCAGTAGTGAAAACCTGATTCGCTGTGGACAACACAATTCAGCAGTGAAACTGATTCGCTGCTAACACCATAATTCAACAGTGAAGACTGATTCGATGCAGACTACACAAATTGGAAAGAAACATCCACATACGTTTTGCTTCTAGTGAAAATGTGAATCACTGTGGACAACACAATTCAGCAGCGAAAACTGATTCGCTGCTGACACCACAATTCAGTAGTGAAGACTAATTCGTTATAGACAACACAATTCGACAGCAAAACTAATTCGTTACTGACATCACAATTCGATAACGAAAATTGATTCACTACAGACAACACAATTTGATAGCGAAAAACTGATGTGTTGTAGGCAACATAATTCAACAGCAAAACTGTTTCGCTGCAGACAACACAATTCGACAACGAACGCTAATTCGCTGCATACACTATAATTCAGCAGCGAACATTGATTCGTTGCAGGCAACACAATTCGACAGCGAATGCTAATTCGCTGCAGACACCATAATTCAGCAGTGAACACCTGATTCACTACAGACAACACAATTCTGCAGTGGATGCTAATTCGTTGCAGATAACACAATTCGACAGCGAATGCTAATTCATTGCAGACAACACAATTCAGCACCAAACACCTCTTTTGCTGCAGATAACATAATTCAACAGCGAACACTGATTCGCTGCAGACAACACAAATTGGTAAGAAACATCCACATGCATTTCGGTTCTAGCACACAGTTTGTTATTAAAATCAAGCAGAATCATATGATTTCAAGCATGAACAATTACATGCAATTTAGTTCCAACACACAGTTTGTTATTAAAATCAAGCAGAATCATATAATTTCAAGCATGAACAACTACATGCAATTCAGTTCCAGCGCATAGTTTGTTATTAAAATGCAGGAAAATCACATAATTTCAAGCATGAATAAATATATGCAATTCAGTTCCAACACACAGTTTGTTAGTACAATCCAGCAGAACCATATAATTTCAAGCATGGACATCTACCTGCATTTTATCACACAATGCATTCTGGCCAACCCTTCAGCTATGGCCAACCCACTTTAATGTTTTGTTCATTCCATTTATTCATTTTTCTTTGTTAAGTGTTCTGGAATTTGGTCCCATTTCATCTCTATTTTCATGTTCTCCTAGTTGATTTTGGTTTCCTTTACAGCTAACTAGAAGTCATAGGTCAATTTTCTTAAAGTCTTCTTCTTCATTTTCGGTTCTAGGGTCTAAAGAACAAGAGGAAAGAAATTATATGACCCATACCTTTTGAATCTAATTAGGTTTGGGGAAAGTTTGACAGTATTCCTTCTCTTCTTCTCCTAGTTCTCCCCTCTACTTCTTCCTCTCTTGGTTTCTAGCCCTTTTCTCCTTCCCTCTTGGTAGTTGTTTAATCTTCTTTGAAGTTCTCAACTCTTTCTCTCTCACATGTTCAAAGAGGCACTTAGTGCTGGCTTGGTTTAATTTTTGTTGGGAAGGAGGAAGAGAAGAGAAGCATGCAGTTGAACATGTAGCTGCTGCAAACATATTTTGAGAAGAGGAAGGGTCACCTTCTCTTTCCTCCTTATATTTGTTGTTACTCATTTTTGGGTTACCACAAAACAAAATGAGAAAATACAATATATATATATATATAGGAGTTAGAAAAGGATGCTGGAATACCGAGAAAGGCCAGAACTGGTTGAAGAGGTTCAAAAATACAAAAGGTGAAAATTTGGCAGTATATTTTTGACAGATAAGAGCCCTGTTCACAAAGAAAATTCAAGTTGGGGAAGAAAAGTCTAAAAATCAGATGTTTATGGACTCAATTAAATTTTATCCAAGGTTTAATTGAATTTATAGAGGGTTTGATTGCAAGAAAATTGATTTTGTAAGTCAATTTAGGCTGTTATCGGAAGAAATTAAAGTTATGGGGTCCAATTGTAATTTTAAAGAATTGATTTGGTCAAATTAGGGGCTTAATTGCATAATTATTGAAGTTTGATGGCCAATTAGGGACTTAATTGAGACCAAGGATCAAACCAGAAAAGGCGCTAATAGTAAGGGATCTAATTATAATTTTGTCGGGGGGTTTGATTATAAAATAGCGAAAAACTTCAAGGGCCAAATTAGAAGAACCCAAGAGGCGCCGTTTCCACCATTAATGGTCTTCAAACAGCTATGAATCGGTGACGATAATGGAAGGAGATGTTAGCAATGATTATGGAATTATTCTCGAATCAATGGGGCGGGTATCGCGGCTGACATCCCTCGTCACCATGATGAACGCCGGCTTACCAAAATTGCGGGCGTCCTCTGGCAATAAGAAGAAGAGCTGCAACAAAGGAAGAAAAAGAGAGAGGAGAGAGATGAGAGGCTACCGTGAAAAAAAAAGGGAGGGAGACAGTTTATGAGAACGTAAGAAAAGTGAGAGAGTAGAGAAATAGTGAGCAAGCATAAGGGAAAGAAGAGGAACGAGAGAAAGAAGCAAACCGAACAGAAACAGAGGACACGGTGAAGCAGAGAATCCAGGACCACCATCGTCTTCGTCTTCTCAAAATCAGGTATGTTCGATGCCCTTCTCTGTTTCCCTACAAAATGAGATGATGCATGTTAGTATGTAAAATACAGAAAGAAAACATAAGGAAACCGACGCCAGAAATCGCCAGTTACATGCTCTGTTTTGTTTCTTTTTTTCATTCTCGCACTGCAACAAAGATGGTTAACAAAGCGAAGGTAATTTAATTACCTTTGCCCTGTTCATAAAAGGCTAAAAATATTATGGTGCTATTAGATAAAAATATGCCTTGCAGTCCAGATGGTCAGCTTACCGGATCTCATTAAAGAGACCCGGTTTCGAGTCCCAACAAGGGAATCCCTTTTTGAAAATGGTCACTGGCATGGGCAAGTGACCATGCAGGGCTGGCTGAATCCAGCCCAGCTACACAGGTTGGCTGGAGTCCAGCCCAGCCATATGGGCCGGGTTGGGCCCAGCAAAAAAATAATAATAATAAATATGCAAAGAAATTATTTAAATATCTATGATTTTCCGCCAATTTTTACTGCATTTTAATCAATACCAGTTTGTATTTTTATGCTGTAAAGATACAAATCCGGTATTAAAATACCATGTTTTCGTCCAGACATTAAAAAAAATGTTTTGTTTTCTTCAAAGAAATTATTTAAATATCTGTGATTTTCCACCAATTTTTATTGCATTTTAATCAATACTGGTTTTGTATTTTTATACTGCAAAGATACAAATCCAGTATTAAAATACCACGTTTTTGTCTGGACATAAAAAAAAATGTTTTGTTTTCATGCATACGGCCAAGTCTCTCAAAAATAATAAAAAAATCATATTGTATTTTCATACAACAAAGAAAATTTCAAAAAATATGTATTAGCATGCATTTTGGCTTTAATAACCAGTTTATTAAAGTCATGAGAACTAGGCCAATATTTCAAAAATTCTAG
>Ga0325414_1009167_pt1 | contig 10446 bp, 4 predicted proteins | sample PopdelMetagenome_8_FD_206183 | JGI IMG/M metagenome (GOLD analysis project Ga0325414, IMG submission 206183) | Populus deltoides microbial communities from Bellville, Georgia, United States - Leaf-PdKOR-R3 | ecosystem: Host-associated > Plants > Phyllosphere > Phylloplane/Leaf | place: USA...
ACTTGGTTTCAAATTTCTTTTTATATGGTTTTTTATCATTTTTTTTTAAAAAATCCCAACTATATTATTATCAGTTTCATTTTTATAGGCTTTAATGATACTTCGAATTACTTTTAAATTTTCTAGTATGATTCCCATTCTAAAGGGATCCAGTGAGGGAGACCAGTATTGCAGTTTATTCAACAAAGAAACATGTTGCAATTACTGAGAAAGGTTGAGCCACATGCATAAACATTAAAAAAAAAAAAAAACCAATGAAAAAGAGATGGAATCTGTGTTCTATCAGCTTTTGTCACTTTTTTTCTAAGAAAAAGGAAAAGGAAGTTAGATAGAGACCTTCCTTTTACCATCTCTTGAAAAGAAAAGTGCCGCCCTTTGCCCTTTTGTCTCCTGTCACATGCCCATGTTTTTGTCTCCGCGTATATATTTAATTACAGACTTTACCTCCTTCTTTCTATTTGTTTTGTTTTTATTTGTTTACTTAGTGTGGAAGTTTTTACTAATTTTATAAATGATTTAGATTTTCTTGAGTTTTTTTTTATTATTTATTGAATTTTTCTGGCTAATTTTTAAAGTTAATATTTTTCGATTTCATCCTTAAATATTTGAAATCTTTTTTTAATAATTTATAAAACTAGAATTATTTTTCAATTTCACATCTAATTTTTTTATTTTTAAGTTTTGGTCCATATTTTTTATTGCTATTTGTTTTTTTCATAATAATATTTTAAATTGATTTTCTTTTCTTACAATTTCATCTTCCTTGACCTTTTCATTTCACTATCAATTGTTTATTACATACGTTTGTTATTAAGATTTGAAGAATGAAACAAAAAAAAGGCTTTCTAGTGTTAAACCTTTAAGAAAGAAGCAACATATTGAAGTTGATGATAAGAAAAAGTGATGGAAAATATCATAACTTATTTTTAGATTATTTTTAAATTCATTTTTTTTCTTTCAAAAAAAATTCAAAACAATGATGTTTTGAACGATACTATTCTCCTTCTTCCCCTGCATGCGCAGAGGCAGGGAAGAAGGAGATTTTCCAGTGAGGGAGACCAAACTGCTTGACGAGCTGGAAAGAAAAAAAGCAATTTATGAGACCATCATTTTATTTACCTTTTGTTTGGAAAGTGGGCTAGGTCTATCGTTGAGGGGAAGATAATTTTGTCCTTCCCTTTTGTTTCCTCTGAAGACATAAAGTTAATTATAATTAATTAATAATTTAAACAATCTCGAGCACGCTTAATTTAATATAATTTCATTTCTAAAAATGCATTTTATTGTAAAACGATATCTTTTATTTGTAAAGACTTATTAATTCATCTAAAAATTTAAACTATTAAAATAAATTCTAGAATATAATTTATATTATTTTTTAATATACTTCCTAAATTAAAGCCCTTTTAATCAAAACCTACACAATTACATATTAAAATTTACTTATTGGTAGTTTCGTGTTATCTAATTTCACCCATCTTTTATATTTATTAAGAATATTTTTTAATATTTTTTGTGTTTTTTTTATTAAGAATATTTTAATTCATTCTATTCTTTTACTAGATATATCATAATAGGAACTGATACTATTTATTCAATCTACTTTCTATTTTCTTGTTACTACCTCTAATTTATTATTATTAGATATATCAGAAAAATAAATATTTTTTTCATAATAAAATAAATTTTCCTTTTCATTTAAATAAAAAAATCCAATTGAAAAAGCTAGTTAATGGCAAGCGGTTCATACTTTACATTACACGTTACTTCTAATAAATTCAAAGGATATACAGTGCACCTATTAAAATCATGTTATGTTTAAAGATAATTCAAAAACCTCAATTTAGTCTCAAAATATACGATCCTATAATTAATTGTGTTGTGTAGAAATTTTTTTTGTTACATTTGTTTTTTTTTTCTGGTTTTAGCATATAGACTCAGTTCATGTGATAAATTAAGATTTTAATATAAGAATTTTTAGGATAATAAATATATTTTTTTCTGTCATTATTATTTAGTTTAAAAATTTTATTTATTTCTATTCAATATTGTTAAACTTTTATATTTTTTTTCTACTTGAAAAGAATAATTTTTTATTTTATTTTTTATTCAATATTATCAGGATTTCTAGTTTTTATATTTAAAAAATAATATTTTTCTATTTACTTGTTTTTATTAAGATCCTCTGCAAAGTTTCCACAACAACAATGTCCACGCGTTAACATTATTGAGGAAGAACTGGTTACTTACTGCTACCAAAGTCTTCCAAGCTATTGTTGACCAACGTACCAAAACACAAAAAAGAAAAAATCAAACTGAGATTTTGCTTCATCTCCATTATTTTTTTTTTAGATTCTCGCAGGTATCCGGTCTAGTTTACATGTATCTTAACTAATTTTATAAGTCCTGAAATTAATGATTATATAAATATTCAGTGACCATCATATTAGCAACTACAAAACTCAAACTTAAAATTATAAAAAAACAAATTTTTTAGTTCTAAATTCTTATCACTTCACCACTTTCTAGATGGTTACATTTTTATTTTCTCTTGATCCATCCTTCTCTCTATGCTATTACTGTAACAATTTATTAAAGCGGTGTCAAGCGTTAAAAACATGGGTATTATGAAATGACATAAAGTTTCATGCTTGTTATAAGAGGATGTCAATAATTAATGATATATGTTATAATTTAATTTTTTACCCTTTATTTTTATACAAAAAAAGTATATTTTTTCATTAAATTTATTCATAATTATCAAACCCGACTCGAGATCGGCTCGATCAAGGAGCTGAGTCTCGAGTTTCAAGGATTGATCCAAGTCAACCAAGAAAAATTAAAAAAAAAACTATTTAAGGTTTTAATATTTCATATGAAAAAATTAAGAAGTTGGATATAAGTTATACATGTTATAACTAATGAAGTTTAAAATATTATTTCAAAAGGTTTTTTTTATTCCACATTGAAAAGGTATTATCTTATTCTTTTGAGTTGAAGTATTTAAATCAAAAAGGTTTTTTATTTCATATTGAAAAAACATAATTTTTTCTAGTAAACATAGAGTATATATACTAAAAGGTTTCAAATCTCACATTAAAAAAATAAAACATTCTTCTAATATTTATATAGTAAACTTTAAAATAGGTTACTAACCAACTGAAAAATATATAAAAAATAGAGGTCTCTAGCTAGAAGAAAAAACACATTTGAAAAAAAAAAAAAATTTTACCAGGTTTTGTTGGGTCACCCAAGTTCCAGATCTACTTAGTGGGTTGACCGGTTTTCTCCTGGTCAATTACAGACCCGGGTTTTTAATAAAACAGACCTGGTGTTGTTACCCAATTTTTAACCAAATTTTTTAAACATATCATGGATGAATTAGTGAGTGATTAGCAAATACTTTCTTTTGTTTATGCTTAGCAAATACTTAGCAAATTAGTGAATCAAAATAGAAAACATACTCAAATCATAGAAAATATATTTATTTTCTAGTTATTTTTGAATTATTTACTAGTTATTTCCAATTTATTTTATTAGATTTATTTAGCAATTATATAAATAGTTGATGTTTTTTTCTTGATTTTTTTTAAAAAAAAACAATTGAATGTTTTTAATAATTTAAAATTTTTAAAAACTCTAATTCGTTAGGTTTCTTGCAAATACTTTTGCAAGTCAATCAGTCAATGACAGTTTTTGTAATAATATACAAGAGAGAGCACAAGGAAGTTTCCTCTGTAAATTGCTAGGAAATTTCGAGAAAGGATGTTAATTTGATGGTAGGTGCAGATTGAGAAAGTATGTTTTCTTGCAAATTATTAGAAATGCAATAACTGTCAAAGAGCGAGGATTATATAATTGCTAAAGAATAAATTTAGTGCTGTAATTTCATGATGGTTGCTATTAAAGCTGTTTAAAGGTTGAAAGCAAGCGTATTATGAAGTGACATGAAGTTTCGTGCATGGTAGGGGTAATAAAAAAAGAAAATGAATAAAGGAGATTGGACGATTTCAATTATCTAACAATTACACAAAACCTTCTCTTTTAATATTTCTTAAACCCTCTGCTCTGAAATTCTCATTTTTAATTATTTGATGCCAACAAAAAATATTGATATTTAATTTTTTTTTAATTATTAGCTCTAATGCAACTACTAGCTATATGATTATGAACCATAGTTATTAAATTTAGATTGACCCAATAAATTAACCCGGAATCTAATAACTATATAGTAAAAGTAATATTTTATTAATAAATGAAAAAATGTCAAACAGACTTTTAGAATAAATTTGATTTATATTTAATGAAGACTTATCAAGTCAGTCAATCAATCAAGATAGAAAACATACTTAAACCAGACCTAGAAAATATATTTACTGTCTTGTTAGTTTTGAATTATTTGCTTGATTTTACTAATTATTCTCAATTTATTTTAATAGATTTATTTAGCTATTATATAAATTGTTGATGTTTTCTTTTTTAAAACAATTTTAAAAAATAATTGTACCATCCACCTATTAAAACTATGATATGTTTAAAGGTAATTTAAAAACCTCAATTTAGTTATTTTTATAAACAATCTCATCATAGTTTATACTAGAAAATAAGCCTTTATTCAATATTGATGATCAATAATAAATTTTGTATAATTTGGACAGCATTTTCTTATTCTCGCTAACTAATCCCTGAGCGAGGTTCCAAGAAAAGCCTCAACAAACCTTATCTTGTTATTTTGAATTGACTTAAAAATGTTCATCATCTTTATTGCAAATTATTAGCGATGCAATAATCATAATAATTATAAAAGAGGTAAAAGGTAACAGCACGTAGAGGAAAAAAATTATAAGAGGATGTCAATAATTAATGATATATGTTGTCATAACCCAATTTTGACCCTTTGACTTTTAATTTAATTTTTACAGGGTTTAAAATGAAAAATTAAAAGATCAGAGATTTATTTCGATGAAAACTGTGATTTGTCAACTTCCGTGAAAATTAAGGACTACAATGTGCTTTTATCATTCTATCTTTATCTTCAAGATAATCTTTATCTTCGAGATAATTCTTGTCTTTAAGATAATGATAGTTATCCGCTTTCAAATTTGATTCTTAATCAAATTCAAACTTCAAAAAAGAGAATGAGTTTGATTGAAACTTGGTTTCTCACAAGCGAAGGGACTCTGGCACTATAAATACAGATCTCAGGGTATGAAAAAGGAGGGGGACCAAGACAGAGTAAAAAAAAACAGAGAAAAACAGAGCATAAACCGAAAAAAACATACACAGAGAAGGAGAGAATAAGAGAGTAACAGATACAGAAAGCAGAGATCCCTGCAATTGTCTGTGTTTCATCTTAAGAAACAGACATACCGACTCAGCTTCTTCATCTCAAGAACAGGGAAATCAAAAAAAAAGAAAAAAGGAAGACAGTGGACACAACGGGGAGAGAGAGGAAAGTAGTCAAGCGAGAATAACAGCCACCGGCATTGCAACCTTCTTCGTCATCTCCAGAAACAGGTGCGCCCAATTCTCCTTTCATTATCTGTGTTCAGTAATGCATTTGAATAGTGCAAAGGTAATTTAATTACCTTCGCACTGTTGATGCACGCGTGAAATTGCTTCACGCGTGCATCAATCATCTGCCCAGCCGGTCACTGGCTTGAGCCACTGACCGGGCTGGGCTGGGGCTGGCTGGGTCTAGCCCAGCCCATGTGGGCTGATCTGGGCCCAGCCCAAAAATATAAATAAAAAATAAAAAATATATAATAAAAATTGCGTATAAATAAAAATATAAATATGAATTTATTGTTTTTTTTATTCATTGACGCCAGAGTCAGAATAAAAATACCGATTCAAATTTATTTCATTGTATTTTATTTAGTTATATAAAAATAAAAATGTGCGTGCAAACAAAATAACATAAGATAAAATAAAATAAATTTATTTGGTATATTCACTGACGCCAGAGTCAGGAATAAAAAATACTAATGTAAATTTATTTTATTTTATTTTGTTTTGTTTTTATTTAGCTACATAAAAATAAAAATAATACGTATGCATAAAAAAATAAATTGATTTTATTTGTTTATTCACTGACGCCAGAGTCGGGAATAAAAAAAAATAATGATTTAAATTTATTTATTTTGATACCTACGTAATATTTACCAACGCCAGAGTTGGAAATATCCGTAGTTGAATATTCACTGGCACCAGAGTCAGGAATATTCCACACAAACAATCATAGTATAAACCAATAAATTTTTTTTAGCAATTTAAGACAAAACCAGCAATGCAGCCTGCCTTAGGCAGGACGTTTAAGGAGTGATAATATCTTTCCTTTTACGTAACCAGTCCCGAAACATAGAATCTCTGTTGACCAGTTAGGGTTCCTAGTGACCATAATACTAGGTGGCGACTCCTTAAACAAAAAATATCCTCATTAAAGAATTGGATGCCAGAAATCCGTTCTTTCCAAAGATTTAATAAATTTTTAAGGCCGTCGCGATGTCGGGTGCAACAGAATGGCGACTCCACTGGGGACCTTAGGACTAAGCTTTGCTATTTGTCTTTTTTATTGCTAAACTATATTTGTTGTACTATTTTTTTTTCTCTCCTTGTTGTGGCTATGTTGAGTTTATCAGGTTTTATTTATCTATTTATTTATTTTTGCTCTTTTTATTGTTTTAGCATGCATTGTTTTTCATGTTTATCATGCATAGATATTGGATATGGATCTAAGGTCTTCACGCATCACTTATCTCATTTTTAAATACGTGTGGTATCAACTTTAAGATAAGTGGAGGAGTAACGGCACCCCAAAGGCTTTAGCCTGGGTAAGGCTCGCGAAACTATCCAACTCTCACATGATTGTTTGCTCGACAGTGGTCGATATGCCAAACTGATATTACTCAGGGCCTCTATCTTCACGCTGCTTGTAAACCTCATATCAACCTTTCGAGGGCGATCACTGAGCATGCGAAAGACCATTGAGACTAGATAGCAAAACTACCCTGATGCATTTAATGACTAGAACCTATCCTTTAGGTTAATCCCTGCGTAAATTCATTGAGATAAGCTTAAACGTGCTTTCGGGTGACATAATGACCGACATTCCTAAGATAACAACTGTTGAGTATGGATTCGAGTCTGAATCCTTGCAAATGACTGAGGAGACTGCCCTAGACTGGATGTCGGTGAGATACCGCTACTCAAAGACATTAGATGCTTAGTGAAAGACACCAAGAATGTGGCTGAAAGCTCAAATGACAAAACGCTAAACAGATCTCCTCTCGGCATTGCAATGAATATCGGATTCGGATCTGACCATATATTTAAAGAATAACGATCGTTATGTCACCCCCTAAAAGGCAAATCCATACCCAATATGTTGTATTCATCTTCATGCATGTTGGAACATACAATTATGACCTGTCATAATACCGCACTCCAGGTGAAATATAGGTCCCCCATTGAAACCTATTTATAACACTCGTTCGAGAAAAAGAAAAATGGAAAACGAAGAAAGAGCCCAGTTGGAAGCCAACACCAAAAAGAGGTGGACAATCTTAGAGAAGAAGTCGCAAGGCTTACTAGTCTACTCAAACAGGCCTTGAGAGACAAATCCGGAAAAGCAACACATATAACTCAGCCTGAACCTATGCCCATAAATCCCTTCAATCCACAGAATCTGGGGGCAAACGGTTTGTCATCCGATTTTCAACAAGCCATGCATTTCCAACCAGCATACCCTACGAGAACGCCTTTAACCATTGATTCTATAGAGAAGGAATCTCAAAAGGGCAAGATGGTAAAAGAAGATGGTCTGGACAAATTGGTTGCCCTAGAGTAAAGGATAAGGGCATTTGAGGGACTTCACCTATATGATCCTATAAAGGCTGCTGAGATGTGTTTGGTGCCCAACGTTGTCATTCCCAAAAAGTTTAGAGTGCCAGAATTTGTCAAATATATGGGAACTCAATGCCCTATAACTCATCTCAAAGCATACTGCAACAAAATGGCTGAGGTGGTTGATGATGAGAAATTGCTGACTCATTTCTTTCAAGATAGCTTGAGTGACGCTGCCCTCATTTGGTATATGCGGTTGGACAATACCAAGGTAAAAAAATGGAAGGATTTAGTTGATGCCTTCATGAGGCAATATAAGTTCAATATAGACGTGGGTCCTGACCGGTTAAGCTTGCAAGCTATGAAGAAGGACAACGAGGAGTCCATAAGGGAATACGCCCGAAGATGGAGTGAGGTAGCTGCACAAGTTAACCCTCCTATGTTGGAAAAAGAGATGATTAGTTTATTTTCCAACACCTTTAAAGCTCCGTACTTTGAATACTTGGTTAGAAGCTCTGCACAACATTTCACTGACCTGGTTGTTATAGCTGAGAGGATTGAACAAGCCATTGGGTTATGTAAGATTGCTAACCTAACTGAGAAGAACGGTTTCACTGAAGGTGGTTGCCAAGACAATTATCGTTCCTATAGCTAATTGCTTCACACCAATTTTTAGAAATCAACTATCTTGAAGATAAAGCTATGGTGATATTATTGACTGTTGAAGAGATGCCCTTGTCAAGGAGAATGAATGATTCCAGAAATTCCAATCAATGATTGTTAAATGTTTAGCCCCTTTATATGCTATCATGCCAGTATTCATAGCCCAAGATGTTGTCATGAGTTCTTTCTTGTTGAACTTATTTTCCAAAGTTTCAATGAAAATAATGAGTTTGTCATTCAATTGTGTGTACGATTAGCATTATTCATTTTTCTGAGAGAGTTTTCTTATAAAGACTCACAAACACATCTTTGAAGCCTTGTGCGATCTCATAGACACAATTCGTCTCTGTTACCAAAAATCAGTTTCCCTATTAGAGTTTTGAAAAAATTGATCTTGCATTTTGATTCCGAAAATAACTTGATGTTTATTCAAAAACCATATTTTTAACATTCTACGTGTGAATCAAGCAACTCCATCAATGAGGTGACTAAATTATAAACCAAAAAGAAAAAAGAAAAAAGAAAAAAGAAATAAATAAACACCCTTACCCCACGACTCTTGAATCATGTGTTTTTAAATGTATGAATAATGGTATGTAGTGAACTTGTTGCTCATGACCCTTGAAATGCATCTTTGCAAAAACCAAACCATCACACTAGATGAGGTTAAAGTTTATTGATCTTAACTGCTTGCGCTTGAAATGAGGAAAGGTCATCTTTGTTATTCCTTTCACATTCTGAAATAAGTACATCCCTTGCGATCCCTTTTTGAGCCTGAATAATTTTTCTTTCATGAAAAAATTCCGACTAGGATCACACCCCACACTGGGGGCAAGTGAAATTTCAATGATCAAGAAAGATAATAAAGCCGTGAGAAAGCCAAAAGGCAAAAGAGCCCAAGAAACTCAAATGCTAGGGGGCATGCCCAAATCACAAGAAAAAGTGATAACCAAGATAAAGTGAGTATGCTCTAGCAAAGCAATGAAAAAGAAAAAAGAAAAAAGGGCAAATAAAAGAAGAGCGGCAAAAGAAAATATGAATGACGTCAGAGTCAAACTGTTGATCGTGATCTTCAGTCTTTGAAACCCTGAAACACTCTTTGAGCCTTATGAATCCTTTTCTTTCATAGCCAAAAACCACAGCCTACGTTACGTGCCTGTAGAAGTCCTTTCTAATCAAGCAAGCAAGCAACCTAGAACAATAAACAATGCTCTCAAAATGCAAAGAATACTTTTTCATAAGATTCATGACATCAAGAATAAACTACTCATTATTATTCATGCTGATAAAAATAAATGTTAAAAAAAAAGACAAGTTTTTCTCATACAAAACCTCGAGCTCTTTCTCGAGCCCTCCACTTTGAAAACCTATAAAAACAAAAGGTCATCTCATGACGTATTTTCATCAAAGATCTCATTGCCAAACACAAGAGCAAATAATCTCTTTTCCAAGAAAGAAAATAACCAAGGAGTTGCAAGATTTCAAAAGCAAATTGTTTTAGACTCACATCGAAATAATTTTTTGTTTTCAAAATGCAAGATCAAGATTTCAAGATTCATTCTAAACCCATATTCCTTCACCAAACTGAAAAGGAGAGAAATGAGAGAATGGTCTCTTAAAACCATGAATTTTTGGCATGAAGGGGTAATAAAAAAGAAAATGAACAAAGGAGTTTAGGAGAAGTAATCTGAAGAGTAAACCAAGGAAATTTAATTGAGGTTTCTAGTTGTATTCTTCACGTATAGGAGAAAGAGAAAGGATATGCTTTCTATTCATTTGCAGGAGAGAGCACCACGAATTTCGAGTCAAAGCAAGTCAGAAGCAGTAAAAGTTAGAAAAATTTTATTTATTTATTTTTGATATTATCACATTAAAATAATTAAAAAATATAAAAAAATATTTTTAAACATATAAAATTTAAAATTTAATAAAAAATGG
>Ga0325414_1009171_pt1 | contig 10444 bp, 5 predicted proteins | sample PopdelMetagenome_8_FD_206183 | JGI IMG/M metagenome (GOLD analysis project Ga0325414, IMG submission 206183) | Populus deltoides microbial communities from Bellville, Georgia, United States - Leaf-PdKOR-R3 | ecosystem: Host-associated > Plants > Phyllosphere > Phylloplane/Leaf | place: USA...
TCTTTTGTCTCTCATTTCTTAGAAAAATGCGTTTAAACTTCCAAAAAATCAATTATGTCCTCTAGTTTGTAATCTTATTTATTTTGGTCCTCCTTCTTTTAATTACTGTTTATTTGGCTTTTGATGCCTTTTGAAGTTTGGATTTTTTTTCAATTTCATTTATGGACATTTTATTCAATTTGATTTTTTTATCCGATTTGATTACTCTACTTTTAATTGCTCTATTTCTATGCTTTATACTTTTCTTGATTACTATTGTTTTTTTCAATTCCATCCCTTTTAATTTTATTGCATTTTTATTTAAATCATTTTTTCTCCTTATTCTTTTGATTGCTATATATTTTTATCATTTTCTTGATTTCTTTCTTTTTCAATTTTGTCTCTCGACATTTAATTTCATTTGGTTTTTTATCCAGTTTTGGTCCTTATTCTTTCAATAACTTTTTTTATCCCTTTCTTGTTTTTTTTTGTTTTCCAATTTAGCCCCTAATTATTTTCTTTCATTTTTTATACCATGTCTAGTCTGCATTGTTTGGGTTTTAAATTGTTTTACGATTGAATATTTTACTTTGTTATTTTTTCATGGTTGCCTCCCAACAGGGTAGTCCTTTATTGAAATTTTTTTTTTAAAAATTTATCCTTCGACATTTGGTTTTTAAGCTCTTAGCTTCATTGATTTGCTCTTTTCTTTTTGTTGAGTTATCTTGATCTCATATCTCGGGTAATAGGTTAGTCAAGTTAACCATGATTGTCTCATGTTTTTTTCCCTCTATTTTTTTATAAAATTGAATTTTTTACTGTTGAATTTTTTACTTTGTTATTTCTTCATGGTTGCCTCCCAACAGGGTAGTCCTTTATTGAAAATTCATTTTTTTTTTCAAATTTATCCTTCGACATTTGGTTATTAAGCCCTTAGCTTCATTGTTTTGCTCTTTTCTTTTTGTTGAGTTATCTTGATCTCATATCTCGGGTAATAGGTTAGTCAAGTTAACCATGATTGCCTCATGTTTTTTTCCCTCTATCTTTTTATAAAATTGAATTTTTTACGGTTGAATTTTTTACTTTGTTATTTCTTCATAGTTGCCTCCCAACAGGGTAGTCCTTGATTGAAAATTCATTTTTTTTTTCAAATTTATCCTTCGACATTTGGTTATTAAGCCTTTAGCTTCATTGTTTTGCTCTTTTCTTTTTGTTGAGTTATCTTGATCTCATATCTCGGGTAATAGGTTAGTCAAGTTAACCATGATTGCCTCATGTTTTTTTCCCTTGATTTTTTTATAAAATTGAATTTTTTAAAAAACAATTTCATACTTTGGTGTTAAATTATTTGTCCTTGAGCCAAGTGATTTTTTTTCACTTTTCTTTATGTTGGGTTATCCCGAGTACAGGTTAATCAAGTTAACCCAGGTTAGCTTGTATTTTCTTACTCGATGTTTATTTATTTAACTTTGGTCCTTTTCACTTGGTCTTTCTTTTGGAAGTCTAATTTTTTTTAATCCTGATCTCATGCTGTGAGTTGTGGGTCAGTCGAGGTAACCCAAGTTGACTCGGGTTTTTCCCCCTAGTTTTTTTATGATTTTGTTTTTTTTATTTCAATTTCATCATTTTGCATTAAATTATTTTCCCTGAGCTTTGTTATATTTTTGCTTCTCTTTCTGTTTTGTTATTTCAAGAGCAGGTTGGTCAAGTTAACTAGGGTCAACTTGTATTTTTGTTCACAATTTTTTTTTTATATAACTTAGGCCTTTTTTGTCATGCTCTTTTTTTGGAGGTCTAATTTGTTTTTCATCCATATCTCATGTCGCGTGTGATGGGTTAGTCAAGTTAACCCAAGTTGACTCGAATTTTTTTCCCTTGATTTTTTTATGATTTTGTTTTCAATTTCATCATTTTACATTAAATTATTTGCCCTTGAGCTTTTTCATTTTTTTCACTTTTCTTATTGTTTGGTTATTCCGATAGCAGGTTGGTAAGTTAACCAAAATTGGCTCAAGTTTTTTTTGACATTTTTTTCATCAAACTTTGGTTTTTTTAATAGGTCATCCTTTTGAATTTTTTTTTTAATCCCAAAATCATATCATGAGGTGTTGGTTTGTCAAGTTACTCAAGTTGACTCGGGTTTTCTTCTTTGGCATTGTATTTTTTGAAGCTTTTTTGTTTACATCTTTGACATTAGGTTATTAGGCCTGGAACTTTATAATTTTTTTTTCTTTTATAGGTTCTTTCAATCTCATATCTCAGGCTGCATTTTAGTTAATTTAACCTTGTTGTCTCATATTATCATCGCTTGAATATCATTTTTTAGTGTTGAAAAAAGTTTGGTCCGACCCTCGGTATGGCACGAGTCACCTTCTTTCTAATGAACAACACTTAAATAGTAGCATTCAAGGAGAGGAACAATGATTTCCCTCCATTAGTTTTTGTTGATAGACTAGATCGTTGACCTGCGCTACGCCTCGAGTCAGATCAATTTTTTTTAGCATACAAAATAAACATCTAGGCATTGCTAATATCTTTCTAGTAAATATTTTTTTAAACTGCGTGGAAGTTGAGTCGATGTGACCTGATCGACCTGATGGATCCATATGTAACCCATACAACTTGTAAAAACATTGTTTGATTAACAAAAATTCAAGACATCTTTTTTTAAAAAATAATATTAGAATGACAACATATTGAATCGATTCGGGCTAACCCAGGTTAACCTATCAAATCCATGACATGGATTATAAGACCATGATAACCCCATAGAAAGTAAATCGAAACAAACTATGAAGCTCAAATCTCAACCAACTCAATGTTGAAGAATGTAAACGAAAACAATTAATTAAAAAATAACAAAAAATTGTCTAGGTTAACCTGTCAAATCTGTGACTCAGGTCATGATATCAAGATAACCTCATGAAAAGTAGACAAAAAAATGACTTGATTTAACCCCGATTAATCTATCGAAGCTGTGACCAAGGTCATATTGTGATAACCCCATTAAAAGAAAATCAAATAAATTATGAAGCCTAATTTTTAATAAACTCATTATTAAAGGTTGAAAATGAAAAAAAATCAATTTTAAAATAGAACAAAGTAAAACAACTTGAGTCTACCCGGGTTAACCTGCAAAACACGTGACCCGAGCATAAGACTAGATAATCATGAAGTCTAATTCACAATCAAACCAATTTTGAATCATGAAATATAAAAAATGCCAATGAAAAAGTTTTAAAAAAACTCAAGTTAACCTGGTTAACTCGCCAAACCCGCGACTCGAGTCATGAGACCGAGATAACCTCATAAAAAACAAACCAAAATAAAATATGAAACCTGATTCCCAGTCAACTCAATGTTGAATGATTAAAATGAAAAAAAATAGTCAATTAAAAAAAGAGAAAACAAACTCGAGCTAACCCACTAAACCTGCAACATGAGTTATGAGTCCGAGCTAACCAAGTATAAAACAAACCAAAATAAATTATGAATCCTAATCTCCAATAAACTAAATATTGAAGTATGAAATTAGAAAAAAAAAAATCAGAATAATCTCATAGAAAGTAAATAAAAAAAGACCTGAGTCAACTTTAACTAATCTGTCAAACTCGCGATCAAGGTCATAAGACTGTGATAACCATGTTAAAAGCAAATAAAAACAAATTATGAAGCCTAATTTTCAATAAACTCATTGTTAAAGGTTGAAAATGAAGAAAAATCAATTTAAAAATAGGATACAATAAAATAATATGAGTTTATCTAAGTTAACCCACAAAACCCGTGACCCAAGCATAAGACCGAGATAACCCCATAGAAAGCAAACCAAAATAATTCATGGAGCCTAATTCATAATCAACCAAATGTCGAAAAAATGAAATAGAAAAAATTCAAATAAAAAAAAGTCAATAAAAACTCGAGTCAACTATGTTAACCCACCACTCGCGACTCAAGTAATGAGACCGCGATAACCTTATATAAAGCAAACCAAAATAAATGATGAAACATAATTTCCAATCAACCTAATATTGAATGATGAAATTGAAAAAAAATTATCAATTAAAAAGATAAATAAAACTGGAGTCAACCCGTCAAACCTGTGACACGGGTTACAAGATCGAGCTAACCATGTATAAAGCAAACCACAATAAATTATAAAACATAATCTCCAATAAACTAAATATTGAAGTATAAAATTAGAAAAAATATATATAGTTAGAAAAAAAAGGACAAACAAATGCTATTGAAATGAATAGTATTTTACGTACATGGTAGTGTACAATAAAAGCACCACCTCTTTTAGTTTATACTAGATAACAAAAAAAATTTATATATAGACTTTTTCAATACTTTTTTGTATTTAAAAAAATTCCAAGTGAAAATCAAAAAAATTATACATACATATAATCAAAACAATTGAGAACTGTATGTCTTAATAAGTGAAAAAAAACCATAAACGATGACTAAAAATAAATACTGAAAAACACGAGAGACAAGTGTAGATTAAGATATTTAATTTTGAAAGACGTGATATTTACGCGGTTGTATTTACTAAATTTGTTAATTAAAATAATTATTATATTCAATCAAACGATAACAAAAATAGACACACACATTAAATTAATTGAATAAAATAAAAGGTAAAAAATAATATGCAAGGTTGCACATATTAGAAATATTATTTGAAAATAAATTTCTTTTTATTTTCAAAGTTAAAGTTCATGTATATAAAAGATTAAAAAAATATAGATTAATCAGAAATACCTCCAAAAAAATTAAATGTATAATTACAATATAATTGTCATTTCAAATAAGCTTTCTAAAAAGCATAACAGAGAGAGAATATTAATCTAAATAAAAATAAAAATAAAAATAAAAATAAAAATAAGATTAATTTTAAAAAATAGAAACAAAAAAAAAGAAATTATTTTTTCCTAAATAAAAAAAAAAGTGAACAATGTCGTCCATAGTAAAACTTGAGGGATGAACCCGGACCATGAGCTCAACCAGGTTTAACATTTTTTTCCCTTTAAGTTTATAGCAAACATAAAAAAAGTAAACATTGTCGTCCACGGTAAAACATAAAGGGGTGAACAATGCGGCTGCACAATGTTCACCTCACATATTTTCCCTTTAAATTTATAGCAAAACCTTAAAAAAAAAACTAGTGTCGTCCACAATAAAACGTGAGGGGGTGAGCAGTGCATCTGCACAGTGTTCACCCCATACGCTTTAGTTTATTTAGGGTAAATCCAGACCATGAATTCAACTAGGTTTAATATCCCCCCCTAAATTTATAGCAAACCTAAAAAAAAATGAACAATATCATCTACGGTAAAACATGAGGAATGATTTAGCTAATGATATAGTGGCAACAATAGCAGAGCTTGCGACAGGAGAGATGGCAGTAACTGAGTTCTCAATAACAACATTGTTGAGGGCAACAACGTTGTCGGCAGTAGTGTTCTCGTCCATGTTACTAAAATATCCTTAAGATTAGTGTAAAAACTAGATACATCAAACACAAACAAACTATAACTTGAGGCGTGTACAGACACTGTCCTTGAGGATATTTCCTCAACACAAGGCTATCCTCTAGGATCCAACAAGTTTTTCATCTAAAGACAATGGTTACAAAAACAGCGACCAAGATAGAAAGGAAATACCAACAAGCCTTGCAAACATAGAGAAATAATACTACGGTTTTTTTTAGCACCTTTTTGCTTGTAAGAGCGCATGGTATTTATAGAGTGCTAACATGTTTGCCTTTGGTTAGGTTGATTGTCAAACCCAAGTATTTTGGATCTGACACGTTCGCCAAATCCATATTACCTTGGGTCTGACATGATAGCCAAACGCAAGTATTTTGAATCTGGTATGTTTGTCAGACCCATATTTCTTTGGGTCTAGCATGATTGTCAAACCTAAGGATCCTGTGCCTATCAAGGTCGCTATACCTATATCAGAGTCACTACCAGTAATTCGCTTAATAGCAACGGATTTACCGACGGACTATTTTTGTCGGTAATTTGAGGTCGAAATTTACGATGGAACTTTTTCCATCCATAATTTAGTCGGTAACTACCGATGGACACTGTCTGTCGGTAGTTACCGACTGAATTATAGACGGAAAGTTCAGAATTAAAAAAAAGGCGGGTCGCTGACGTGGAGGTTTTGGCGGGGTTATTTTTACCGACGGAATCACCGACGGATTCGAAATGGCAGGTCCGTACGGTGATGTGACCGGTTCACCGCTTGAAATGCCGACGGAATCACTGAGGGATTCAAAATGTCAGATCCGTACGGTGACATGTCGATTTTTCCATCAGAATAGCCAACGGACTCACCGACAGAAAATCCGTCGGTGAAACCGTCAGAAAAAGTTAATATATGCCCTCTCTGTCGACCCTCTCCGACCCTATTTCTCCTTCTTCTTCCTAATCTCAACTCTCCCCATCTGCAAACAACCAGCCCCCCCCCCCAAACACAAATCTCCCTCATCTCAGCACAACAAATTATATTTCTTGAAGTTTTGTGGTCACAGCATCCGTGTTCTGATTTACCGACGGATTTTATCAATTTTTGTAAGTAATTCTATCTTTTTAAATTTTAACATTTAAATGTCAATTTTATTTTTTTTAGTATATGTATTTTGTTAGTAGATGTACATGTTTTATTGTTATTTCTCAAACAAACTTGTAGTATATGAATGTATAATTTTATACTTGTTATGGTTTGTTTTAGATTTTGTAAGATTGTATTTGTTTGTAAATTGTTAAAACTTTATGGAATTACCGAATTACATGTGCTGTTTTGAAATAATTAATAGCTTGCTTAATGGGTCCATTTAAAGTTTTATCAATGGTATTGCGGAGTGGTAATTTCCGTAAATTTATATATATTAATTTGTATGGACGTTGATAAATGATAATGAATATTTAATATTTATGAGAAGTTGTGATTGGTTTGTTGGATAATCTCGAGGTAAAGTAATATTTTTGCAAGTTTATTTACCTAACTTAGTTAATTAATACATGATGTCATCATAATTTTATAGAGGTTCAATATAAGTCATGGATGATCGTTCATGGATGTATTGAGATTCACCCCAAGGATTGCGGAGGATTTATTATTATAACGGGGTTCAGGGTTTTATTAATTTCGCAACATCTATTCCCAGAAATTTTATTGGAGGCTGTATTAAGTGTCCATGTAGGAAGTGTCAAAATAAAAAATATCTGCATCCAGATATTGTAATGATGCATCTTCTACACAAAAGGGTTTATGGAGAATTACTAGTGTTGGTGTCATAACCCAATTCTGGGTTATTCCCTAAAAATCAATTTCTTTTTTCAAAATAAAAATCAAAAAATAAAATAAAGGCTGGCAACGTGGAGAAAGCAGACTGGGAAATCAAGCTGCAATTTTTGGAGGAAATTCAAGGCCTAATTGTATCCTATTATGCCCAAGAATGGAGAAAAAAATGCAAATTCAAGGTCAAATTAAATGATTATTGGACGAATTTGCATAAAAATTAAGTCCAATGACATAATTAAATTTTTAATAGGCCAATTTGATTTAATCATGGGCCAAAATAAATTTTAATTATGTTTAAGAACTAATTTGGGTCCCCAATTGAAGGATTTAATTAAGTGCAATGACTTAATTATACTTTAAATGGGTCAAATTAATTTTATTTGGGGCTTAATTGGTGAAAAATTAAGTTTGGGAGCCTAATTTGGGCTTATTTGAGAAGATTGAAATTTTAAGAGACCAAATTTAATTTTTACCAAGTTATTTGATTGAAATTAGGGGCCAAATTGCAAGAAAATTGAAGTTTTGGGGTCAATTAGAGGCTAAATTGAAGAAATCCGAGACCAAGGACCATATCGCAATAGGCGTGTAACTTCGGGGATCCAATTGAAGTTCATCAGGGGCTTAATTGCAAAAGTTTAGGGTCAATTAGAGGTTCAATTGAAAGCAATTTAAAGAGGGAGGACTGAAATGAACTTTGGCCAAAATCAGAACTTTGGTATTGTTCATCTTCTTCTTTAAATCTATGAAATAACTGCTCAGGTTACCTACTTTGCAGGTGCATTTAATGCCTCTAAACGCCACCAAATTTAACCAAACTTGCACGAAAATGATCCTCTATAGTTTATCTACTGATCTGTGTGAATATGCCAGTCTGAATGACAACTCATCGGTGCTGGTACCGGCCTAAACATGACAACTCAGGCAGCCTGCAGCTGCAGATTTGACAATTTGACAGTGCACCATGCCTACTTTGAGCCAACGGTTGGATCCTTCCCAACAGAATCAAGGGCTGAAATTTTTCCCTTGTGTAGAAGAGATTGCCCTCTTCTACCGCCTATAAATAGAGGTGGATTTGATGGCCTGAGTGAGGAGAAAATCGGGTCCAAAATAAGCCAAAAAATCAGCTTCTCCCCTGTTTTTCTTCCAGCCAACGTTCTCTCTTCTCTCTCTCTCTCCCGCTGCTTCTTCAGCCCTTGAAGACCCCACAGAAACATTCCTCCTCCACCAACAGACGGCGTCTCAGCCTCCCCACGAACCCAAAATCCTCACCGGCGATAGGCACAGCCACCGCGAGGTCTTCCCTCTCCTCTCTGCAGATTCTCTTCTTCTGCATCTTTTTCTTTCTTCCTCCGCCACAAGCAGCCAACACTGCCACCATTCCTACCCCGACCACCAGCTCCACCGCAGGCAGTCAACACAACCACCAACTGACCACCAAGCTGCCACCGCGGCTCTCTCTCTTCTGCAACCTTTTCTTCTCCCTCTCACAGCCGACTCCGGTCACCGTCACCTCAGTCGAAGCTTCCTGAACCACCGACCAGACATCCTCAGCACGTCCGAGACCCCTAAGCCAGACAACTTTCTCTTCCCTGCGTTGCCTCCTTCTTCTTCGTCGAGGCCGCTGCATGCAGAATTCATTTCTGCATGCAGCGGCAGAATAATTAAGTTGTCTTTGGGCCGGGCTAGTTTTGGCCCAGCCCAAATGGCTAGGTCTGGCCCGGCCCCCATTTTTTTAAAAAAAAAACAATATCCAAAAAATTTCAAAAATCATTTAAAAAAAATTGTGATTTTCTCAAATATTTTTCTATTCATTTTGCATAATATCGGGTTGTATATTTACACTGTAAAATACAAATCCGGTATTAAAATACCAGTTTTCTCCGAATATTTCAAAAAAAAACATTCAAAACATTTTCAAAAAGAAAAAAATATTTTATTGCATACGGCCAAATCCTAAAATTTTTCCAAGCATATTTTCATAAAAAATTGCATCTTTTTCATGTTTAAAAAAAAAAAACAAAAATGGATATCATAACTAGTTTATGATTATCCTTTAGGATTTGGCCAACATGTCAAAAATCTTTTTCCAATCTTTTTTTAGGGTCCAGATGTAGACTTTAATATTTGTGAGGTGTAAAATTACACGATAAAGTACACCCTCAAGTATTAAAGATACAAGGTGTAAAAATACGATGCTAAAATTCAGACTTTAGAACGATTAGGATTTAACCCGATAAGGTAGAGACATTCTCATGAAGAGAGATCTGCCTTGAGCCTTAGAAAAGACCAATGAATAGAAACCCGACTTAGAAAAAAACAGTCAAACAACAATGCAGCTTAGCTTAGATAGGGTGCACTGGGGGTGATGCGTCTTCCCCTTGCACAACCAGTCCCTTACCCAGACTCTCGCAGACCATAGGTTCCTAGTGACCATAATACTAGGTGGCGACTCCTGAATATTAAACATAATTTTATGATTAAATCCAAAACCTTTCCCAACACACAACACCCTCATCAGGAGGCACGACACGAGCCTCCGTCGTCTCAGACGACGTCGTGCCGGCGTCGCGCCCCCCGCGATAGTTGGTATGCACATGGAGAAGTATTTGTTAGTAAGAGGAGAATGGGAGAAACGGTGGTTGGGTCAACTTCTAGTGCTAGCAACGTGCATAAAGCGGCAAATGACAACATTAATCCTTACAGAAATATGGTTATGGATGCAATGAGAATGAATCAAGGTAATGTCAGTCAATGTCCAATCATAGAAGAAGAACCTAATGCAGATGCAGCTAGGTTTTTTTATTTGTTGAAAGATTCTAACGAACCATTATGGGATGGTTGCACAAACCACAGTAAATTATCGGCCGTAGCACAGGTGTTCACCATCAAGTCAGATCACGGCTTGAGTGAGGCTGGGTATGACAAAATTATTGAATGGGCGAGAAGCATTTTACCTGAAGGGAACGGGCTGAAAGAGAACTTATATGCTGCAAAGTCCATGATGAAACCCCTCGGTTTAGAATACCAGAAAATTGACATGTGCCCTAACTTCTGCATGTTATACTACCTTGAAAATGCTGAGATGACCGAGTGCATGACATGCGGGCATTCCCGTTACAAACCTAGAACTGGCAGGGGAAAGACTCTA
>Ga0325414_1009173_pt1 | contig 10443 bp, 5 predicted proteins | sample PopdelMetagenome_8_FD_206183 | JGI IMG/M metagenome (GOLD analysis project Ga0325414, IMG submission 206183) | Populus deltoides microbial communities from Bellville, Georgia, United States - Leaf-PdKOR-R3 | ecosystem: Host-associated > Plants > Phyllosphere > Phylloplane/Leaf | place: USA...
ATAGTCATAGAGGGATACAAAGTAAACTCTGTATATAGTGGAGTTTTTAACAAATTCTATTTCCCTAATTGCTAGCCTGCATTTATAGATGTAATTTTGTGCCATGCAATTGAAGGAAACCCAGTGACATGCTATCTATCTACTTCATGCGTTTCTGGAACATTTTCACATTAAGGGTTAAGGACAGTTCTTATTTGAGATCCCGTCCCAGGGACATGCTTTCTACTCCATGCTTTTCTGGAACATTTTCACGTTAAGGGCAGTTCTTATTTGAGATCCCATTTACAGAATTTGGAACATGTATAATTTTTGTTTTTTGCATTTTTTTCCCACTCAATCTTTTGTTTTTATTATCTATATTTGAAACTTCGTCATGTAAGTATTTTGAAGAAGCAAAAGCACCTGTGTTTCTATGTGGGCTACAATTTTTCCATCGGTGCTCGAGTTTCTTTATATTTGGAAGATGTTTTAAATGGATTGGTGGGTTCTTGCAATTATCAGATCTGTACTTGATGCATGACTGAAGTTCGCCTTTTGCACAACTTTAGTGTAGAAATTTGACTAGACTTTTTCTAGCTGTTCAATGGTCTAGCATGCATGCACGCAGTCTGCTAGTAGAAATTTACTAATGTTGTGGTTTCATGTGTGTTTTTTTACTTATTTCAGAATAACATGTGATGATGACGAAGAACGAGCAAGTCGAAGGGTGTACAGGGGTTGCACCCGTTCTCAAACATGCAAGGGCTGCACTTCCTGTGTGTGCTTTGGTTGTGAAATCTGTCGTTTCTCAGATTGCAGCTGCCAAACTTGCACCGACTTCACTAGGAATGCAAAAGTTTGAGTTCAAAACAGTGATGCTTTAGCAGTCCTGATATCCCCCCTTTTATTTGTTGCCTTTCCATGGCATTATTGCTTTATTTAATCCCCTGCCCCCACAGTTAAGCCTATGAGTAACATTCTCTTATGTTAAACCTGAAATTCCAGTCTCTGAGTTAGGCATTCATTGTGCTCGTTGGCTGGTATAGAACTTCGAAATTTAGTAATTTATCTCATTTATTTTTTTCTTTTGCATGTTCATGTCTACCGATGGTTTCTTTTCCACCATCAATTCTTGGAAGGTTAAAACCTGCATTTCTTACATCTGCTTAGCCACAGGCACAAGCCCTCCTCACCTGGCCACTGAAAGATGAGGGTTTGTGACTATTGACTTGCATGTTTGGAAGCATGGTTGTCAGGTCTGTTCAGGGTCATCCAGTTTAGGATTGGGGCATCAATCAATCCAAGTCAATTATTTTTTTTTAAATTCCTTGGAGTTGAATAGACTAGGTTTCATTTGAACATGAACAGGTCGTTTGAGTTTGGTTTGGTCAACTTGCTAGGTTATTAAAAGGTTAAAGTAAAACCTGGTATGGATACAAAATGATTTGAAGAAAATTTGGTCTAGATCAAGCTTGGTTGAGTCAATATATAAAATGGTCCAAATCAAGTTTTGGGTCATTGGGATGCCCTGTTAGGTTCAGTTTGTTTGGAAAAAGGGATGGTTGAACTGGGGTGAAATTCGTGTTTTGGGGTCCTCCTGATTTGGGGTCCTTTTCATGGCGATTATGAATGGATAAAATAATATTTTTTTTAAAAAAATTATTTGATATTAACCCATCAAATCGATTTAAAAGCATGATATTAATCCATCAAATCAATTTAAAAGCATAAATAAAATTAATTTGAAAAAAAAACAGAAAAATTCTTCCTTTTTTCAAAAATTATTTTTAAATGCAAAAATTGTCATTAATTTTGGTTGCATTTATATACTTTATGTTTAATAATTTATGAGTTTAGGGTTGCAATTCATGATGTTTTTTAAAATAGTTTTTAATTAAAAATATAGTAAAATAATTTTTTTTTTAATTTTTAACATTGACACATTAAAATAATAAAAAACCACTAAAAAATTATTAATTTAAATTTTTTTTCAAAAAAAAAAAACTGCTGTTAAACCATATTCCCAAAAAAAATTGAAGACTAACATATAATCAAGGACTAAAAAGAAAATTTACTCTTTTAGTTATGCTGAGGATGGTAAGCAAGTAGCCAGGTACAGCTGTAAGTCAACTAGTGTGGAAGTTCTTGGCACCATTGAATTGGTGATAATTGCACCAGGATTGGTCAGAAATGGGAGGAAATCACAAGTGAGTGGATGAATCTACTGAGGAAAATGTCTATACTTTGGAGGAGATCTCCACTCCCATGGGAACATAAGGGCTGGTTTTGACTTTGGAAGACAGCTTGCAGATGGATGGTTTTAGGCCCATGGAAGAACAAGCATAAAGCCCACAGCAAAGGGCTTTAAGGATCTGTTTGGTCTGCGGGATAACATAGGAGTATGTGGGTTTTTATTTTATTAGCACAATCGCACAAAACAATTGCTCAAACATCCGTAAGTTGGAAATTTATTTTTGAAAATAGAACAATTCACCGAGGCACACATGTCTCGAATGTAAGCTTAAAGGATGAAAATAGAACATCATATGAGACCTGTCTCGATAAACTATGTTATTATAAATTTTAATTTTTATATTTTGATAAAATTTGTTGTTATATATATAATTAAATAAATATCATTTTTTTTTAAAAAAAATTTAAACTCAATAGAATTCATAATCAGGTCACAAAATGACCTAAGTTGATTTAATATATCATCATTTTTTTTTTAGTTATCATCTTAAAATTCTTTTAGAAACTAGGTTATGTTTTTACTAGTTGTTTAAAGTTATATTTGAATCTGTAAAATTAATCAATTTATATCAAGAAATTTTTTACATGATTTAATTTAGAATTCGAACCAAACAAATAACTGAATCAGGAGATTTCAAGATCAACCAACTTGATTGGATTAACAACATTGCTAAAAAATCCCCAATAATTTTAATGTTTTTTTTTTCACAGATAGAGCAGGGGAATGCACTAGTTTTATATACTAATTATAGTAATTTCTCTTAAGATTTGAAATGATATTTCCCTCTTTTGGACTATGGATTTTTATTCATATATATTTTCATGAAAATTACTAAAATTAAAAAAAAAGATAATAAAAATAAATATTATTTAAGAAAAATAAAATATTAGAATATTACTAGTTATTCAATTTTCTTAAAACAAAAATCCCAATTATAAATAAAAAAATCCATGTATACATTTAATTAAATAAATCAAGAACCTTCTATGTAAATAAATACAAAAAAAAAATATTAACATGTCTATTTGACTCGCTTTGTTGGAGGTCAAAATTTTTTTTTAATGCAAGTAAATTAATGTGTAGTTGTTATTAATGTGTTTTTCAACTGTGAGTAAAAAATATAACTATAAATCAAAAGATTGATACTTTATATGTTATAAAAATATATAAAATCTCAAACTTGTTTAAATTTTTAAACGTAGTGAAAAATTGGGATTATGTTGTAATTTTTATATTGAAACACCATTTTCTTAGTCTCTATATAATAATTTTTCAAAATAAAAAAAATAAATAACAAAAAATGAAGATAAATAGACTAAGTGTAAAGCAATAAATATTCAAAGTGTAAAGAATAAAAAATAATATTGTTTTCAAAAAAATTACAAAGAAAAAAAACTAAAAAAATATTTAAATAATAAAAAATAATAAAAAATTGATGATTAATAGGTGAAGTATAAAATAATAAAAACATTAAAGAAAATTTCAATTTTCATTTTTATTATGTTTTTTTTTAAATAAAAAATTACAAATTTATCACTGCTATAATACCCGTTAAAGGAAAAAAAATAGAAAATTTAAATGTTGACATTTCTACCTTAAAATACCTTGTACTTCTAGTACATGTATAGATTTTATATTTATAAGGATACGATTGTTCTTATAGTATGTTGTTCTGATCCCACACTCACCAGACGTAAAACAAAGCAGTAGTCTAGTTTGCATCACTGTCATGTCCTATCCACTTCTATTTGATATCTTATCCAACACACCATGGCCTATGAAATACCCGAAGCTTGCACAAGTATAGGAATGTGGGAGCTGAATGTTACCTAGCCTATGAAGGCATTTGGCTTGCACAGAAGACAGCAAGAAGCACCACTCCCAAGGAGCACCTGGGGTGCACACCAAATTTTGCACGGATTAAGATTTGAAGGTAGAATCTCCTAGACCACATGATACAATCCAGATCCATGCATATATTGAGCCCAAAACTTGATGCCAAGGTTCTCTTAGAATCTCACAACCACCACGAACCAACCATGAGCAACCATTATCACCACTCCCCTTGCACCAGCAGACCAGCTTCCCCCTCGACGAAAGCCAAACAACAATTCTTAAATACCATTATAATTATATTATAATAAAGAACTAAAAGTGAAGGGGACTACTGCAGCATCAACTGTAATTGAGGTAAGTCCAGCACCAGACGAGCAATGTAGCAAACATTTTCCCTGACATCCATTAACGTAAAATAATTTACACAAAGGAGGCGAGCCTGCAGTGTACTGCAGGTCCACTCATTGCCTATTTCAAGTTACAGCTCAACATGTTACAGTGCAAACGTAAACATGACAAAAATCAGTTTGGTGGCTGTCTACCTCTCCCACCTGAAAAACGACCACCCCCTCTACGATAAGGTTTTCTTCCATGGCTGGAAGAGGCTCCTGCATTGAATTGCTGAGGAGCTTGTATGTTGCCAGGAAGGATGGCTGGTGACTGGAAACTACAGTTCTGTACTAAAGGCGGTCCAGTGGATATCATTCCTTGGTCTACCACATTCATAGCTGGAGGATTAGGTTGAACCTGAAATCCTGTTCCAAATGCAGCTTGGTTAAAGTAGTGTCCTCCCACTACAGGCCATGGTGGAGGATATGCAGGTCCAGCAAAGAAATTGGGTTGTCCGCCTGCAAACAAAGCATTAGGAAGTGATCTCTGACCAGGATTGAACTGTTGCTGACTTGGCATACCATTTGCCATAGGTATCTGATAGGGATGCTGAAGTTGACTCTGTACAGGCCAAGGCATATTATTAGATGGAAACCCACCTCGAATTGCTAAAGCCTGAGGCTGCTGAGATGGTACCATACTCGTCCATACACCATTTGAAGGTGCATAAACACCACTTGTCTGAGGCACTGGGGCCAATGATGTTCCAACAGCAGAGTCATTACGCAAATTTTGATCGGGTGGTAACTGATCTACACCAGTTGGCATTTGCTCCCCAAAAGGTTTATTATTCTTCCAACCGCCACCCCTATTTTTCACCTTCCTTCTATTGTTTTTGTTTTTTCCAGATTTCTCATCACTAACTCCCCTCTTTGACATTTTTAACATCCTCTTGTGCTCCGCCTCTTTCTCATCATCTGAAAATTCTGTCTCATTAGTTAACTCTTCGTCGTATTCACCAGAAGCATCATACCCTTTCTTGTGAAGATTCTTGACATTGAGCACATGATTGGCAAACTCAGGAACAAAAGATATCAAAGTACCATTAAGGACCCCAGAAGGGACTTCACTTTCTGAATTGTATCTCACCACGTAGTATGGGTTTTTGACAGGTCCAAAAATCTCATCTACCAACCCCAACGGGGATCTCTTTTCAGTTATCCACAGGATAGAACCCTCATTCAAGGGATTGTGCTTTTCCACCCCTTGTACTATAACCTGGGGACCTATAGCCTGAAAAATCAAGAATAAAAGATATACTGATACAGCTCTTACCAATCTAAAGTCAACCTAGAGCTTAAATTGACAGAGAAAGCAAACATTTCTGTGTGATTTACATATATTGGTGTTAGATTTAAGACATCTAAACTTCAATAAAAATGATCTGCACTTGGCTTCATATGGGCTTACCGACAAAACAACTCCAACAGGTAGCATCTGATGATGAAGTTCCAATGAAGCATGAACAGGAGGAACAGGAGAGAGAAACTGCAGATTTGGCACAAGTTTATTTGATTAGCAATATGACATAAAAACAAAACATTGAAACGCCTGAATAGTGAGCCACTGGATCAAATTTTGATCTGCAACCTAACTCAGGAATACAAAGAAGAAGTCATGCTCTGCATACTTGCCATCAATGGGTATAAGTATAACAGTATAGCTTTATTCTGGGTCCATAGAAAGTCACACACAGAGGAGCCAAGTCAAAAATTCCTATTCTTAAACTAACATTAATAGTAAATTGAATTATCATTATCAAAGCAATTAACCTGTTAATGAAGAACCATAAAAATCAGTGACTATATCAAATAGAGAAGGAACGAAGACTTTTTAGTTTTTATTGTTATTATTTTTTTTCACAGTCCTCTAATTGTATTCTTACATAAACCTTAAGTTAATTGGGCTGGAGCACCAGTAACGATAACAAAAAATTTGTTTTCAAACAGTATTCATGTTAAGCTGCTAAACCTTCATCTTCTGGAAAGTGAAGAAACAATACACCGCTAGACTATGCCATGTAACACAATAAATTGCCCTAACATTTACTTGCCAGAAAAAAATGTGTATAAAAACACCTTGCATTTCTATATTTAACTCCATAGATCGTACTCACATGATCAATGACAAAGCAAGAACTAATAATTCCAATGCCTCGGACATTAAACAATGTACAATAAGAAAAAACTGATTCACACATAAAATGGCAGCAAAAATTTACCTGAACCTCGTTCTTCGACCTAATAGGCTCTCCCGTAGCAGCATCCTCCTCCTCATCAACATCACTCCACTCAACCATCTTGTATCCATCGTCCTCCTCCTCCTCCTCCTCCTCACCTTCATCCTCACTATCATTCCCAGCAACCATTTCCTCTCCATCAGCATCCCTTATCTCACCTTCTTCCATGTCACCCAAACCATCTAACCTTTTGTTTACTTCCATTCTAACTTCCCCCTTCTTCTCCTCCTCTTCCTGATCACTCTCCTCTTCTTGTTCATCATCATCATCATCATCACTGCTACTAGAAGATGAACTGCTTTCACTCTCCGATTCAGACTCGCTTTCACTTTCGCTCTCCTCTTCATCACTCACTATTTTACCATTCACACCACTACCGTCACCAATATCTGAACCCGACCCATTCATCAAACCACCATTACCTATCTCTGCCTCATCACCCACAACTTTTGCACCCCCATCAACCACAACTAAACTCAGCTCAGCAACCAAACTAACCCTTCCCATCTCCTCCTCAATAGAACACCCCAAACTCCCTCCTCTTTCAAGCTCCACTCTTTCTTCCTTCACCTTCACCAAACCCCCCAGATCAGACCCATCAACAATTCCCTTCTTTTCTTCGAAAACTGAATCAGAACCATTAACAACCAGGTCCTTAACAACAAGCCCTTTATCATCCATCTCCATTCTCTTCTCAAAATCTAAACTAAACCTTTCTGGGCCTTCAAAAAACTCCTCTATAGAATCAAAATCAAGAAAAGAATCAGCAAAATTTGTGAGCTTTTGATCAAAAGGGTCAATTGGGTCTTCCAAGTTTCTAGCTTTTGAAACTTGGTTGTTTTCTTCTTCTTCTTCTTTAATGGTGGAGGGTTCAGATACAAACCCCACCATTTTTAAGATTGGATTTTTGGAGAGAAGAGTTTATGGTGCAGTGAAATTTCATAACTGAAACAGTGGCAAATCTATTGATACTATATATATACTGTTTTCCTTTTTTTTGTGTGTGTGAGAACTGGGATTTCTGTTGTTTGGGAGGAAGGTTTGCCTCTTAAACCCTAGTTGGAAGGTGCTAGGGTTTTGGTTTTTGTTGGGATTTTTTATATGGATTTGGTGAGCTAAGGCTTCTTATTTACATGGGATGGGCTACTCTTGGGCCATTAATTTGAATCTTGTTATTTTGAGACACCCCCCTGTTTTCCCATCTTTTTCTTGTTCATATGATAGGTTAAGAAATAAAGAAGTGGACGTTGATCTTTTAACAAGGATAAAAAATTGTATAATAAATTGATGACTTGATGTGTTTTTCAAATTAAAATTAAGATTATCACATATTTTCAGCCATTAATGAAACTTTGAATTATTGTTCTTGATATCTTGGTTTCTACCAAGATATTATGGGCCTAGGAATCCAAGGTTATATAATTTCTGCAAATATGCAAGCAATAGATGTTATTTTTGATGAATTAAAATTTGTTTAGATAATTAATTTCTAGATTTGTTCATGTCATTATTGGTCAAAACTAATCATGCTAATTTCCCCCGCATTGCTCCAATTTTATGAAGGAAAAAGCTAGGATTCAAACATTATATGAATGCATTCATTAACTTTTATCTTCCATTGATTTGTTTTTGAAAAAAATCAAATATTTAAATAAAAACTAACGACTTTTTTAAAGACATTAAATAAATGTTATTTTATATATTAATATTTTCAAGTATTTCCACAAATTCTAAATAAAAAAGAAATATTGTGATTAATTAAGAACATTGAATAATTTAATTTTAATAAATACCCTTTTATGAAATATTCTTAAAGTATGATGCTAAGATTCCGTTTGTTTTTTTATTTTTTTTACTTTAAATTAAATATTTTTGGTGTTTTCAGATCATTCTGATATTCTAACATGTAAAAAATAATTTTTTTAAAATAAAAAAAATATTATTTTAATGTATTAATTTTTAAATAAAAGATACTTTAAAAAACAATAATCACGATATTCTCAAATACCCTCTTATCTGATGCCACGGTTTTAACCCATGATTGAAATTTAAAAAAAAAAAAAACACTATTTTTAATGTTTTCATTATTATTGAACAATTTAAAACGCTAGATAGCAAAATTGAAAGCTTATTACAAGCTGGGCTATGAAAAGGACTTCTGAAATAAAATAAATACAGAAAGCTGTAATCTAACGGCATTAATTCTCATAATTTATTACACCCAGTTGTCCTTTCTCATAACTTTCTTCACTCATTAAGCTGAGACATAAAAAAAAATGCACTGAGAGTGATAATATCTGTAGATGATGATGAAAGGGAAACCAAACACCCCTTTAATTTCTTGCTGGCATTTCACATGCATCTCATCATTCAACAACTTCCCAGGCACGGCTGTCTATATCCATCCCTTGATTCCCTCAGCAACAAAAAAAGAAGGAAAATCCCATGAGTTTTCATCTTCCTGCCCTTTCATGATCATACTTTGTATTCGTAGAAGTTAACACTTCTGCATTTTCTTGATTGATTAAAAGGTTCAAAGAAACTAGGTTTAATGTCAAGGAAAAAAAAATCATTGCTAGAAGATTGGAGCATGCAGCTAGCCCAGACAGAAAATTATCTGATGGGTAAATTAAATCATGATTTTAACACTCAGATTCACCTGACAGGTTGATATAAGACCCAACTAATTCAAGACTTGAACCGATTCGAGTTAAATAAAATATATAGTTTGCCTGATGAAAACCCGACCATTAACTATTTTTTTAATAAAATGATGTTATTTTAATTTTTAATTATTTTTATTAACCTGTATAAACCTCTGAACCCGTTATAAAAATCTTCCCTCAACTACCGGATTGATTTTTAAAACTACGTGTAAAATTGCTACCCTCTATTAGGTCATTAAAGGGTTCACCTAGACTAGTACTCTTATCATTTCACTTATTTCCGAAAAAGACTCCATGCATGCATGCATGCATTAATTAATATAATTATGCGAACCAGACACGTATGTTAATAAAAAAAAATTACAATTTTAATAGTAAAAGTTAGACCGTACGTATTCAGTTAGTGGCATCACCTACAGAAGTACTCCACCTTCCATGTCCTCTCCTCTTGATGATGAGCCATTACTGTCCATCCTCCTGATTAAAGCTGCCCGTCTGTAAATTTATCACACTCCCTGCACAAACTGCAGGATTCCAAACCCAAAACCATTAACGTATCCCCCCTTTTTCTATGCTGCAAACAAGAAAGAACATCGAGCATCGATCTCCCTTTGAGGACTCTAGCTCTCTACAATTTCCTTTCTCTTTTTTCTCGATGAACAACAGTACTGCTCTCTACAATTTCCCAACCCAGATTTCTCATAAAAAAAGGTTAAGAAATAAAATAAGCAACGTGTAAAACTAGAGGTTCAAGCATGTTTTTATAAGTAGCTGCAAGGCATCCAAAACTTATTTAATTAACACCATATATATAAACTTATAGAGCAAAGGGGGAAAAAACCCATGCTGAAGTCCTCCAAAGCTATCTAGCTAAAGGAATGAAGAACAGTAATTCAGTGGTAAGATTTGAGAATAGCTCCACAGAAAGTACACATGATAGCTCTCCAAGATCTCGAGTAAAATGGCACATAGCAAAATCTTGTACAGGTTTTCATGTCAGCTACACTTGCTCCGCCACCACACCTTGAACAAGTTCCAGCTGCCGGCTTGCTTCTTCTCACTTTCCGAGTCTGATCAAC
>Ga0325414_1009174_pt1 | contig 10443 bp, 13 predicted proteins | sample PopdelMetagenome_8_FD_206183 | JGI IMG/M metagenome (GOLD analysis project Ga0325414, IMG submission 206183) | Populus deltoides microbial communities from Bellville, Georgia, United States - Leaf-PdKOR-R3 | ecosystem: Host-associated > Plants > Phyllosphere > Phylloplane/Leaf | place: USA...
ACCAGACCATCTATCTAGTGTCTAATTAAAATATTATTGTCTGGTTTTATTTTAGAGGTTATACTATCAGAAGATAAATCCTATGGAATCAATTGGCGGGAAAATATATGATCCCAAGTGCTGCTTGTTTGGTGCATATTTGTACCTTTTGTATTGTAGAAGTTGTTTTTATCGTTTTACTTTACATGCCATTTTTTAAGATTCTCCAAAGAGAAAGTAAGATTCAACTGATGATCCGAGAAGAGTTTTATTATTGAAGGAAAAAAACTAGAAAAAAAAAAAAGATGAAGACGATATCAAGTAGTGTATTAGAGAGGAGAAAATGTTGGAATGTGAGAATAGTTTTCCACCATATAGCAAACTTCAGAATGAGATCTATACGTGTTCTAATATAGAGAAGGTGCGGAGTGCGAACACCATTTCATTTATGGCCACTTTGACAAGGTTCACAACAAAAAGAAGTTGTACCATTGTAACATGTATTCAGGAGACATGGGTTCATATCATTTTGAAAGGAAGGAAGGGCAGAGGAAAGACCTCATCTGTCGAAACACTTGAAGGAGTATGGAGTCTCATCATCAGGGACACCTAAGTCGCGAAATGCTCAATCAAAATAAGATAATGGATCACTTCAGTTGTTGATGACATCCTGAAATTTGTTGATGCAATCCAATGCTCGCTCAAAGTCGCTTTCTTCCAAGGCTAGTGTGAAGCGGCAGTAGCCTGGAATTCCAGTCCATAAGCCACTGTTGATACATAAACCTGTGGATTTGACCATGGCTTCCCTGAAGACCGAGTCATCAAGCTTCACTTCGTAGGTACTTGAAGCTTTCCCGTCGTCTTTGGGCGAGTGCCTGATCTTGATAACCTTGTTGAGATAGGCAGTGGGCTTGGCCACCATGGAAATACCACCTTGAGGCTCGAGCACATCCCACCCACATTTCTCTAGTGTCTATTCCAAAGAAGAGTATTAGAATAAATTCTAATTATTTATCAGCTATGTAAGACATTTACGAACAGTTAAGGCAGAGCACACTGCAGGATTGAGATGATTTTTTGCCGCAGGATTTGAGATAAATACAAAACAAAACATGAACTGTCAATTATGCAGCACTTTCAAAGAAATGGGTGCTTATTTTGTAACATTTAGAACAACAAAGAAAAGGTATTTGGATCTCATGGTTATTTTTTAACATAGAAATGGTGTAATTAATCAGCAAAGATCTTTCAGACCAATGCAAGAGAGGGATAGTGAGTGAGGGATAGTTACTACGTTAACTTTTGACATTGACTCAACTCTCAACTCCAAAGCAAGATTGGCAAGCATTAAATCATCAACGCTGAGGTAAGCATAGAGTTGTCTAGCATGAGAGACTATGACACTGGCACAAGAAAAACACAGCAACTCTCTCTTTTGCAGGCAGCACCCTAGGAAAAACTCTACAATCCCACTTAGTTCATGCTTAGGTTTCATAGTTACTAGTCAAAAAACATCTAGTACCTATTCAAGGCCTCATCAAAGCAAAATTTTGGGAACAAAAACTCAAAGATAGTTATGTCCTTAAGTATTATTTACACATGTTAGGCTTCAAGCCTAAAGCTTGCTTATGTCTCACGCCAATTACACCAGACAATGGCCCATTTCACATTTAAAAAATATAAACCCAACCTCCTACCTCTTGGCTGCAGGTTCAGAACTCTTAGCATCACCCTAGAAAATGGATATTTGACATATAACAAACACATTCTGAAAAAACTAATTATTTAATGCCAAATAAAGAGTCTCCAGCACGAGATATAATTACCTCCTTTAGGCGCTGGCACCTCGATTGCAAATTTCTTGATTGTTCTGCAACAGCATCTCTTAGTTCTGATTTCTGCTCATTCAAACCCAGCAACTTCTTTATGGCATATCGAACAGTGCTATGAGGTTTGCTTAATCCTGGAAAGCTATGAAGTGTATCAACCAGCAGAGGATTATTCAAAGCCAGAAACCCAAATTTCAGTGCTCCACTAAGGATCTTCAGAGACAATCCTCCCAGTAAAGACACGCAAAAAGATTGGTTGTGAGAGGAATTCAGCTTTGACAATGTAGGCTCCAAATCCCACCCACCCCAACCTTCAGTATCAAATTCCAATCCAGAGACTGAAGTATCAATGACAACTCTCGCCCCAAATTTTGAACACGTAGTTAATATGGTCTCCATCTCTTTGCTGCTGTAAAGCAAGCCTGTAGGGTTGATTGTGGGACCAGAAATGTAAACCCATGGTTTATTAACAGTCTGAAGTACTCCATTGAGTAGGCTGCCTGTCAGCTTAAAGCCCGCTCCAGAGTCAGTAGGGATAATCATGATGTTTGCTTTTAAAAATTTTGCAGCAGAAACATAGTTTCCATTTGATCCAGCTGGGAAGCACAATGTTCCACCTTCATTAATGCAGCAAAGGACCAGCCTATTAAACAGAGCTTGTGTGCTGTCTGCGTACACAAATTCTGTGCTGCTATCTGTTGGAAACCCGTAATTGCTTTTAATAAATTGCTTCATGCCAGGGGTGACATCAATTTCCGATTCAGCCAAGTTCTGTCTTGCAAAACCTTCAAAGATTGCAGCCTTTACAGGAGATCGAGTGGGCAAGAAGCTTTGATCAACATCCATGTGAATCAAGGTAGATATTTCTGCCCCACTAATTGACAACTCAGAATAATCAAGGACTGAGATAGCTGAACTAGAAAACCCAATCAACTTATCTGATTTTGCCTTCTCGGACTCCCTCTGTAGATAAGTATTGAAAATCAACTTCGTGAGCAAGCTTCCCTCCAGGAAACAGAAGAATGTTTACAGAGAAACAACATTCATTAACAAATAAAACTGTGGACCAGTACTATAAACTTTTTAAATCATTCAAAAAACAGGAAATCAAAAAAACATTTGACTGAACATCAGTTCTAGACCATGAAGCATGGTAAATCCAGTAAAGGTCATGGTGCAGCACAACATACATAATTCTACACACTTCCCAGCCAGAGTCACTTCCTTTTCTTCCAAGGACAGCAGAATCACTTGAGACGTCATAAATGCAAATGGAAATAAGATATACCAGCCTAAACAAGATATCAAAGCCGACCTTCTTCTGTAGCCTCGTTCCAATACTTTTAGTTTAGATATAATGATCAGACCTATTTCAATATAAGTATGATAAAAAAGGACAGAACAATAACTAGCATGTATCTAGTATAATTTGGAGTGTTGCAAAGTGTAGATTTGCATCTATTACAAATTAAACAAAATGTATTCACATGCATCATGGAGAAAAGGATTGTCTATTTCCAAAATAATGATAATGATAAAAAGAAAAAGACTAGCAAACCTCTACTAGTGGATGTCGGTTTGCAAGCTGAAAAGCTAGGAGCTCATGAAAAAGACAACCATAATAATGTTCCCTAATTGGTGTGGTATTTCCTTCTAGAACTTCCACAGTTTTGGACAAAGCCTTGAGGATGGCCTCTTCTTCTGAAATAACAAAAGCTACTTCTAAATCTGCATAGACCTGCAAAGGATGTTATGGTCATTAACACAGAGAACATCGACAAGGTAAAAGAACTGAGGTTACGGGAAATCCTAGACTCCATGCCTGGATCAATTAATAAAGCAGTCACCTAAGTTAATTTATCTAGATAAAAAAAAAAATACCTGGTTTTTTACAAGGCCACAAACGATTGCAGCGTGTGAGGGAAGAGAAGTTCCAGCAAGATATTTTAGGACCCCATTGGAACTTGGAAGGCTGGATAACTCAAAATGATCAGATATGTCTAAGAAAAGACGAGATCCAATTTCTCTGGTAACCTCTAAAAGGTGCGCAAAGGCTGAACTAGTGACAGCCTCATAATGAGCCATTCCAGTAATCACCACTTGTGGCTTCAGCTTCTTTATCAGCTCTACCATTAAATCAGACTGTCTAGGTGCTTCAATGACTGTAATCACATCCTTTGACGGGTCATCACTTTCTGCACTCTGCAATGTGCAGAAAATGTTAGTAGATATGCAGCAACTGAAGTCACATCTTAGCAAAGTGGGTTAGGATTACTGTAGCACAACACTGCTCCATTAGTTTTTTACATAGTTTCACAAGACAGAAGCTGCTAATGCAAAAGGAAGCTAACCAATGATATACCTTGAAAAACCGTTGACAAGTCCTACACATTTCATTGATAAAACCATTTTAACTGCTTCTCAAAGTAAGATGGCCACACTTCAATTACTATGGGCACAACAATTGACTTTCTTAATGGTGAGATATTTGTAACACTAACGCGGTAAATGATATACTAAATGCCCATTTAGCATTGCATTAGCTTATGGTATTCAAAGTACTTTTCAAATTGTGGTTTTGATACGCTGATGTCAAAAAAGAAAAATTCTGAAAAAAAATCATTTTAATGCATTTTCAATTGAAATACACTTTTGAAAAGTACCATGCACCCCATTACCAAATGGGCAATAACAACACATGCAATAAGAATCATTGGAACATGAAAAGATCGATTAAGTGATTTATTGTGTCTGCATTGTTACAGAACCAAATTGTCAATAAAAGGAGCTTCTCTGCTTGACAAGTAATATGCCTATCAAAGGAGAATCATAAGATGATTGTAGCACTGTATTTGAAATATAATAAACAATTAAAAGCTTAACAGTTACCAAGAGAATATGGGCATCATTTCTTTATGGACAAAAAAAGAAACATGTAACAAAGCATAAATATACAGTAAAATTCAGAGTTCTATTCACCATTTTGCAAGCATTCCTGATTATGATTGCATTGTCAGCAGAACAATCATAACTGTTTAATTCCCTGTTGACTACACATCCTAAGAAATCACATAGGCCTCGGAAGACACCAAGAATAAAACCACTAACTAAATGCCCTAATTTTCAGAATGGCTATTTGAAAGATACAAGTATTTCACAAGCCACATTGCACTTGCCTGTCTGGTTCTGGAACATTCAAAGCTATCCAAGTTATGACATCATGAGAAATATTTGATGATGAACTACAACAAGAATGACACAACATACCTCGATGGCTAGAGATGTTAACCATTTTCGGGGTAAGTGTTGAGTTAGATGTTCATCAACGATTGCAAGACGAGGTGAGAACAAGTGAAGAACGTTCTCAATTGCCACAGCCCTTGAAGGAAAGACAACAACATTCTTGTGCAAGAATTGCAAAAAGTTAAACACAAGTCAGCACTGAGGATATGTAAGTACAATTACGCAAATACAAAGGCCTTGCAATTTAGTTCAATGCCCTGTACTTGCTGAATAAATTTTATATGAGGGCTCTAGCACTGTTCAGAAAATTCTATTAACAAGGAGAGAACAACAAATGCATGGAAAAATACGAGCAGTTATTGATTAAGCAGGAATTTATTCTTACATCTGAATTGAGTGGAATATGGTGATATGTTTTCAGAAAGCTTGCTATGAGATTACGGAAATGTATGCTTCCAGCTGGTGGCTCATATGGGAAACATGAATTCTGCTTCAATTGATCGGCAAGAGAAGCTAGGAATGGGATTTTCTCATCAGCAACTGAGTCATCTTCAAAAAATAAATCCAAAGAACTGCTGACATCATGGAAGCCATTCTTAAGAAATTCAAATATTTTCTTCACCTGGCAAAAGGAATCAATTTATTGAGATAGCAACTCCTCTTTTAAAACATTTGAATCAATAAACAATAGCTTGGTAGAATAAAAACTCAAATCAAGTGCAGACCTGGTTTGGTTGGCGAAGTTGACAACTGTAAACGGATAAAGCATGTGCAATTCGACCACCAGCTTGCCCATAAGCCCATGCTGTACGAGCACAGATGGGTTGATCTCCAGTGAGACCCATGAAAAACTCAAAGCGGTGTGGGCTGTTTTTCTCAATTTCAACCAAGGCTGAAATATCTGTATCAGCAGCCTGTAAAAATGCATTTTGAGCACTAGCTCACTTTGGAAGGAAAAATGGCTTTCAACTGAGAAGTTCATTCTTGCCTGAATAATTTTAGTCTGCCAAAGCTTGTTGACATGAAAACCACGACGTTCAAACAAGTGTTTACAAACAGCTTGTCCTGGACGACCACCCATATTAAAGATCATAATCCCCATAGGTTTGATGACAGCTATTCCTTCCTCAACAGCCCTAGCAATGAGACCTAAGCCAAACTGATCCTCAACAAACCCCTACATAAAATAAAATTAACAAATCAAACTCAATATATGCAACCGAGTCTCAAGATATTCTCAAAGCATAAATGAGGTTCGAAGTCTAAAATTTTGAAATTGTATTCAGCTAGAAAATTAAGCATGAATTTAACGCTGGAAGGCGGAAACAACTGAAAAAGGAATTGTCCATTCATATTCTAGCAGACTCCTAAAACAAGTTCATCAAATGAAAATAAAATTGGGGGAGAATAAACATGTTTGAACAATACAGCCCCGATTGTTTCTATCTTTTTTTTTATTCAGCTGTAAAAAAGTTGATGCACTTAAATTCTGTTTACCAACAACTTTAAACTGTAGGTTGTTGCTAAATTATTATAGAGCCACCCATACCTGAAGTGCACAGTAGTTACTCAATGAATGCAGAAACTCCTCGCTTGCATTTTCTGTGATCATTTTAGACATCGCATCTGGATTTGGATTAAGTATCTGTGGCAGTAGAACAAGGGAATGAGTAAAAGTAACAGTCAAATAACTAGCATGAAAATACAAATATTCAATTAGCCACTGGATAAACTAGCTAAATCCAGTATGATTTATTAGCACCTACAAATCATCAGTTGGAATAATACCTGAGGTATGCATCCAACAATTCTTTCAAGTTCAATGTTGTGATCTCTAATATAAGACAATAAATCAGACTCGTAAAACTCCACCCTGTCCAGTAAAGTTTTCTTCTCTGCATCATAGATGACTTGACCTTTCTCATCAAAAGCATTTAAGTATAAGTTTATCCAGGAAACCTTTACTGCTCTAGGATTGATATCAAGGCCATACACCTGCAAGGATTATTTACTACCAAAAGGTCACTTGGCGAAGGCCTATTAAGCAGAGAGGAGTAAAGAAACTCAGGGAAAACAACAAACCTTTGATGGCAACCATTTCTCGGCAAGAGCAATGGATATCCATCCATTTCCGCAACCAAGCTCAGCAACCGTCTTGTCTTTAAAAATAGAATCTGGATGTCTATTTAGGCCTTCGTAAAAAGTGAAGGACCAGTTTTCTGGCATAAAAATGCTTGGGATCACCATCATGGTCAATTTCTTTCTCCCTCGGTAGCCCATACCTGGCAAAGAACATTGTCCACATAAAATCAAGCAGTGAAAATATCATCATGTCCTTCTGTGATTCTAGAATTCAAATAGATAAAAACTAACAATAAATTATATAAAGCAACAAATAAATACCTCCTCTATATCAAAACAAGCAGAAATAACATAACTAAACAGCTTACTAGGAATCAAACCGCAAGTGTGTGTATTCTAGAAAACCAATGAATGGTTGATTAGCTCATTTGTAAGGGAGATGATTTGGATGGATTCAACATTTTCAAAAAAAGACCTGAATTGGCAATCACCCTGTTATCCTTTAGGCAAAACTCAACAAAAATCAGGGAGTTTTCTATTGTAAAATAGTGAAAGCCACAAAATGATTACATGATAAGATCTCGGAAGTGCTGTAGCATTAATCTGGAACAGTGGCCTTGAGCTGATAAAAAGTTTTATAAACTCAGTTTGAAAATTGTTCGGATTTTGAAACAAATGAAAATTGCATAATTAGTGTACGGTTTACTTACTACATATAGAAATGCTACACATTTAGAACAACTCTCTGTTCTTTTCTTTCTTTTTAATATGGAGCAAACATATCTTTGAAATTAAAATCAGCACCCTCTCTGCTTTTTTTCTTCTTTTTGAGATGAATTAAAATCCATCTTTGCTTGAATTATTTTAATTGTAAGATCTGAACCAGTGATTTGATAGACTTACAGTTAGATTACCTAAAGGAAATAAGTATTGCTGGTAGTTAAGGGGAGAAAAAAAAGTTCCAACCGAATTACGTTATCCTATGCTGCCCTTTACCAAATCATAAGGTAGCATATCCAAATTAAAAAGCTAAAAAGACAACAACAAAGTACAAACAAACCAAAAGTAAAACACACCAAATATTGTCAAGTTGTTGGGTTTTGCAGGGATAACGACAGATTCCAAATAATCCAAGTCTTCAAAGCTTCGAGTCTCTTCATTATTACTGTTATTGTTTGGCTCTGCAAGATGGAGTCGTTTTCGATGACTAGTGGAGTATTATTATTGTTATTATTATCATTGAGAAATCCCTCGTTTTCTGTTTTCTTGGAAACCACAACTTCGAAAAGGGGCACGAAACTCACTAGCTGCTCATGAAAACCACACGCAAACTTCCAAAACAAGTAGTCGTATAAGTTCCAAGAAAAACACTAACAAATCAAATGAAAGAAATTCACAAAATCATAAACTGTGAATTATTATTTCCTAAATCCAAAAAATAAATTACTAAATCAGAAAATACAATTCTCATTGGCTTAGCTATATTTTATTTTAGAAAATCTCATCGCCAAATCATCCAACGGACGAGATTTATTTAGAAGTCAATTATAGCGTTTTCCAGAGACAAAACGGCGTCACTTTCATTCCTTTGCAAAGACTTGAAAGTTTCTCAGCAACCAAACAGTCGGAAAACTGAAACATAAATCAACTCAATAAAACTCGAAATTCAACTCTTGATTGCCGTTTCTGTCTATTTTCTCAGCGACCAAACACACACATTGTTTGTTTGTTTTCGGTAAGAGAAATGACTAGTACTACCACTACTACGTACCTTGGTATTGATCCAAGAAGATATCTTGGATCCGGAAATGGTACTGTTCAAGGCACTGATCGGAGTCGCCGACGCGTTTATAGAGATCTGAGAGGAAGATCCGAGCTGCAGTTCGGGAATTCGGATCCTCCAGTCTCTCCAAAACCGAACGAAACGCACCGTACGCTGCATCCCCTGACTTCTGGCACTCTTTCAAGAACTCCTCCACCGATAATGCACAGCCTGCCATTGCTTTCACACTGCAAATTATGAGTTGCTTTGTGAGCCAGTGAGCGAGTTTGATTGTTATAGAGCGAGGAAGCGTGTGTAGTAAGAGTAGTTATAGAGAGAGAGATGGGAAGCTATAGAGAGGGGAGGATGGAAGAAAGCTTGTTCCTGTTTTTTAGCTATAAGGGAGTGGAATTTTATTATTTATTTTAATTTTAATTTGACTTGGGAAAATGATTTGGGTCTTTCTTTGAAATTAAGGTATTTGACGCATAAGTTTATACACAAAATTGTTATAAAAACACACTTTCCTATGATCTTACATTACCCGTAAAATAAATAATAACACAGTTAAACCCCATTTTAAATTTATATTTACTCTAAAAAATATTAAATTAATATTTTTATATATTATTTTATAATTTAATGTAAAAATAAATAAAAAAATATTTTTTTAATTAAAAATATTTTTTTGTAAAATATTCTTCACTGCATTATCATACATTCATAAAAACAAAAATATAAAATAAATCTATATTTTAAAAAAATTTAGAATTCCAAAAGACATGATTTCTTAATAAGTTAAATTTATATACTTTAAAAATAAAAATAAAAAAAAGAATAAAATCTTTCATGTACTTATTATTTTTGTTTTTTTTCTATTTTAATTTATCATAGTCTTAAAACTTAATTAGATATTAAAAATATGTTTGAGAGTATAATTATAGTTGTTTTTTAAAGTGTTTTTTAAACTGAAATGTATTAAAATGATATTTTTTATTTTTAAAAATTAATTTTAAAATTAGTGCATCAAAACAATTCAAAAACATGAAAAAAAATAATTTTTAACCAAAAAAATTAAAAAACACATATTTAATTCACGTTTTCAAAGAATCTATAAATTAGACTAAAATTTGGGTTACGCGTTAAGATGATTAATTTATTTAAAAAAACTAAAATAATATTATTAAAAATAAAATCAGTGGATTTTTTTATTAAATTTTAATTAAATCAGAAGTCAAGTTAAATTTGTAATCAGTCAAATCATATCAATTCTTTTTTAATTTTACCTGAATCGGTCAAGATTCGGATCAGCTGAGTGCCAACAGCAGGGCCACAGAGTTGAGTTTCATAAAGAACACTGATATTTTGTATGGAGCAAGGCAAAGAGATGGGTGCCCATCCAAATATTGTGTGATCAATTTTATACGTCTGTGCACAGTGATGTGATCCATGATGTCAGAGTATCCAGCTAGCTAGTTAAGTTGGTATTTAGTATTATAATCTAATTATATTTTTTTAATTTAAATTATTTTTTTATTGTTTTGATAT
>Ga0325414_1009183_pt1 | contig 10439 bp, 6 predicted proteins | sample PopdelMetagenome_8_FD_206183 | JGI IMG/M metagenome (GOLD analysis project Ga0325414, IMG submission 206183) | Populus deltoides microbial communities from Bellville, Georgia, United States - Leaf-PdKOR-R3 | ecosystem: Host-associated > Plants > Phyllosphere > Phylloplane/Leaf | place: USA...
AAGGTTTCTTTCTGTAGTAGATATCTTGGATGATATAATAGCAGAGAGATAGACAGGTGGATCAGGGAGAGGGGTTTATGGTGGGGTTCAAAGCATGGGTTAGCGACAAGGAATCTGCAGCTTTAGAGAGGCTTATCACATGGTCTGGAGCTCAGGTGTAAAACATATGGGACCTAAGCCTTTCCTTCCAGCACTTAGATTACTTCTCGCTCTCTCAAGTTTGATCATTTCTGTGTAGATTTAGCATACAGTTCTTCAAAAACTTGGAAGCTAGCAGCCAAACTCATAAAAGACCTAAATTTATATGGACGTTTCTCTGAACTTCGATCCCAATTATAGTCTCCCATAAAGTTTTTTTAAAAAAATCTTCAAATATGTGGTAGTATTTACAAAAATCTAGAAATTATCTTTGAAGGGGGCCCCTTTGAACTCTGTTCATTAAGTTCATGTTTGCAAAATATCTGCAGTTCAGCATGAACCAGAACTTGGCCTTCTCGATTTTCCAGTCTTTAGTTTGGAAGTAAGATCTCCGAGGTCTTGAGGAATGGATGGCAAGACTATACGGAAGTTGGCAGTTTCTCTGAGGAGGAGGGTTATATCCTCCAGGATGCTGCTGCATGCCAGTAGGAAAATTGGAATACGGAGACCTTGGTGATGGAGCAAGAGATGCAGGTAGTGGAATGCGAGGAGTTCCACAAGGCAAACCTGAAGAAAAAAAGAAACCAATTAAAAGACAATTTATGGTATTTTATACCAATGGAAATTGAAAATGCAAGAAAAAGATCCCTGTTGCTGAAACTGCTAGTTGAGATTGAGGCTTTTGTTGAATAACAAATACCAATAGACAATATAGGATATGCAAGGGCCACAAACTATAAATCATCACTAGATAACTATCATAAATCTCAAAGTTTAAGACTTGCATTCTTTCAAGGGGTAATCTGAGTTGAACTTTCTGGTCACACTGTTCATGCCTCCTACATGGTAAAAAGCATAAAATAGCATCCAAATATCCGCAAACAGCTAAAAAGAGATTGAAATTGGCACGGTTGGGTTGCAATTCACTAGGTAGTCCAGCTTCTTCAATTGTCCATGCTATAAAGATTCTCCTGAACAGATCTATATGCACATGCACATGCAAAATAACATGTTATAATAGCTACCATATGAAGAAGGGGAAGGACTGGGAAAATATGTATTGGAGCCTGCAGGCTGGTGGGGAGACCTCCAACATTATCGCATGTAAAGGAAGATGTCCTTGCAGCTCCCCCTGTGAAGGGTTCTGCCATATTGCTCCAGTAGGGTTTGGGAGTAGCAGCAGCACCAACAACACTATTCTCACCAACAGTGTTTGCTCTGCCATATGGATCAACAAATCCATAGTTTTGGCAAGAGTCAGCTCTACCACCAGAAATGGAACCAGAGCTCCAAGAGCAACCACAGTTATTTCTTGGTACAGAACTTGCACAAGCTCTATATGAGGAATGACACCATGACACTACCTTGCAGAAATTTGAAAATGGTCTCAATTTGTGTGTGCATGCATTTTTGAAAACATTGATTTGATTGATAAATGATTGCAAGGAGTCTGCGATCGAATTGTTCACATAGCCGTGCTTACAAAATAGCCCAGGAACCTATTAAAAAAAAATCGTATCGTTCACTATGCTAAAGAATATAAGTGCAGAGAGAGGAAAATCTTTTCTGCAAGAAGGACAAAGAATGTAAAAGGAAAAAATTGGAACCTTCATTTCATCCAGAATAAGGTTTCTTCCAAGTAACACAAAACACTTCTCAGGGTACTCTTCTGCCCATCTCTGCCCATGTAGTTTTACCAGAAGCAGGCAACCCCGCCATCATCATTACTTCACAATCACTAATGTCAGAAGAATTAGGTACCATTATTGCATTCCCATCATCAAGAGCTGAAGCCCAGGGCTTACAGCCTTGTTCAGGAAAAAGTCCGTCTTCAACACAACTGAACCATGACATTCCTCAATAGAACATTAGCAAATAGAGCTGACTCCCATTATAGCTCTTTTACTGGAGAATACACCACTTCAAGACCCCTTGGGCCGGCATCAATCCCTTTGCAAATCCCAACCATTTTCCATTCTCAGATAATCCTATAAAAGCCAATGGTTTACTTTCAAGCTCAACACAGCACTAGAGACTTTTCCTGTGCCTTCAAACCCAAAGCTAAGCAGCGTCTCCCCTAGGTTTCACACGGCATCATCTCCCCTAGAAATGCCTAAATGACAAACATACTGCTGATCAGGAGGCGAGTATTCCATATTAACCCATTGAACCAAAACAATCTTTCAACCGAAACAATACTTCCATCTTGTTATTCCAACATTGGCACGAGCAACAGACCAACAATAAGCAAATGCTTCCTCATTGAAGACCATCTAGTTCAATATCAAAATATAAAAAATGGCAAACTAAAAGGTTCAGCATAGCTTTCAGGTTTTACGCACACAGAATGGAATGGAGAGGCCATCTTCCTATCTACCTCAATGTCCTTTTCTTTCACTGATAAAATAATCAATCAATATTGTTCCAATATTACAGGTGGAATAGAATAAAATTCTGTGGTGAAAGAGATTTTTTTTTGTTAATTCTCCCTCCAAAATCACATTATCTTTGAGGGTTTATAAACATTTTAATTTTTAGGGTTTGAGATTCTTTAACTCAAAGTTTCAGTTGTTAAAGAAATAAAATTCTCTCTTTAGCCTTCACTTTTTTAAGTTTTTACGGGGTCTAGCAGTTATGTTGTGAAAAACCTGCTGCATTAATTAATAATGAATATTATAATAGAAGAGAAATTAATAAAAACACAAGATTTAATATGGATCGATAATGTCCGCATCTGCAGTAATGAGAAGCTTTTATTTTCACTATATCGAAATAGAATTACATTATGTGTATTTATACTAAACCTAAACCACCTAATAAACCGCTACCTCCCTAGCATCTATCTATTAGCCACAAACTACATCAAGTTCTTTCATATAACAGTTCCTGAGTGGCACCCACACTTCAATTAAACAATATAATCTAAATTAAAGAAATTTTCTTTTATTATTTAATTCACAAATTACTCAATCAAAACCTCCAATTCTCAAATATAGCAAAAAAACTTTAATTGTGAATTGAACCCAATTTATATTAATCTAGGGTTTTAAACATCAAATTAAAAAGAGAAGAGTGTTAAGAAAGGGTCCTGTTACCTAAATCACAACCAGCGGGATTGAGCATCACGCGCAGCTGGTTCGACGTGGATCTTAGAGAATCGGGTCCAGAGGCATCAAGCTCTGCCCTTTTGGATTCTGGTCGGGGTGAGAGCTCGCGTTTCGTGAAAGCCATTGAGAGAGTGAATGAGGGAGTGAGAGGGGAAGAAGAGAAGTGTCAAAGGCGCGAAATGGAACGGCATAAGGGTGCCGGTTCTGTTTATATATACGGAATCCTGGGAGAGATGTGTGGGCTGTTTCTTAAAGCTCGAGTAAGGCCATTATTGGGCTTGTGTGAGAGTTTGGTGGGCTGTATCAGGGCTTTATTATGAAATACTTTTAGAAGCTTTGGATCAAGCAGGAAGTGCTTTTGTTCTCTGCCTTGTCATTTTGAGTTTGAATCCAAATAAAAGTAAGAAGCAAATTGTTTTTTTTTGAAATACATCAATTTATATTTTTATATAGATGGATTGGGATATAATAAATGGCCAACACTTATAATATGATTTTATTTATTTATTTATTGCTATAAAAATATGTTTTTTTAGTGAATGTGTCGGTTAATTTCTCCATCTTTTTTTTTTTTACAAAAATAAAGATGAGAAACAAATTCTATTTAATATAACGGTAAAGAATTAAATTTTCTTTTCTATTTAAAGAATTAAACAATCAATAACAAATTTTTTAAAAAAAGGTTTAACATAAAGAAAACATAATCAACATCTTTTCTTTTTCATCATTTCCTCTACCCCTTCTCATTTTCTTTAAAAATATATTTTTAAAGAACTATATGGGAAAAGGAACCATCTTTTTTGTGTTTATTTAATTTTGTGATGTAAAGTGTTTTTTTACTTGAAAATATATTAAAATATTTTTTTTAGTTTTATTTATATCAACATATTAAAATTATTGAAAAATACTAAAAACAAATTCAATTTAATATTTTTTTAAGACAAAACAACACTTTAAAAAACATTCAAAACCAAAAGTTATCGCACTTCAAATTGCTCAAGAATACATAAACTCAAATTTTAAATTATATTATTATCACCTAAAAAATTAAATGGCATGGGTGTTTTACTGTAGTCCAATCCATAGTAAAATGTGTCTTGAGCTACAAAAAGATTATTTTTGTGCCTTTTGGTCCAAAAAAATTAAGTCTCTTTAGTGAGGGTATTAATGTCCTTTTCTTTTCTTTTTTCACAGTAAAACTACTCTTTTACCTCAAAGTTAAAAAAATATAGAATTATTGACCAAAGACTTTCTTAACTTTGCGTATGCTTCTTAACAATAAAAATATATATCTGCCCCTATTACCTAAAAAACTAAATGATATGAGTGTTTTACCATAGCCCAATCCACAGTAAAATGTATCTTGGGCTACAATAACATTACCTTTGTGTCATTTGATCCAAAAACATTAAGCCTCTTGGATGGGGGTGCTAATGTCTTTTTCTTTTCTTTTTTGCACAATAAAACTACTATTTTTCCTTCAAAATCAATAAAATATAGAATTGTTGATTAAGAGCTTTCTTGACTTTGCATAAGCTTCTAAATAATAAAAATACGTGTTTGCCCTGAGAGTAAAAAAAATATTATGTTGTTAGGTAAGAGTGTTTTGAGGTTTTTAAATTTTAATGTATAATGTAATTACATCTTCAACCTTGGAAGAGACAAAACATAACTTAGCATTCTGGGGTATTTTTGTACTTTCATATGGTTATTTTTTTGTAATTGTTGGGGTCGTGGGGGCATTGTGGTATTTTCATATTATTGTGAATTTTTTAATGCTTAAAGCTGATGGAGCGTGCTTGGCACGCCCCAACACGTGGGTGGCGTTTGCGCCATTCAGGCGACATCACAACCTAATGGTCGTCACTAGCCTTTCATTGTCTTCCTAGATGTTGCATCGTATCCTCTTCCATTTGAGTGACGTGTATCAGCTTATGGTGATCGGATTGTTGCTGATAGTCTTTTAAGTTTTTTCTTTTTTTTTTCTCTCCTAACAGGTAATGTACACTTTTATGCTCTTTATTTCAATTTACATTCTATTAATTTTTTTTTTCGTGTCTTTTTCATTTTTAGAAGTTTTTATTCTTTTCAATTTAGTCTTTTAAATGCAATTTCTCATGTGATTGGTTTCTCATTCTGGTCCTTATTTTTTAAAATTTCTAATTTTGTCCTTGGCATTTTTGTTGAAGTTTTTTTCTTTCAATTTAATATTTCGATCAAATTTTCTATTGTTTTATTTTTTTAAGTTTGACCCTCATTCTTTTGAATTTTTTCCTTTTATTAAAGCTATTTTTAATTCAATTAATCCCTCAAATTGAAAATTTATATCCCTTTATTTAATATTTTTTTTCACCCTTATGTTTTTTTTATCTTTTTGTGTAATTAATTCTTATCCCTGGTTGATCTCTCGACATTTAATTTGTTGGGAATTTAGCTTTGTACAAATTTATTGTTCTGCATTAGTTTTTTATATATTAATTTTATAATTATCTTCAAGTTTTCCAATGAATTTATCCTGGTATCATGATCTAAATCACGATTTTTACATGTCTTTTTCATGTACAAGTTTTTTAGTTGGTTTGTTTTTATTTTATTTTTCAAGGTATTATTCTAATAATATTTTTTTATACAAATAAAATTTATTTTTTAAAATAAAAAATATTTATTTTTAAATTATATTGCTTTTTTTTTTATAATGAAATATCATTGCCTCTCATCCCCAAATTCCCATATCAACACGTTATCCAAAGCTATAGGAAAATTATAGAACCATCAGAACCCTACCCTCTCTTTCCTCTGTTACGACCCAGTCAACACTGTGAGAGAGAGAGAGCTGAGGAGTGTAAATTCTACGAAAAGGGCATATGACAATCAAGAGTGAAGACCAAACCTTGACAAGTGTCATCACAGTAAGAGGATAAGTGTTTTCTGATAAGTTAATTTTTAATCCTGACCTTCTGGATTACTGAAAATAATTGCCTACCTAGGAGGACGTTGATCATAACATGGAAATAGCTTAATCATAGAGCTCCACAGGATCCAGGTAGATTCAGTTTACTATCCTCTTTTATAGCTAAAATCTATTGCTCCCTTGATTCAAGTTGAGCACAGCTTGGCATTGCCTTTTCCATGGCATCCATCAAAACATTAACCTTGTTTGCAAGTTAAGAACCTCCCCCACACCAACAGCTGTCCCTGTCTAGATTTCCCCCACGACAGAAAAGAAACTGTCCCCAAACTTCTGCCCAAATTTGCTGTCTCCTAAATGCCAGGGCTTCTTCTGGAATATCAATCTCTCCCCACTTGTCAGGGCTGAAATTATGCTAGATTTGCTTTTACTTTACATAACCGTCTTCGGCACATTTGCCAGTTATAATTCATGGGTCTTATGACCTCCTCAGTACACGTTTCTAAGCTATAAACAGAAACTATATATTTTTTCTCTTAATCAAATGAAATACACAGACAACCAGATCGTAAAAAGTAAAAACAGTCTCAGTTTGCCACATCCCATAAGAATTAAGCAGTGCATAGATAGCAAATAAAATTAAAAGGTATGCAAAGAAGGCAATTACCAGCAAAAAAGAAATGGATTTGAGGATTGGTTATGGTATCTTGAAGAACACAAACAAAGAATTAATGAGGAAACACTCCATCTTTATTTTATTCAAACAAAACGAGTATGTAAATGTACACAACAATTCTCATTCTTTATCCCAAATGAAAGGTCCAAGACCTCCTCTCAAATAAATATCCCATATTCCCTCCCTAACTTGCGCATGCTAATAACTTGAAGAGATACAAAACAGGCCAAAAATCCTATCTTCAATGAAAGCTGTTGAAGAATCTACAATGGTCTGTGTCAAAGTGTAACTTGTGAAGAATATTGCCATGTACGGAACCCGAATTGAGATCTGATCAAATCCAAATACCCAAAACCCTCCTTTCACCCTTTATCTACAACAACAATTCAATCTCCTCCTTTTAACTTGTATTTACAAAACCCCTGCCTCTCACATTTCTGTTTCCATGAATAGCCCCTTCTTTGGCGAAGCGAACAATGCCACTGATACATCAGCAATGCTCTTCCGATTTAACCGTGACTTGTAAGACCTTCGCTGCTTTGGCGCATTTGGAGCTTCAATTTCATCCAATTCACTTGGATTCTCAAGATCAAATGGAGATCGAAAACCTTGAGACTTCCTTGGGGTGCTATAGGCAAAATGACTTTCTTTTGCAATCAAAGTCTATGAACACAAAAGAACAAAAAATCTTAATCAATAACTAATTAGAAAACAGCTAATTGCTAATCTAGTTCAGCAAAATAAAAATAGATTTAATCACTTACAGCTTCTCTAATCACTTTAGACACATGAAAAAGCTGCTTCAAATCATCATGATCCACACGACACAACACCCTGATCTGCAAAACCCAAAGATAGAAACTTTCAATAACTAAAACCCTTCAATCAAAAACCCAAAAGCAAAAATCACTAAGTCAAGAAATTTCAAACTAGGTGTACATGTAAAACTTACCAAGATATCTTGAGGCAGGCTTTCAAGATTAGACTTTTCAGGCTCTAAACTGCAGAGCCTCTTCAATGGAGACTTAAAAGTGGAATCAAGATTCAACAGATCTTCACTGTTAACATTATTCTTAGCACTTAAAATCCTTTTCCTTCCAAATGAATATGACCTAACAAACTTGAACCCTAACCCCTCTTCTTCTCCGCTCACTATAGCACCACCACAAACCCTATTTGCCCTCATTGAACTACACCTCTTCCCCAATGCCATCTTTACAAAATCTCACTTCTTTAAATCACCAAATCTTTTGTCACTAAATCTGCACCCCCAAGAAAAAAATGGTTAGATTAGGCTTAATTATAAAACCCTTTAACTACAAGGCAAACAATATCAAGAAAATATCGGGAAAATCTTCAAAAAGATAGAGAAACGAACCCTATTGTTTGCTAAGGTTGCAAATGAGATACAAAACCCTAAATTCTTTGAGTGTGATAGATATAGAACGTCTGTAAGTCTTTGAAGTGGTAATTAGTTTGGTCTGCTTTCAAAAATGGTAAAGTTTTGCTTATATAGCGTGAAAAAGATTTGCTTTTTATTTTATTTTCTTTTTTTAAATTCGAGGTGTAACAGTAAAAACAATTCTTAAAATAAACGTGGTTAACGCTAGAAAAAACTGGAGGTTTCCAGTGCATAGAAGATTTTGGACAAATCATAAGATATTGCCCTCCATTTATAACTAATACTTCATTTTGGTCCCTCTTTGTTTTACCATTCATTTATCTCAACGGCTTTTATTCCCCATTAGAGAAGTATGATATTTACATATTTATTACCCTCATGTGCTTGCATTCCTTGACATTTTGGATAGGATGATTTTTTTTTATATATAAAAAAGATTTATCATGACTGGATTAGTAAAAAAAATCCAATAATGTGGATGATATTCCTTGATGAATACGAAAATTAGGGTTTTCAAAGAAAAAATAAATATTGTTTTATATTAATTTTTTATATAATCTTTATTTAAATTTAAAATACTTAATATCATATATGACGGGCTATATTTTATTAACAATGCTAAATATATTACCGATTTAGAAATAGAAAAGTCAAAATATGTATGCTTTAACATGTATATTATATAGTTATATAAGATTGCATATGATTAATATCTCATAATAAAAAAGGATAAATATAAAAGAGATAAAAACTTGTTTGGTTTGGTTTAAAAGATAAATATATTTGTCATCAAATACATGTTTATGTGATAATTTTGATACTTTAAAAATATAAAATACAAGGAAACATGTACTATTTCTATCTCTTCTATTTCTAGATAGTACATTGCACCAATTAGGATAGGCGGGGGTTGCTATTGGTGCAATTAGGAGAAAAGGATTAAATTGAAATTTTAGATATACTCAGAGGGTACGTTTATAGTTTCCCGAAGATAAACATCTTCTCGCCGTGTGCGTGTTTCTTTAAAAAATTACTGTACTTATCCTTTTGGCGGTTAAAATGAAACTAGCCGTTGTAGAGGGACACGTGGCGAGATATGAGTCGATTTAGGAAGCAAGTTGTGAGTTGCTAACCGATGACGAAGCTATTTGGTCGGTCTAAGTCGGCTGCTTCGTCGGTCCCTTCTTCAACACGTTTTGTCCAGTTTTTTAATTTTTGGTGGGCTGGGTGTTTGTCTAAAACGACAGCTGGCCAGTCTGTAATATATAATATTTCGGGTTTCTATGTTACGTGGAGGAGCGTTATTGGTTAGTTGATGTGGTGATTTATGGGTGATGGATGAGTGGTGGAGATTTGGTGAGGAAGTACACACGAGAAGGGTGTTGAGTAGTTGAGCGGTGGCCAATGGTTTGTTTGACTGGAGTATTCTAATTTCTAAGAGGGCGGCTGACTGATGATGGTCAGTTGCAGGTTTTGCACGGTAGCAATCTGTCGTGAGTCAACGACACGTCAATCCTACGGCTTTTTGTTTACCAACAAGGACTAAATCCAGTAGAAAGTAGCTCAAAGGACACATCATAAAGATTATTGGCATGAGGTACAACCAAGCACACGGGGGCTCATAATATTATATAATAACATTGGTGTTCTTTATTTTGTGTTTTACGATACTTCTTAAAAATAATTTTTATTTTAAAATATTAAAATATAATTTTTATTTTTTTAATATTAATATCAATACATCAAAATTATTATAAAACATTAAAAAAATATTAATTTAAATTTTTAATAAGTCAAACACAATTCTAAATACAATATAAAATAAGTTTCGGATATATTAGATAATCAAGTATCACTTTGAAAATATAGTAGTTTTTATTTTTAGTTGTTTTATAAAAGTATGTTTATTTTGAAAAAAATATTAAATTAATATTTTTTTTTATAATTTTAATATACTAATATTAAAAAATATATATTTTAAACAAAGTCTACCCTTGAAAAAAAAAGATGTACGGAGATCCTAAACACGCATGGAAAGTTAAGAAAACACACGGGTTGCAAACAAGTTTGTTTAGGTGAAATCCAAAAGCTTAACCTAACCTAACCTCACCAACTACAAGAACACTAACCACAAGGACACTTCAAAGCTGATAAAGCTAGATTGATTATCTGAAACACATCGGTTTGAATTGATTTTTGATTTAGTTA
>Ga0325414_1009184_pt1 | contig 10438 bp, 6 predicted proteins | sample PopdelMetagenome_8_FD_206183 | JGI IMG/M metagenome (GOLD analysis project Ga0325414, IMG submission 206183) | Populus deltoides microbial communities from Bellville, Georgia, United States - Leaf-PdKOR-R3 | ecosystem: Host-associated > Plants > Phyllosphere > Phylloplane/Leaf | place: USA...
TTTCGGCGTATCACCATTCTTCTTGTGCATTCTACGCGATTAGTCTATCGGCCTATCACTAGTTTCTCTTTTCAAATCAAGGTGATTCTCTGGACTATCTTACTCTATTAAGTTTGTAGTTCTTCCCGGACCTCAATCCCTCACTCATGGGAGCGAATCCCAAAGCCAAGGTTGCTAAGGATCTCTACCTCTCCTAAACGCATGCAGCGAGTTCGCTGTCATTGTTGTAGGAGTTTTTCTAAAAATCTTGGGATGAGCAGGTCACCCGATATTGAGACTATTTTTAGAAAAAGCATAGAGTTTTTCTAAAACTCTTAAGAGGGGCTGGTCACCTATGATAACTAGACCATTTTCTTTTAAAAAGTGAAGTCCTTGGATGAGTGGATCACTTAGCATGCAAGGAAGACTTTTTTTTCTTTACAAGCTTACTGTGCAAAACATTGAGGAGTTTTGCTTCGTAAGAGTTGTAAAGGGGGGGCATCTATTGTTACTTATTTTTTAGCCCCCACGTGTTGAAGATGGTATGTATCCCTCTTAAACCAAATGTGGGAGTTTAGTTCGTGATTGTTGAAAAATTGACAAAAGTAGAGAAGAAAGAAATGTTTTTCGAACCCTGTTTGAGCTGTTTTCTGCCCTCTTGATACTCCCTCTTTGCTGTCAAAATCGTCAGGTTTCTTAGACTGATTAGGAGTCTTTATAATGCTAAATTCATTCCTTCTTTATCTGGTCATTAAGGTTGGATAAATCCCTCAAAATTTGCACACACAAAAAACTGATTATGCTATTGTAGCAATTTTTTGTTCCAACTTAGGCTTTGATTCTGACTTGGTTTCGTGCAATATCTGACCATCCAGCTGTATTCTGTCACTCATGACATATTGAAGAATTGACCTACACATTTATTGGGTCCTAGGGCTCACTTTTCTTATGGCAGACTCTCGGTCAAATTGAGATGCTCGACATTGTTAATTTCCCGAATTAGATCAGGGGATCCTTTTGATCAACTAGGTTGCGGCCAAATTCTTTCTACAAAATGATTTTATCTCACTTTGGATCCTTCATCAAAGTTGTAGTCTTGTATGCGTAGATGAATTTGAGCTTTTGTATCGCTTGATTTTGATATTAGAAGCTTAAGATATTCCCATTTGAATATCTAACGTGAAAGTAGAGAATTCTGCCCCAAGAAATATTCTTACCCGAGTTTTGCACTAAAGACTCATCTTCCATCACAATTTTAATTGTTCCTAGGTCATACTCTCAGTCATATCAGGATGCTCGGCATTGTCAGATTCTGAATTAGATCAAGAGACCCTTATTGACCAACCAGATTGCTGCCAGATTCTGTTCTTTAAAACAATTTTTTCTCACTTCGAATCCTTCATTAAAGTTGTAGTCCTGGACGCGTAGATGAATTTGGGCTTTTAAATAACTTGATTTTGATATCAGAAACTCAAGATATTCCCATGTGAATATCTAATGAGAAAGTAGAGAATCCTGCCGCGAGAAATGTTCCAACTCGAGTTTTTGCAATTCTGTTCTTCAAAAGGAATTTATCTCACTTTGAATCCTTCATGAAAGTTGTAGACATGTGCATATAGATGAATTTGGGTTTTTGAATCGTGTAATTTCGATATCAGAAGCTCAAGATATTCTTGTTTGAATATCTAGCATGAAAGTAGAGAATCCTGCCGCGAAGAGGATCTTAACCTGAGTTTGCCAGTCTGATTTGAGGGAAATGATTTAATGTTTCAAGAATTTTTCGATTTAATTAAAGACCAATTTTAAACTTTGGAAAGTAATTGGTTTTGTTGAAGGAATTGAAAAAATAGGGACTAAATCAGAAAATGTCATAATAATTTATAGCTAATATGAAGGAAGCAATATATCAAAGAGATAATTACTGAATCATATATGTTGAGAAAATAATTAATGCAATATAAAAAATCATAGATATAGGATTCAATTGGTGCTGGTTATAGAAGACAATCTTTGCAATAATTATGGCAATATTTCTTTGAATAGCACATGTAGAGATTTTCTATATAAGTGAACCTACAGCCATATGCAAAAAAAAAAAAGGAATTTTGAGAGCAGAAAAAGTGAGGGAAACACATAAAAAACCTAAATCTAAACCGTCTCTAAAGGAGCCCATAGCCGCCCATCAACACAAATTTTCAGACTCTCTCTCGGCCCTTTCCATCTTCATTCTCAAAACCGAAACAGATCTTCCCTCTATCACCCAAACAGCCAAAAAACCATAGCCTCATCCTCTCCTTCTTTCTTTTGGCTTCTCCCCGTCACCACCAGATTCTCCCCTACAGTCCAACAACCTCTCTTAGGACCAGCCAAAACCATGAGCCACAAGCAGCGTTAGGAGCTTTGCTTCACATTCCAAACAGACAGCTCTTCTCTGAGTCCTAAACCAGAACGCAGTCGTCTCCAGCTTCAACAACGACGTCGTCTTCAGCCCCGACGGCCATCGCGGACTCGCAGCCCTTCAACCACTAGAAGCAGGTACTAGCTGTAGCAGTCCTCTAGTAGTGCGACCAGTCTCGTCTCTACACTAGGAGCAAGAAGCAGCAGGGGTGAACGATCATCACCAGTCATTGCAATTCCTCAGCCATTTTGAGCACGTAAGCCAGCAGCAGCAGACGAGATTTTTTTTTTACTTCAGCCATAGGTTACTCCTCCAGCAGCATCCTTCTCTTACCTGCAAAGGTTGCACTGATCGTAGCAACACCAAAGGGCCACCATTAAGACGATCATCTTTCAGCCAGCAAATCTGTCTCCACCGGGAATAGCGAGCAGGGTCGTCCTTCGTGAGCAACGCCCAGTCGTCTCCCTCTACTTCACCTCCAGCTCGCAGGTAAGTCTTTCTTTCCCTATTCTTTGCTAAATTAATTACCTTGCCACTATAGCATGCATATGCATGCAACAGTGGTAGAACCGATTACTGGTTTGGGCTAATAACCAGGTTAGGTCTGGGTGGATCCAGGCCAGCCTATATGGCTTGGCTAGATCCAGTCCAAAAGATTAAAAAAAAAAAGTTTTTTTGTTTGGCTTTAAAGGGCCATCCTTGATTTTTTTTCTGGACTGCTCGGTTTTCTTGCAAACTTTGAGAATATATGTGCATTGTTTATTGTCTTTAATTGCGATTAACTATGATGCTTTTTGACAAAAAAAATATAAAAAATATTTTTGTGTGTTGCATACGGCCAATACCCTAATATATTTTGAACATTCATTTTTCTAAAAAAATAAATAGAAGTTTAAAAGAAAATGTGTTTTAGCATGGATTTTTTAAACACAAAAAAAATTATTTTCTTGCATGCTGGATTTTACAACATATTTGTAAAACTCCAAAGGGTGTTGGCCAATATTCCAAAAAATATAAAAATCTTATTTTTGGGGGAATTCATCTATTATTCACTGTTAATGTTTGGATAAAGAAATCCCTAATGGATGAATATCCAAAATATTATTGGGAATAATTTGTTATTATTCGTTGTTAATATTTGGATAAAGAAACCCCAAGTGGTTAATATTAGGGGTGTGCAAAAAAACAAGAAAACCAAATAAACCGAGAAAACTGAAAAAAATTAACCGAAAAAACCGAACCGAGAAAAAAAACCGATTAGAATAGTTAGAAAAAATCCCGGTTCGGTTTGGTTTTCGGTTTTGTAATGCAGGAACCGGTTAACCGGGACCAAACCAAACCGATTCAAAAATAAAGTCCCTAACCAGTGTTTTGTGTTGACGGTATAAATAGAAAACGATGCAACTCTCGCCTCTCTCCACTATTTAACCCTAATTCCCTAACAGAGTGAGAGTTACACTCTTCCTCGCCCTCATCCTCGCTCTCGCCCTTGCCATCCCCCCTCTCCCTCGCCGCTAACCCTAACTAGAGAACCCGCCCCCGTACTAGAGCATCCACACCCCCTTGCCTCTCCCTCTCCAGTCTCCTTAGACTTAGAAAATAGAAACACGGTTACACAGAGATCCAAAACAGTTTGTGTTTCCATCGTTTGAAACCATTCAAGCATCTCATAAACATATTGACGTTCCTCTTTATCTACGCAAGATCACATGGTATTCCACAGTCTCCACAACTCCGAAACCAAATCAGTTCTATAGCAGTGAGTTTTAATTTTATTTTTTCTGTTTTAATTAATTAATTAATTAATTAACTAATGGCTGCTTGTATTTTGCCTAGATTTATCTGTTTATCATCTATTTAATTTATTGTATTTGTTTTTTTTTTCAATACAGAGGTCAAATAATAAAGATATAGTTGTTGTGTTGATTCTGTTGAAGTGAAGGCATTCTGCTTGCTGCTTCATGTATGTTAAAATTTATTCATGTGTTTTTTAGATTATTTAAATTAATTTGGATACTGTTAGAAAAAAAATTTGTTGAAATTACTAATTATAAAATTGTTTTACTAATTTGTTAGCAATTTCCATTTAATTATTGATAGTGTATAATCATCCGTAATTAGTACTGGCTTTTTTTTTATGTTCAATGTTTATGCATGCCTACTTGGTGTTGTGTCTCCTCATAGCTATTATTACTGTGATTCTGTTCTGTAAACGAATTTAGTTTCATCACAAGAAAAATGATGTTTAAATCTTTAAGATAACCTGTCAAATTTTTCAAGGCTTCATAAAACATAACCTGCAAATATTGAAAACAAAAATAACTCAAATAAGCTCTACATAAACTGTCAATTAGCTTGGACACAAATTTTAAGAATTGATAGAAAATAAAAAATGAGTCAAACACCTCTTTCGACAATTTGTACCTGCTGCCTAAAGAACATATGATTACAAGTTAAAACCTAGAATAAGTATAACATAGAAATCTAGCAGCTAAAACTTGCATTTTCATTTTACATATCATCTACCAGTTTTGGTCAGCTTTTTTTTTTATGTTTATCTGTGTTGGTTTTATGCCCTGGTTCTGGTTTGTAGTGTGATAATATCACTTGCCTTGCCATTGCTTCTGAAATGAATGGATGATAATGATATAGGTTTTACTGGTTTTTTTAAATGGTGAAGCTCCTTAGCAAGTAGTAAACATTTTGTATAATGTAGCAATAGCTCCCTGAACTGGGTAACATTTCTATTTACGGTTTTTCAGGCAGATCATATGCAAAATAGCGTGCTTCTCATTTGGATTTTGATGGGGTGGGGGTGAGGGAAACTATAGTCTGAGTATCCCAACTACAATTTGAATTAAATTTAATTCCAAGGTTAGAAGTAAGTTGTAAAGAAATCCATTGCACAAGGGTAGAATCTAAAAACAAACACTGTACATGGGCAAAATCCATAGAAAAATAACTTTTGCAAAATACTACCATAGAGTAGGTAAAAATATAGCATCTTGATTTTGTTTTTTCTTTGTGTCTCCATATCTCTTGATTGTTTCTCTAAGTCTTATAATTTTGTTTCTGTAAGTAAATTTGATTGAAATCCAATAGCATTATAGTCTCATTTGGTTTTGACATGTAAATATTAACATCTTATGTCAAAATTGGTTGCATCATGGTCCAATTCTAACTGATAATACAACCTTGATGAATGATTTGGAAACCTACGAAAACCTTGAATCGAATAATGTTTTTTTTAAACTTCCATCTTTTATTTTATGATTTATTAATAATTAACACATTTTTATTCTAACATGTTTAATTTTTTATTTTGTAGAATTTGGTGGAAAGTTACATCTAGAAACGGATGATAATTAGTTCACAAATTGTGATGTATTGAAAACGTATGGTAAAAATATTATTTTATTATTTTTATATCTTTTAATTTAATTTATCATGTTATAATTCTAAATTATGAATTTCAGGAATCAAAGTGCAACGTTCTTGAAGTGCTTTTTTATTGAGACGAAGTGCAAATGAAGATTTAATTTTTTTGGCTTAGTGTTTTATGATAATGTTATTTGTTGTTTTTTCTTTAAGCTCTTTGAAGACAATGGTTTGTAATTTGAATTTTAACTTATTAGTGTGTGATTGTGAGTGTGTTATTTAAACTTTTGGGAAGCATAAAAATATTAGGAAGGTAAATAATATATTGAACACAAGATTGACATTAATAATTTCATATAAATGAATATTTAGTGGTAAAAAAACTTAATAAGTATAAGATTGACAATAACAATTTAATACAAATTAATATTTAGTGGTAAAGAAGTTAAATATGCTTTGGAATCTTCAAAGATAATTAGATAATATCAACATTAATTGCAAGCCCATCAGAAATCTATTAAAAGCCTATTACGAAGCCCATTACAAAGCCAAAAAGCCCACAAAATAACATATAGGTTTTTTCAGTTTTGTCCATCAAAAACCAAATCGAAACCGGTCGGTTTGGGCTAGTTTCAATTCAGTTTCGGGTCTTTTTTTCGGTTTGGTTGTTTTTTATGGGTAAAAACCGAACCGAACCGAAAATGATCACCCCTAGTTAATATCCAAAATATTTTTTTAGGAATAATAAGTCATCATACATCCTTGAAAGAAGCCTCAATTATAATTGGGGACATTTCAAATTTTGACTCCACGGTTTACGAGTCGTGAAAGTATGAAATACTAAGGCAAAAAAGGGTTTTTAAAGCACTTTGAATTTCCTTAGATTTCTAACTTAGTTTTTTGTTCGTCTTCCTTGTGATTTACAAGTCGCGAACACTTGAAATACTAAGGGAAAAATGAGCTTTTAAAGCACATTGAATCTCCTTGGATTTCTATCTTAACTATCTCTTAAATCGTAGGTTATAAATTTAATCTGAATCAAACATAGATTTCAAGAGATCTGCATTAGTTCTCCTTGGTACTTTGTAGACACATCTAAAGGTGTGATCCACATTGACCAAGGGTTCTTTCTTTTAGACTTTGAACCCAAGTCCATTCATCATAGCAAACCTATCCTAGGAAAAATGATTAGAGAACACCAACACCATAGCAATCATAAGGCAAACCAAAAATCAAGCAGCTTACCTTAGGTTAGGCGTACTAGGGGTGCTAAAACCTTCCATTTATGCAACCAGTCCCTTGCTTTAGAATATCTGAAAGACCAGTTAGGTTTTCTAGTGACCATAATATTAGGTGGCAACTCCCTTATTCACAAAAACAAAAATCCTCAAAATCAAATCCCCGCTCCGGAAAGGGACGACGCGACGTCGAGCCCTCGTGAGGGTGCAATAGTTTGTATGCTTTCGAGTCGAATTTTGAATAGCAAATAACTTATTTTTATCTCACTTAGATATCTTGTTTGATTTAAAACATATTATTAGTTTGTATGCTTTCGAGTCGAATTTCAAATAGCAAATAACTTGTTTATAAATTGATATCTTGTTTGATTTAAAACATATTATTGTGTTTTGCCGAACATGGCTTTAGTCAAATTTCCAAAGGTTTGCAAATCAATTTTTGATTCTCCCATTTTTGTTTTCACCCTTTCATATTTAGTATTTGGAATTGTGACCTATAAGCGAGATATTTTTTTATATTAAACAAATCGGCTCTCTCTCACCAAAAAAATCTTTTCTTCAAAATTACAATTTTTATTTTAATTTGTATACGTATAAGTGTCTCAAAAATACAAAATTATATTGCGTAGTATTTCCATATGAAAATTCAAAATAAATATTTGCATGCATTTTAGGATTTAATAACCAGTTTATTAAATTCATATAAATTTTGCCAATATTTCAATAATTATTTATTTATTTATTTATGAGAATTAATGGTTAAAAATCTTGGTATAGAACGCTAGACCTACAAGTGAGGTTAGTATTTGAAATATCAGAGTTTATCAAAATATTCTCAAGAGTTATTCTAAGTATTTACTAATTTTAATTGGGAGTATTTTTCACCGTAATACACAAATTACGAATAATCTTTTTTCTAAGAGTTTGTTTGAGTACACGAGTCCATAATAAATTCTTAAACACCGAGTTGATTCATACAAGTAAATCTCAAATTCTAAATCATAGATAGACCACCAACTAGAAAACCATCCAAACCCCTAAATCACATCAAACCACAAAGCAACTTACCTCAGGTGGGGTGCGTTAGGGGTGTATTAACCTTTCTTAGCCACAACCAATCCCTTACCATTGAATCTCTTATAAGACCCGGGTTTGCTAACGACCCTAAACCAAACAACTAGGTGGCAACTTCAAACGACCCCCCCCGAAACTGCGCGTCCACATGCGACATGGAGAACCAGAACAAGGAGATTTATGGTTCAATTACCACACACATTGACAAATCCATTTTATTCATTTCACATGCAAATCAGATGATATGATTCTTTTTTATTATAAATTTTTTTAAAATTGTTGTTTTATATGAAAGTGTTTAACTAACATCTTTCATTTGCAAGCTATGGTTCTTGGACACAAACCAAGACCAAAAGAGCTTTTCATATAAACTTACGTGTAAAATGATGACCGTCAGAAAAGAGTGCAACAACTTGTGGATAATTGAGCTCAAAAGTTCGTGGTAAATTGGGTTTCAATAAAAAATTTTCCTAAGTTATTATTTTTTAAATTAGTTGATTGTTTTTTTCAGGAAATATATACTACCCGATGGCAGAAGAGATACAATGACGATCCTTCGACCCATCAAAAACTCAATCTGGATTTGTAGTTAGAGATTGGATTGTCCAATGGACCCGATAGAAATCAGGTTTACGATATCTCAAACATTACGGCCGAGATATACAAATGGAGCATGATGTATCTACTATTAGTTCCTCACAATCAGGTTGGAGCTCTCAATATCCAGCCTTCCAGGCGATGTTACGACAACAAGTTGAAGCTTAGACGACCTAATTTACTATTAAAATAGAACATCTTAGGTGATTGTATTTGGAGTTGTTGTCAAACCTCGGTAGTACATGTGGTCTACCTCGCCCACCTGGTTCCAGCAAAAATCCGCCTCCTCCTCCCTCTTTAGCTTCTGTCCTATAGAAAAATTGTATACAAACTGATAATTTTTAAATTAGTAATAAATATTTGGTTTTCTTTTTTAGTTTTTTTCTTTCAATTTTTTTTGTTATGTTTGTTTTAAATATTCTTTTTAAAAAAATATCAAATAAAATATTGATGAAATTATCGATGGACTAAGCCCCTCGAAGAATTCCAAAGAGTTGGAAAAAAATAGATAATTTTGTCAATAACAATATGTAAATTACTGACGGGTTAATTTTATCGGTAATTTAAAATAAATCACTAATAGAATTATAAATAGTCTTTTCTATTGGTGATATGTGGACGAAGTTACCAACAAAATGATGCTAGTAATTGTTTTTGCCGTGTTTTTTTATCAATAAATTTATCTATAATTATATTAATAAAAAAAAATTAAAATTACTGACAATAAGTTTTCGAATGACTATGTACCATCCCCATGATTTCATCAGTAAATTGTTTTCCTACAAAATTTTGACTGAAAATAAAACTCAGCTCATGTGAAGATTTGGGTCGGCGGATGAACTTGTTGACATTGAACTACGATTTGAATGACACTTTGGCGCTGTGACGTGGTCGATAGATGCGACGCCACTAATGCCACATTCTGAACGACTCCATGTGAGCATCACACGAAAGATGCTCCTTGAGGATAATCTTCAGGTTTTTCCTTTTTCTTTTTTTCTTCGTCCAAAAAAAGAAAACAGTAAAAGCAAAGATAAAAGCAACGTCAGCGTCATGAAGATGTTGTTGTCGTCGTCGTCTAGATCCAGAGAGAGATATTAAAAATAAAAATAAAAATAAATAAAAAGGAAAAGAAAGAGGGAAGGAACCATATCCACTGCCATGTGTAACAATTCTCCATCAAAGATGATGGAGTGTCAGTGAGGGAACAGCAACCTTAACTGTGACACCTACCACGTGTACATCCCCTTTGACCATAAAAGGGATCGGTGTCACGTGATCGATCACATGTTTGTCTATTTTTTATTTTCTATTTTAGTTTTGTGTCCGTACAATACACTTCAATATTCTTGTACGGAGGAGCTCATCTTGTCTGGAACCGTCACGACTTCCCACATTATCTAACACATTATCTAACAGGCAGCTGCTGTGGTGCCCTAGCGCCGTGTATTTCCACGGATCAGGGAACTGCTAAGCTAGGGCTCCTGCGAACAGGATTTTTCTTCACAATTTGTTTTTTTATTATTATTATTATTTTTTTTTTTTTTTTGCCGTTTGGTTTTGTTAACAATGCATTCGAATCAGGAGGAGCACGCAGTATCAATAAACCTCCAGAAGGCAATATATATATATATTTATATAGTTACTCCTCCGCCTTTAAATAAAGGTTTTATTCAAAGTGTATTCCATCAGCAAATATTATTTTCTTATAATGAAAAGGAATGAAGTGATTGTCTTCTTTCTTCTACTCATCAGCTGTTTTAGCCACTTGCAA
>Ga0325414_1009185_pt1 | contig 10438 bp, 6 predicted proteins | sample PopdelMetagenome_8_FD_206183 | JGI IMG/M metagenome (GOLD analysis project Ga0325414, IMG submission 206183) | Populus deltoides microbial communities from Bellville, Georgia, United States - Leaf-PdKOR-R3 | ecosystem: Host-associated > Plants > Phyllosphere > Phylloplane/Leaf | place: USA...
ACGGAACTTGACCTGCAAAGACTGAGTAATTTAGGTTAAGATGTGTCAGATTGGAGAACTGGCCAAATCGAGAAGAAATATGGGAGCTTTGGAAATCATTGTCAGAGATGTCGAGCTTTTGAAGATGTTGGAGGGAGAAGAGGGTGCTATTGGTATGGAGGGTGCCATAAAGCATGCTGCAAGAGAGGTCCAGTGCAGTTACTTGCCCGGTTTTCATGTCACAAGTGACCCCATCCCACAAGCAGCAGTCTGTACCCTCTTTCCACGACTCTGTCTTGGGATGCTGGCAACGCCCTGAAGCAGAGCTACTAATGGAAAAGGACTCTTTGAATTGGAGCAAAGAAAGACTTTGGTCATGAGCACAGAAATGAGATGAAGAGGAGTAATTTGATGAAGAAATTGTTGTGTGGAAATGGAAGAGAAACAGAATGGAAGAGAGAAATTGAGAGAGGGACAGTGGTGAAAACCCCATGTTGGCTGGCCTTACAGGATTCGAAAGTATATTTGGAGTGTAGAGCGAAAGATGAGAAGTAAAGATTCGCATTGGTACTATTTATACACAAACAAATCAACAGTTTATTAACTGACGACGTGGCCTGTCCCCTGGGAAACAAAGTGGCCGTAAACAAAGAAAGGAAAGTTCAGCGTAGTCACGAACTAAAGTCTTTTTTATCGGGAATTACTTGGGACTTGGTCTGTCCTTTTTCTTGACCCCAAAGTAATGGTGCTAATAATTAATTTTATAGATATCGGAGGTGGAATTTTACATGAAAATATTTTCAGGGAAAAAGAATTACGAGTGCTTTACATACTGACTTTAATTTCCAAAAATTAAGAAATCGAGGCACAACATTTTCAATAGAAAGAATTGTTTTTAATTAATAATTTACAAACGTAGTTAATTCACATCTTAATTAGGTATGTGGCCATGCATGATTTAAGCACCAAAACGTAGATAAAGCATCCAAGAAATTGCTGTGTCTATTATATATTGAATACCCTTTTAATGTTTTGATCACTTAAACTGTGAGATTATTGAATAGATCATCCATTTCTCTTTAGAGTAATATTAATGACTAAAATGCTATTAAAATAATTAGATTGTGATAGATCATCCATTTCTCTTTAGATCATCCTTTCGTTGACCTTCTAGTCTCCGCAACTAATGTACAGTGTCAAACAAGTGGCGCAAAACATGGGACTGAAGGTTTAATTATTGAAAGTTTAAATATTTCCATACAAGTGTTGGAAACACGGCAATATTAGTTTCCAGGATAATTTTTCTAATATTCGGCTTTTGTTACGTAGAAATGAAATTTTTGAGATTGTGATAGGTTATAGGGTTTTTTATTTAAAAATATATTAAAATAATATTTTTTATTTTTAAAAAATTATTTTTATAATCAGCATACCAAAACAATATAAAAATATAAAAAAATAATTTATAATAAATTTTGTTTTTAAAATGCGAGGAAAAGCGGTTTCAAATTTTCCCCTCAGCAACAATGTTTTGTGAGTCTTCCTTTGTACAGTGTTGAATATTGCATTGCAAATATTTAAAGACGAGGGATCAAAGTCATTAGCTGGGTGTTTATATATATATATATAAGAAGAGTAAACAAGAGTAGTGAGTGTTGGAAACACGGTAATCATATTATTAATGAACTCTTACTTGTTGCTTTTGCATGAGTTGCCTTTAGAGCAATCCTTTTCATATTACATTCCCGTACAAGAGTGTTGGACACTCCGCAATATTAATTGACTGCACAAGAGTGTTGGACACTTCGACATCCCTTTTTGTTTGCGGTTGGCGCAGCCAACTTTTTCTTTTTTCCCCTTTTTCCCTCTCTCTTTCTTGGTTTATGTGCTAACCCTCTAAAATTTGAAAGCACCTTTTCATTTATTTTTCTTTTAAAGTTAATTTTTATTCTTTTAATTATTATTTGTTTCATTTGAGATAATTTATGAAATTTAATATTTTTTTTCAATATCATCTCCCTTCAATTTTTTATCTCTTATATTTGGTCCTTATTATCTTAATTGATATTTGTTTTATTTGAGATGATTTTTAGAAGTTTTTTTTATGATTTCATCATCCTTTAGTTTTTTTCCTACCAATTTGATCCTTATTCTTTTTATTATTATTTTTTTTCCTTGATAATTTTTTTGAATTGATATTTTTTTTATGATTTTATACTTCAACATTGAATTTGTAAAAAAAAAACAAGCTTCTTAATTAAGTCTGGATCTAGGATTTCACTTATTATAAATTTGAGAGATTAACCTAGTTTAGGAAATTCACTCAGGTTTGCTTCTTCTTTTTTTCCTCAAGTCTTTCTATTTGTTGTTCTATGTTAAATTTAGCTTTTTTTATATATAGAAATCTTCTTTTTGAACTAAATTAAATATAAACATGAGATGTTCATCTCATGATCTTTTGTTTAGTTTTTCTTTTGGGTCATTGCTCTGATAGTGTGTACGGTCTGTTTTGGTGTTGTCATGGAGCATTTCACAATGACATTAGAATCATCTTGATAAGGTTTTTCTGGTGGTTGAGCAGTGTCCATGATGGAACTTTTGTAGGTCTCTAATGGGCTTTTCTTTCTTCTCCTCTCGAATATCATAGTGACAACTTATTTTTTATGGTTAATTACTGTTTTTTTTTCACATTATTTAGGATGTCTTTTTAAATCATATTATTATATTGATTGGGCTTATTAAACTCAGTTGAGTCAATAATCTGGATTTTATATTTTTCTTGCTTCTTTAAAAACATCAGCATCGCCTTAACATTTTGTTTTTTACATTGAGAAAAAATTAACCCAGCTCATGGCATAACATGAATCACCTATCTAGTATATAACAACAATTGAGGCAAATCATAATACAATTTCAGCACTATCAAGCCTCAAGGCTTCTCTTATTATTCTTTCTTTTTTTGAATCTCTTCCTTTTCTTATAATGTGAATCTTGGAGCATGTATTCTCCCCACCTTTGGACTTTGAGAAAAAGCTCTTAAAAAATTAGAAATGGTATTTGACTTGTGCCTGATCCCTTGGGAAACATCAATGGCCATAAACAAAGAAAAGAAAGTTCAATAGAGTCAGGAACTTGTTGGATTCCTGAATGTCATACACGCAACAGAAATAATAAAACAAAATTATTTAAGAATCCCTAGAATCATGTTAGATAGATCTAGAGTTGTTTAGAGATTTTATCACTTGAAGGTCTGATATTTTTTTGCTTTAAATAATTCTTTAAAAGCTGGGTTATCGTAAATTATAAGTCATCCAATTGTCCGACCTTCAATGGTAATCCACACGAATCACCAGCGAGAAATCTCTTAAATCTCTTTTTAGGAGAGAGGGATTACTATGCTTAAAATACCAGCTCTATATTTTGTGACTTACATAGTTTTTTTATCCAACAGACAGAACGATCTGAAAACATAAAAAAATAATTTTAAACAACAAAATTTTTTAAAAAAAATATTTAAGAGACACAATTTCAACCGCGTTCCCAAACATTATCTTAGTTGTATACATGATGTTAAGAGAATGACAATATATATTTGAATTTTTATTTGTGACCCTAAATGAATATTTGGAAGTTCATTCATAAAAATATATACAACTTATGGTTTTGATTCAAAAGAGAAAGTTGCATTGTAATACATGGAAGGTAGAACTTGCTTCAAAATACTTATGACCATGATTTATGTAATTTGAACTCTTTTGTTTTTGGTAATTTGAACTCTTTTTTTTTTTTGTATAAATGATATTGTATCGATGAGAAAACATTTAAGGATATATCAATATTGAATTGGTATATATATTAAGTGATTGTTTTTTTTCCGTTGTTGTGTTTGCTGATAAAGCATGTCGCACGTGTGCAGCGTCGCGGCAAAAATTTCCACTTTAAATCTAAAATGTAAATAATGTATATCTAGGATGCATCTATATCTGGCAAATATGGGGAGACAAGAAATTCTTGTCTCTTATCAGTGAAAAATGGAATGGGAGTCGCCACTTAGTATTTTGGTCACTAGGAACCCTAACTAGTCTCAATGATCAGGTACGGGGACTGGTTGCATAAAGGGAAGGTATTAGCACCCCAAATACGCCCTACCTAAGGTAAGCTGCATTGTTTTATTGTCTGATAAAATCTAAGGTCTTTTCGTGTTTCCTAGTTGTTGGTAGGGTTTAAGAAAGGTTCTTCTCGGTAAGGAGATCCTTATCTTATCGGGTAATTCTAACCTCAACACAAGAATTTAATATCCGGAATACGTCTTACGTATAAAGTCGTAACCCCAGATATTAAAAGAAAACAAAATAATTTTTTTCAAAATTTTGAAATATTGGCCTAGTTTTCATGGCTTGAATAAATTGGTTATTAAAGCCAAAATGCATGCTAATACATATATTTTTTTGAAATTTTCTTTGTTGTATGAAAATATGATGTGATGATCTATATATATATATATATATATATATTGGAGAGACTAGGCCGTATGCATGAAAACAAAATTTTTTTTTATTTTATTTTTTGATGTCTTGATGAAAATCGAGTATTTTTAATACTGGATTTATATCTTTACGGTATAAAAATACAAACCAATATTAAGCAATAAAAATATGTAGGAAAATCAACAAATTTTTTTTAAGGATTTTTCAGAATTTTATATATATATATATGTATGTATGTATGTATGTATGTATGTATGTAAATAATATAAAAAACATTATAATATATAATATATAACACTAGGTGGGCTGGGCTGGGCCGACCCACTAACTGGGCCGGACTCAACCCCAAAAGGGTTGGGCCGATCTCTGCCCAACAAAATCTCATATTTTCTTCTGGGCCAGACCCGGCCTAGACAGTAGGGATGGGCTAGAATCAGTCTGGCCCATTAACACATGGCTGGGCCAGAACCAGCCCCGCCCAGAGAAGGAAAAAACCAACAATGCTGGGCTAGAATCAGCCTGGCCCAACAACATAACTGACAGGGGGGGATTATTTTCCCTCCCCTCTTCCTGCATGCAGAACGCTATTCATTCTGCATGCAGGCAAAAAAAGAACAACAAAACGCAAACAATGAAGGGGAAGAAGAGTTACCTGGTGTGGAGGAGGCGGTGCATTGCTGGTCTGGCTGCTTCGCTGGCGGTGTTGCGGTGGAGGCCGGTGGCGGTGTCGTGGCTCACGGACGGCGACTCCAAACAGTAACGTTACAGTTTCAAACGGTGGAGAAAGAGGCTCCTGCTCTTCCGTTCTCCTCCTCTTCTTCTGCTGCGTTTCCTTTTCCTTTTGTTCTGATTTAGATGATGTTTCTTTCCAGGACCCAACCTCGTCCGGTGTCAGTATCGTTTTTCCTTAACCCTCACGGTCCACTCTCCTTTACCTCTCACTGTCCCTCTCGGTCTGCTTTTCCTCCCTTTCGGTTCTTTTTCCTTTTCCTCTACCCTCACAGTCCCTCTCTTGTTTATGGCTTTCCCGGTTTTTCTTTCCTTTTTTGGTGTGTTTTCCTCTCTTCGATTCGTTCCTTTCTCTCCTTTTGTTTTTTATTTCTCTGCCCGTTTTCTCTCCTCTTCCACGCGTGCTGGCGTTGGGGGGGGATTTATAGGGCAAAAGGGAGCGGGGGCGTCCCTATTGCCACCCTATGGCAGCGCATGGGAGCAGGGCTTTGCTGCCCTACCACAACGCCGGGTTGGCTGGCTAGTGGGCGTGGCTGGCAAGGCGCAGCGCCCCTGACTTCTCATCATCAAGGTGCTTGGGGTTTCGAGTCTTCTGCAAGGCACGCGGCTCGCAGGAATTAATGAAGAAAGAGGAAGAAAATTGCCTACCTTCCCCTGCTGCACGTCCAGGGGAAGGAGAAAGAAGAACAGTTTCGCTCAAAACGACACTGTTCTGCTTTTTTTTTTTTTAACATGAAACGTAATCGTTTTATATAAAACGCACTGTTTCATTTAAATGTGGCGCCAGCATATGTTTTCCAAATTAGTCCTTAATTTATCCTTTGTTCTTTTAAGTTCTCACAATGTAATTTGGATTTTAAGAATTAATTCAATTGCATCCCTGCCAATTTCAGTAGCCGCCCCTATAGTTGGCCGCGTTTTCCATTTCAGTCCTTGGTTTTGAATTTGTGCATTTTGACCCTCAATTGATTAATAAACTTTCAATTTCTTCAATTTGGTCCCTGGATCGATCAATTATAGGCCCTCTATTTATGCGCCTTTTTCCAATTTGGTCCTTGGTTTCTGATTTTCTCAATTAGGTCCCTAATTCGCCATTAAACTTCAATATTTATGCAATTAAGCCCCTGATTTAACCAAATCAACTCTTAAAAATTATAATTTAACCCCAGAACTTTAATATCTTCCAATTGAAGCCCAAATTGACTTAAAAATCAATTTTCCTTGTAATCAAACCCTCTATAAATTCAATTAAACCTTCAATAAAATCTAATTGAGTTCATAAACATCCAATTTTGGACTTTTCTCTTCAAATTAAATTTTCTTTTCCAACAGGGCTCTCATCATTCAAGTATATACTGTAAAAAATTTCAATCCTTGTATTTTTGAACCTCCTTAATCAATTTTTCTGATCCTTTTCTGAGCGCTCCAAGCTCCTATTATTTTTCTAATTTCTTCCGGCTATATATTTTTATTTTTATTTTTATTTTTGTGTGGGGACCCAAAAATGGGTTACAACAAAGCAAACCACGAAAAATCAGCGTTTGGTAATAAGTGAAACTTGATTTACTGTTCATGGACCCCACTATTAATTGCGTTTAAAACGCAAAGTTGTTAGAAGCAGCTTAATGCTGCTTTCCTCTTCTTCATGTGGAATGGAATAGTGGAGTCACTCTCCACTGTTCCGGCCGGACTGGGTCGGGTCTGGTCTGGTCCAGAGCTAAATGCATTGAACCGAGTTCAACCCAGTAAAAAAAATAAATTTTATTTTTTGTTTTTGTAATTGTGTTTTATTAAAAAAACTAGTGTTTATCGGTTCGGTCCAGAGCTAAATGCATTGAACCGGGTCCAATCCAGTAAAATAAAAAAAATAAATTTTATTTTTTATTTTTATTTGTGTTTTATTCAAAAAATTAGTGTTTAAAAAAATTAAATTAAATTTTTTATTTTTAATTGTGTTTTATTCGAAAAACTAGTGTTTAACATTATAAAGTATCACTACATAAATTAGACGGAGATCGCTTGATGACGTAGTATTTGCAAAATTTGATCGCAATTCCAATTTTGTTCTTGATTATATTTTACCTGATGTTGTTGCGCGCTTAAGAAACTAAGAAAACTGTAGTTATTGTCGGATGTATTTCATACGTGATGGAATTGTAGATAGTTTATTAATGGAACAATAAAAATTATTTTATATAAAGTATTATTTATTTCATGATGTAATAGTAGTAGTTACATCTACAATATTTAAATTAAAAACCATTAATATTAATATGTATTTTTTAAAATTATTTTATAACTTCAATTTGAAAAGAATTCTTAACCAAACACATTAAACTACTTTTTGTTCAACTTCAATTTCAACTACAGTTTTAACCAAACATATATAAATACGAAATCAATCTCAACTAAAAGTACTTTTTATAAAACAACTTTTTTCAAACCACAACCACAAAAGCTACCACAATACCAAACTTTCCACCGGGTTATATATATATATATATATATAGACACACACACACACCTTTAGATGGGAAAGAAGTATTTAGAAAAAATACGTTTCACAAAGTAAAAATATATGGAGTCTCTAGTACAACAAGAAAACCTCTGATTTCTTCATGTGCACAGATCAAGGACTTCGATAGACTAGACAAAGAGTTAACAATTTCTTTTCTATGGTATGGTATTTGTATTTTCTGACAATTGAAATCTAATTGCTATGGCTATATATAAATATATGTTCGTAAACTTCGCGATAGTATTGCTAACAGGGAGCTGTTTTATCCACATATGAACTCTTTACTGAACCTCCACTTGACATTTCCATAACCGGGATAATGGACATCTCTTTCACCAAGAAGCTTTCCACCGCTCTGGAAGGCAAATGCAAGTCACGACCTAAACTGGGTCAGATGGGGCACATGTTGTAAGAAATCGAATTTTAACTTGTTTGAACATAGGCAGAAGTTTTGCAGAAGTAGGCTCGCGCAAAACTTCGCCAGAGAGAATTCCCAACCAAGGAAGTTAACATGGCAGCAAGCAAAGAACCATACATAGCATGACGAGAAAATACAACAGGAAACAATACTTCATCGAATTGATTTCCATTACATAACAAAGAAGTGAAAATCCACAGGAAAGAGAAAATAGTTAAGACTCGTCCGCATGGAAACCAGGTCTAATAACCAGTACAATCATGTCATGACATCTCGTTAGTGTGCGTTCACCAGGTCTCGAACCCTATATCATGCTCTCTTAGATGCCTTAGCTTTGTATATACAGCATTACCAAAAACGTGAGTTTTGTAATCTATTTTATAGGAAGATCTTATTTTCTAGGCCTGGTTACTCTGCCAATGATGGTTCTCTAGCTGGTTCTACCACCAAAGGCTCTAATCTCGCAGCTTCGTAATTTCCTTTAGGTATGATGAGACCATATCCACCAGCTTTTCTTTTGTAAACAATATTTATCTCACCTGGAATCAAGCACACAGCAATTCAGTACCTATATTAGTTAACAGATTGCAGAGGATAAGTGAAAACAAATTGAAACAAGCTGCATAAGTTCATACCAGTTTCTTCATTCCTGAAACCATAGAAATCATGATCCACATTTTCCAGCTGCTCAATAGCTTCCGAGACAGTCAAAGGTGGCATGTCAAAAAACTTTGTGCGAACAACCTGGCAATCGGTTTAGAATTTAGAGAGAGAGTCTATGGCAGACAAGAATGATATATGGAGGTTCGCAGTGAAATGAACTAACAAAGTTACACATTGAAGGGATGTTACTTATATAATTTCAGCTGCTGGTATCAGTGCATTGTGTAACAGTCTGTTACCAACAATATCGAAAACAATTGAGGGAAGATAACAGTGAAATTTCAAAGTTTAAGGAGATAAACTTTTATAGATAAACTTTTACCAACAATATCGAAAACAATTGAGGGAGTCTTATCCTGGTTGGAAGACTAACTCTAAGAGCAGAACATGTAAGGGACAAACTCCACTCAACAAGATCTCTAGATAAGGAGATAAAGAACTTTTATAGATAATTTCCCCGCAAATTAATGGTGCTAATAATTAATTTTATAGATATCGGAGGTGGAATTTTACATGAAAATATTTTTAGGGAAAACAAATTACGAGTGCTTTACATACTGACTTTAATTTCCAAAAATTAAGAAATCGAGGCACAACATTTTCAATAGAAATAATTGTTTTTTAATAATTTAATTACAAACGTAGTTAATTCACATCTTAATTAGGTATGTGGCCATGCATGATTTAAGCACCAAAACGTAGATAAAGTATACAAAAAATTACTGTGTCTATTATATATTGAATACCCTTTTAATGTTTTGAACTTAAACTGTGAGATTATTGAATAGATCATCCATTTCTCTTTAGAGTAATATTAATGACTAAAATGCCATTAAAATAATTAGCATGTTACTACCTACTCCATTTTAAATGAGTTTATGATTTGAAGTGGTAGTCCTAAAAGACATTTCCATAATTCAAGAGCAAGCTATTTAATTTATTTATTTTATTGTTGCTAGCGAACTCTTCTTTGTTTCTTTTGCATGAGTTGCCTATAGAGCAAACGGTTTCTTATTGTATAATCTACGTTCACAAATGAAGTGGCTCCATGATTTTTGTTGAGAGTAGATAATATCCCTACATTTACATTTGCAGCAAGTTTATGTGCTAATCTTCATTTGGTGCTGAATATGGAATCGAAGGTTGAATTATTCAATTGCAAATATTTCTATACAAGTAGCAGGTCCCTTAGTTGACTAAACAATAGTGTTGGAAACACGGCAATATTAATTTCCATAATTGACATTTTTTGTGGAAATCATTTCGGACTATTCATATATAGTTCATTAATTAACAATTTTAGGTAAAGATACGTAAAGATGATATCCCTTCATATTTACATCTGCAGAAAGTGTATATAACAGACTCGACTGTACAACTTGAAAGATCTCAATATATGCTGTTAATTTGAGGATTTTTTTTTTGAAATCTATTAAAAATTTAGCAGAGTTTCATTTGTATTTACGACATCCCAAGTTATCAATTGCTATCAATTTACTCAATCAACCTATCATCATAAGGTCCTATAATTCCAGACCTTAATTATTTCAATTATCATAATTTAACACCTCATACAATCCACACAATATATATATATATATATATATATATATATATATATATATATATATATATCGCATGAGG
>Ga0325414_1009186_pt1 | contig 10438 bp, 10 predicted proteins | sample PopdelMetagenome_8_FD_206183 | JGI IMG/M metagenome (GOLD analysis project Ga0325414, IMG submission 206183) | Populus deltoides microbial communities from Bellville, Georgia, United States - Leaf-PdKOR-R3 | ecosystem: Host-associated > Plants > Phyllosphere > Phylloplane/Leaf | place: USA...
AAAATATAGTAATGATTATTTTTTAAAATATTTTTCATTTTAAAAATATATTAAAATAATATTTTTAATATTAACATATTAAAACAATTTGAAAATACAAAAAATATTAATTTGAAATAAAAAAATAATTAAAAAAAAAAACTTTTAAAACTCAAAAAGGATCAAAATTCTCCCATAAATAAAAAGGAAAGGAGTTGATGCGTGCATAAATCTTTTGATAGAAAAGAAAGGAACCGAGGAAGGATAGGAGAGATTACTCAATTTTTTTTTAATGATTTTTAATCTTTTCAATTTTTGTGAATTTACTCCTATCTTTTCTTTTTTATATATAATTTGTAATGATTTCAATTTGAATGGATTAACTCTTGTCAAACAATTAAATCATAAATAAAAACAATTATTTATTTACATAAATAAAAATATTATTTTTATTGGAAAGATCATTTTGTAATAATATTTTTTAAAAAATTATTTTCATCTTTCAAAGGATAATATTTTCTAATTCTATATCCCTTTAGCATTGTAATAGTTTCTATTTTAATACACAGAGTTCACGACAAGCAGCAGTGCCTATTATTTGCATTTCCAGAAGCATCAACCAGCATGAATGAATAAACAGGGCACCAGAAAAAGCAGCTTCCAAACAAGAGAGAGGATCCCTCAATAATGGATGTCAAACCCGAAGGGAAGCCATCCAATTGACGGGATGCAAATCTCCAGAAATTTGTAATAAGTTAAGAGATGCTTGCATAAATTTGCTACATCCTATCCTTGCTGCTGCAACTGAACATTAGGCTTCTAAAAACAAAATCATAAAACACAACATATCTTAGCATCGGCATCGGCATTCACAATGAAGAAATTTTAGCTCATCTACCAAAATGAAAGATCAGTCCATGGGTCAGACCACTAGCATTAAGAACAGAGGTTATGTCAGATCTATCAGATATCTGATTTCAGAGTCACTTTAAACCTGTACAGACTCCTCAAACAAGTAACAAAATCAGTTGCTTTAGTTTGCATTGGATGCAACCTCCTGAATTTCACTGTACGTGCCAGTTTCCTCATTAAAGGAGTACCTAACACAAGAAACAAAGGTAAAACAATTAGTGTAAGGGCCATGTACTATTGCACACACATGCTGTAGATATCTCATTCAATGACTGCTACCAGCTAAAATAGATTCCATTCATTCAAACTTAATCAACTATTAACTTAAGGTTCTACTTAATTTATGATCCAAAGGAAAGAAAGCTTGGAGCTCCAGTGTATTGCGCTCTCCAAGTGTGCTTGTCCCCCCTTCTTCCTTACCATGGCTGGTCTTTTTCAGCTGCTTTATTTTTTTTACCAACAATTTAAGAATTGTTTTCTCTCGACACTCCAGAGGGGAGTTGGTTTCCATCTTTCCTTTTCTTTTGGTTCAAAAGTAGGAGACAAGTCAAATTGCATTCTCCTCTACCATGCTTAGCAGAGAAGAGGAGATCTATTGGATTCTTTATTCCCCATATTCCCAATGGGCATTATCATTCACCGGGGATCTGTAGATGCTACGCAGTAATAAGATAAGATAAACATAAATAGCAATGGTGAAAAGTCTTCCTAGCTGTACAGCAAATCATTTGTATAAATCTCTTAGACGATCCTGGTATAAATCTCCTGCCAATCATTTCCGTAGCATAAAAGAAAAGACTTGAAGTGCACACAGCTTTAAAACTCCCCAGATTGACAAAATTAATGAGCTCAACACATCTAAAGCCTTAATTAAATATGGCTCTCATCAGGAGGAGAGGCAATGATCTAAGTTGCTCCATAAATGGAAGTGCGGGAAGTGATGGCAAGAAGTTGAACCAATCCAGCCTGAATTTCGTATCTCATGTGCATGATCTGATTTTCTAAGCACATATCAAGTGTGAGTTGGACCCATCTGATGTCCCTCCACAGTACTCTCACCTTTCCTATGTGTGGATATTAATACAAGGAAAGCAAAGCGCAACACCTAAATCATAAAGTCGGAAGTTTCTTCTAACACAAGTGAGTTACTTTAAAAGCTAATCCACAAAGGAAAGCAGAGTCAAGTAAAATTAATAATATAATTGAAAGAAACTGCGAGTTAATTACCATTGCCCTGATGTTGCCTGGCAGAACAGTCCTGTAGATGGGTCATAATAATATCCCAAACTGCTGCTGTAGTAGTAACTGGCAAAGGAAATTTAATGTTAGTTTAACTTCTATGCAAACCCTAAGTGTATATAACAATAGTGTGGTCATATTTTCTGCCACCCCATGTCCCTGGGAAAATCAAAAAGTGAAAGATACAAGTGTTTACAGAATTAATGGCTGGAAAATTATCACAAATTAAACTCAATTGTAAGATTGGTGCAAAAAACATTGTTAGCCCGAATAACAAATATCTGTAACATGATTAACTTGAACAAATCACAAGTCAAAAGCAACAAGAAGACATAAAAATTTAAGAAAATGACAAGTCAATTAAAATATGGATTTTCGAAGATGTTCTTCACAAGTTAAAAAAGTCTATGAAAAAACAATCAAAATGTTTACCCACAATGCTCTAAAGTATATCAAAAGACAAATTAAAACATGTATGGGAATATCATCAAAGACAAAAAGGCCTAATGGTGATCATCTTTAAAAATGGACAGAATAAAATCATAAAGGAAACAGTTGTTCTAAGTAATTGGACACACAACTATACCTAGTCTATCGAATTAGGAGTTATTTTGACAGTTCTACAAATTAATATTAGTGTGTTCTCATTGCATAGAAACATCCATTAAAAAAAAAATTAACAACCAACTTTGTTGTAAAACTTCTCACTTGAATATTTGGAACGGAAACAACAGCATCGCTTAGAAAGTTGGGTTGTGAATTTTGAACTAACACCACACCATGTTGGATTGTCTCTAACCATGATAATTATGGGGGGGGGGGGGAATTAATGATGTAGATTGCAAAAATTCTTTTCTTCAACTTCAATAGTTGGAACATATAAAAACATTACGGCTTCAAAAGCTGGGGAATAAATTTTGCACCAATACCACATCCTAAATACTACCAAAACTATGGAAGATTATCAAGGTAGAACAGGAAAACACGTTGCAAACAGATCAACGATACATAAAATACTATAACTATAAGAAATTCTATTGCAATTTACTTAAAAGCCTGGAAAGAGAGGGAGAGAGTACCCTGAAGTCTCGTCATAGACATAATCATTTTGCAAAGATCCAGCTGCATAACAAGCAATAAGAAACATAAGACCAAGCACAGGATGCATAACTACTTCATCCGCACAACTGACTAAGCTATTACTATTTCATCCCAAAATTTCTACAATCATCGTAGCTAATCATAAAAGCTTACCTCCAGAAATGGCATTAAGACCATCTGATGATGGTTGACTTGCAATAGCAGTGGCATTATCCTCATCATCCCCAAACATGTCAAATGCATCACCATCACAGCCTGAGATCTCTGCAGTAGATACACTTGGGATTGAAGGACCCACGTCCCCATCAGAGGGAGCTGACGAGGCCGCGCCAAGACCAGTCACACCAGAGGACAAGCCCTTCTCCATGCCATTACCAGAATCCTCTAGGCCTTCACTGATGGCTGCCACCTTCCCCCTAGCTATAGCTAATCTTTCATATCCTTCTAAAGAACATTGCAAAAAATTATTCAATAAACACTGAGAAAGAATTTCCACAGTTTAGCAAAAGTGCATGAAGAGGTGGTGATGAAACTTTTTGCAGATAGAAGCTTTTCTAAAACTCATCATCCTGAAATCACAACTCATAACATGTATAGACAACACATTGTTGGGGTATATTAATTCAGTTGACCATCTGAAAAATATCCAATGACAATCCAACTAAGACAACACAAATAGTTGCATATTATATGACACACCACATAATGATATCCTGATTCTTCTATTCAAAAGTAGAACTGGAATGGAGTATCACTGGTAACATAAATAAGGACAAGGAAAACATAAATAAGGACAAGGAAAACTATCATATATTGTCCCAACCTGCCTCACGCTTGAAAACCTCTTGCTTGTCGTGATATACATCTGCACAGTGGATGATTAAATCAGTGAGTGTGGCCAAAACTATGGAGAGCAGGGGTCTCAACAAACAAAAATGATGACCAAATGGACATCATAAATAGTCAGGTGTACTTTTACCTTCAATGAAATCTTAAGAAAGAGCAAAATAAAGAAACACTTAACTGTACTCGCCATGATCCAACAGCTTGTTGGCATCTTCAGTTAGCTGGTCAAACAGAAGTTGTGTCTCAGTGGACATCTTCTCCTTGCTCTTATTTGATCTTCCTTTCAACCTTCTCAAAGCTTGCAAAACCTGTCAACAAAAGGACCCCTACGCTAATTAATTCTCATCTTTTCTTCCTTAACACTCAGTTCTCCATACACACCAAACACCAAGTACTTGCTTTTCATCTACAATATTTCCAAAGATAATTTATTTTGCATGAAACAAACAGAGAGTCAATTATAAATTTCTCTCTCCTTGACTGCATCATTCAGAAATCCAGTAGCACTAAGAAATTTATAGATTATTTTAATTTAATTCAACTATAAATTCGTGATATACTAGTTTATCTAGTAATTCTAATCACATATGATTCTATACCTATTTGGATACCTATTTCTTATTTTGCTTGGAATCATTAGGATTTTGGTGTCTATATGAAACAAAACCTATTTTATGTAGTAATTCTGGATTTGATAATGGTATAAAACAAAACCTATTCTATGTAATAATTCTGGATTTGATAATGGTATAAAAAAAAACCTATTCTATGTAATAATTCTGGATTTAAAACAAAACCTATGAAATTGAGTAACTATGATTTAGCTTGATTCCTGCAAAGAGAGCATCCCTCTATTTTCTCTAGATATTATTATATTCCTTTCTTCTTCCAAAATCTTCTTGCTACAGTCATCTCGGGTTACTACTCGCAGATATCAACTCCAATTTCTTCTAAAACAAGACCTTTATCAACTCTACTTCTCTAAACTCAAACCCATAAAAAAATCCCTAATTCTCCAAACCTCTGCCTCAGCACAAGCAAAAAACCTTAATGGTACAAATTCATAGTTAGCCTGCATGAATTTCTTATTGAAACCTAGATAACCATCTTGCATTACTCTCAAATAAACAATTAACCATATGCAACTCTAAGCATGGACTTCAGGTTCAATATATCTAAGCTTTTGATAATACCATGCTTGCACAGTAGTTACAGTATGACACTTATCCATGGCATATTGCAAAACAAGTCGAACAATTCTAATACAGTATCTTCCTCAGTGCATTATGCTGAATGTGATTAAACTACACTATAGAACATAAAAGCACAGTCCTAAGAAATGCTAAGTTAGCCAGCATAGCAACTTAAAAATGCATGTTCTACTCTTAATTCAAGAACAATTGCTGTAAGCACTATAAAAACTTCCTTATTCGAGTTGCTTCTTAGTTGGAAAAAGGTCCAAAAAAACAAGAAGACAGAAAGAGACTTAACAAGACAGGCACTTCATCAGCTAAAGTCCAACAAATAAAACAACAAACTACTTAAAAAAGCTAAGACAATCCATGAATTAAGCTTCAGTCAAGTTTACCGTTTCTCCCGGCTCAAGCAAGTTGGCAATCCGGCTCTTCATCATTCCAATTTCTTCAGAAGATAGGTCTCGGCCATCATCTTTCTCATCATCTTCATTAATACTTGCCACAGAGGTTTTTCCAACATATCTTTCATGAACTTGAACACTATCCAGCCACGCATCCTGCAATGAACCCACGCACAAGGATTATAAACACCGCTTTTTTAATCTTAAGCAAGAATGCAGTCAGCCAGTAAGACAAAGTTGCTTAACCTTGATTTCATTTTCATTTATATATTCCACGAAATTTCCGTCAGCATCAAAATAACCTTCTTCTCTCTCTTTCTCGAGATTAAACGGTTCTATCTGAATCCCATCTTCCACGAAATTCTCATTTTCCTGCAAAAACAAAACCCCTCATCATCAGCTATACATCCCCTCTCCCCCCGAAAATGTAACCAAAAAATTGATAACGAAACAAGTCGTAACCCCAACCCCCAACCCTAACCCTAACGCTACCTCATAAGCGACTTCAGCAGCAGAGGCATCATTAATATCTCCACTAAAACCTTCATCGGTGATCAGACTGCGAAGCATCGCACGCTCCTTGGCTGCGAGACGAGGATCCTTCAAGTCACTTGGACCGTCTTCTTCAGCTTTGCCCCTGTCAACTCTTTCATCCACACTCTTCACCTTCTTCCCTTTAGGAAATCTAACCTTCTTCTGCCTACAAATTACAAAAAAAAAAAAAATCATTAGCTGAAAATTTGAAGAATGAAATAAAAAAAAAAATTAGTGGAATTACTTGTTGGATTTGTCATCGTCTTCAATGTCTTCAAGGAACGGGCGCTTTCGCTTGCCCTCCATTCTTCGCAAAATTTTACGAGTTGCTCTGTGAGAGAGACAGGTTTATGAATGAAATTGGACTTCGCTTGCCGGCTATCGATCGGGCCAAGGCTGGAGCAGTGTCGTCGCCTTAATAATTTGGGTGTGGGCGAACCTCAGAAGGACCCACCACCTACGTAATTATTAGTATTAATTTTACAATTAAACAATTTTTTTGTAATAATTTTTTTTTTAATTTTAATTAAGGACTTCTGTCAATATTAATATCATTCTGAAAGTCACAACGGGGATGGAAGAGTTGGATTTGTAGGGCGTTTGTACGAATATTTTTTAAAATATTTTTTATTTAAAAATATATTAAAATAATATTTTTTATTTTATAAATTTTATTTTTAATATTATTTAAAAACACAAAAAAATTAAATTTTTTTAAATACAAAAAAAAACAATAACTTTAGATATATAATAAAACTCGAGGTATGTATTAAATAAAATTTCACTAAAAATAATATAAAACTTCCCCATTTAATTAAATTACTGGGATAAAAACTAATTTAAAATTAATAGAATTAAATTTTTTATTAAAAAATTATAATTTTAAATAGAAATTGATATCGGTTTTCAAACCAAACCGAATAAAACTGAAAAAGCTTTAAAAGATCATTGACTCAAAATCTCTTAAGAAAAATTGACCAATTAAAAGGTAAAAAATGTAAACAGAACCTATTGGTTTAGTTAAATTATTTGATTTCAAAATTGTAAGAAAATTAAGTATGGTTGGGTTTTTTTTAGTCTAAACTGAAACGTTGCTCGCCCCTCGTTCAAAAGCAATTGAAAATGATTTTGAAAGTGTCTTTGAACAGTAAAAGCGCGGAGGCATGCGAACAACCATCTCAACCTTCCAGGTCTCTATAGCGCAGAGGCATGCCAGTAAGGCAAGGAGCCACCTTACAACCTTGTACAACCACGAACACAGCAGCCACCTGACAACCTAGTACAACCACGAACACAGCAGGGTAGGGCACACTGAAAACTGAGATTTGACATGTTGATGCAAATTGTGCTCTCATCTTCAAGGTGGGTTTGGCTGAGAACAGAGTGTAGTAGTTTACGGACTACGGATGGGATAATCCTAACATTTTACAGAAATCTTCCCACCTCCATTTGAGGTAAAATAGAGCAGATGAAGCAGCTCGATGGAGGCATGTTTGCATGGCAAATGTTTTGGAAGAAATTGACCAACACTGCAACAACTTCAAGTCATCAAATAATGGAAAGGCCCTGATATATAATTTAATCAGCTACTTCACCGCTAGATGTCGAATAAACTACAACGATTACACAGTTTTCCCCAGTGATCCTTGATCCTAACACAACTATCACCGTAGGCTTCCAAGGAGCCATTCTCTAAACAAGGCTAATCAAACTGCTGCCTGAGCTGCATCTCTGTCTCACTTTTCCAAGTTGCATGAGATGACTGGCCCTTCATTCTCTTACTCTTTTCCTTATCTTTGATAGCAGAACCTTTCTTCTTGGAATCTTTGCTTGTGTCATTAGGTGGGCGATCACCACAAACAGGACAGACCATTCCACTTGCACTGGAGAATGTCTTGGGTATTCCACATTGCAGGCACATTCTAGAACCAGGTTAAAGAACGTTAGAACAGAAGAAACTTAATCGCAATCGAAGATACTATAAAACAATCATCACAAGGCTATAAGAAAACAAGGAGAATTGAAGGCTTCTGGATTTTGTTTATTCTTCAGTCAGTACTTGTCAAAGTTCAAAATCCCTTAATTTTCCCCTGGCCATACAATGGCCCAGGAACCACTAGTCCTACTGTCTACAGCCAGAACTCCAGAACTCCAAAACTCCACCTTAAAAGGGCAAATATCGAATGAGGTTTGGCAAACACATGCTGGAGATTATGCCAAGAGAAATGTAAAGGGTTTCAACCAGACCAAGAAAAGGAATTGGTTGACTAACTTATCAGGGAAAACACAAAAGGGAGGAAAAGAAGAGTTTGTGACTGAAGGTCGGGGTATGTTTTAAGTTGTAGCACAAACACCAAATAATAATTAACCAAAGCAAACTAGTTTCTTTCAAGATAACAGTTGACCGCAACAAACAAGAATCCCCATTTATCACACATATCTAAATCATCAATATATACCCTCAGCTCGAGGTGATGCAATGGAGAGAACAAACTATAAAATCATGTCATAGCTTAAATTCATGTTGCAAAAGATGTGAAGATATACCTCAGTAGCTCTGCAGCATCTTCTGCAGCAGGATTGGTAGCAGTTGAGATACGCTTTCCTCCCTCCTCAATAGTGCTTGGAACTGATGCTGAAAGTTCACCGGCCCCAACATCACTTCTCACTCGCTCACTAATTGCAACAAGTACAGGTTTGGCCTCCACCACAGCTCCTACATTGTGCACAACACACATGAGAAAAATTGTGTCCTCCATATGGAACAACATTGACTCTGATCAAATAAATGGTTAGCCAAAATAAACACCCATCAAACTATTGGTGACAGATAAAAGTGCGAAATCAGATACATTATTGATCAAGCAGATGCATGTAATAGCCTCGCTGTGGTGAAAATGGAAGGAAAATTTAATCATGACTGAGGCATAATGGAGTAACAGAGAGCTCACTCTTAAACTTCTATATAACTTCTGGCATAATTTCGCTGTAATATGATTTCAGTAATATCATATATGTGATTCTTTTATGGTGAGATTTGGTAATTGAGATGGTCATTGTGCTTTGACCCTCTTGACAGTTTACCTGCATAATTACATGGACGGCATAGATGGTTTCTAGCAATGAGCGTGTGGTTCCATTAATGTGCAGACTTGATAAAAGCTGAAATAAGAGACATGGACTTGATTTCCCTTATTGACTCGAGGAAGCAAATCAAGCTTGTCTCTTTGAACACCATACAGCATTAATTTAACAGCTATACTAAAATCAAGTTTCAAGCTTAAACATTTGTCATGGAACTATTTTGAAAACTCCATTGGTAGCACATCCTAACGAGATTCTCAGATAAACTAGCAGGCCTGTAATAAACGAAATCCTTGTCGCTACCAAATTGCAGCTTTTATGTTGACAACAAGTTTTCCAAGTTCAGAAATTACAGACCAGCTACTACGAGATTGGCCCTTCATTCGGGGGCGGCGAAGCACATTTTATAGCAATAAAACCCCATTGTTCTCTAGATCTAGATGGGTAGGGTACCAAAAGGATAATCCTCCTCCATCCCTCTTTTCTTCTCGCTATTGTGGTGAGAACATTTAGCTTACTAAGTGTGATACAAAGACAATAATACATGAAAACGACAACCATTCGAAATGGGAAAATTAGTAACTTACCAGAAGGTAAGTCTTTCTTCTTGTCCTTGCGTTGATTATAATTATTATTATTATTACTGCTCCTCTTCCATGTCTTTCGGTGCTTCCCTTGCTGTTGCTGAATATGGTCAGCTCCAACCCCATACTCTTCCACAGAATTACTAAGAAACTGGGGCGGCCCTGAAACCTCCAGAAAAAAGAAAACAAAAGAAACAAAACCCTAAATCTCACTTTCTTGAATTTATCTAGAAAAGAAATTTTAAAAAATATAAACTACTTGGGAGAAAGCGTCTATAGCAGAGGGAAGGATGGAAGAAGAGGATGACGATCCATTGGTGGGTGCTTTGTATGAAGCCTTCCAACGGCTGCCTGAATGCCCTTCTTCTTCTTCTTCTTCTTCTGAAAAATCCTGGTAATCTTCTTCCTCTTCAGTTGCTGCTGCCGCTGCTTCTTCTTCCGCAGAAGAATAACCTTGGATCAATGACAAGCTCATCTTTTTCCCCTTTCTCTGACAAATTCTATCGCTTCTTTCTTCCCTTTCCTCTTTCTATGTGTTTCTCATTATTGCCGCTTTGTTCAC
>Ga0325414_1009187_pt1 | contig 10437 bp, 7 predicted proteins | sample PopdelMetagenome_8_FD_206183 | JGI IMG/M metagenome (GOLD analysis project Ga0325414, IMG submission 206183) | Populus deltoides microbial communities from Bellville, Georgia, United States - Leaf-PdKOR-R3 | ecosystem: Host-associated > Plants > Phyllosphere > Phylloplane/Leaf | place: USA...
TATTAAAATAATATTATTTTTTAAATTTTACTTTTGAAATTAGTATATAAAAATAATTTAAAATAAAAAAATTCTAAAGCCAAAATTTGCAATAGCACATTGTTTTGAGTAACTTTATAAAATAATATTGAAATGTTTTCTAGTATTTTGTCATTGGATTTTTGAATTTTTTATATTTGATAGAAATAGATATTTTACTTGTACACCAATCAAGATTGAGTTATTTTTTTCTAAACAAATTAAAACGTACTCCACCTCTATATCATACATTCAAAGAAATTAATAGATTTTTACAATAATGGTCTTAATATATATATATATATATATATATATATATATAATTAATTGAGAACCTCTAAACAAAAAAAAAAATTGAATTTTGGGAAACACGGTTTACACGACGTTCCCAAACGTTCTCTAAAAATGTATGATCCCTTTATACACACACACACGGTACAAATCGCGTTCCTTAAAATTCATTTTTTTTTGTTAAAAATTAATTTTTTAGTATATTTTAAATTGTTTTGATGCACTGATTTTAAAAATAAAAAAAATTATTTTGATTCATTTCGACACAAAAAAATTTTAAAAAGCAACCGTAATCACACTTCCAAACAGACTTCTCTCATATAAAAGCCAACTTTTCTCATATAGCATGAACATATAAATTATAATCATGTGTTTCCATTACCCATATCATTTTATTATAATATGAGTTTATTTGTTTTTGTAGTTAAAAAATACTAATATTAAAAATAATATTATTTTAATATATTTTTAAATAAAAAACACATTAAAAAATAACTTCCATTTCAACACCACATAAAAAAAAATAACTTCTATAAAAAAAAAGATAAATTTAAAAATTTATATGGATTTGTTTGTCACATATGGTTATAATTTATTTATGATATAATCTAATAAAAGATAATCAGTATTTAATATTGTAATTAATCGATGAAATTGGATATGCTGAAGTTTCAAATTCGAATTTATTCTTTAATCACAGTCTGATGAGATAATGAAACCGTAAGCTTATTCTAATCAAGTATTCCCGTGTTTGCTGGGTAGAGGAGTTGTTTTTTACTCTTCTTTTCATCCTCTTCTCCCACTTTTTTTTTTATTTTTTTTTGTTTATTAGAAGATTATTATTAACATGAAATAGCTAGCAAACAACTATATCATTGGCTGAGTTACGCTGTTAGTTGGATTATTTTTTTAATATAAAAAAATATTCATGCTTTGCTAATATATTTTTTAACAGAAATTATTTTTAATTATGAATTCAAAATTTTATACATATTAAATGACATCTCTTATAAATATTAAGATAATAATATGGAGACTGACATCGTTTTCAAAATTCATATCATGATAGCACCATATTAGTTTGATTTAGATCAATCCAGATTAACTTGTCATACCAGTAATCCAGATCATAAGATTATAATAATCCTATAAGAAACATATAAAAACAAATTATGAAGTCTAATTCTTAGTTAACCCAATATTAAAGGACGAAATTGAACAAAAATATTTAATTAAAAAATAACAAAATAATAACCCGAGTGAACTTTGGTTAACCTACTGAATCTGCAATCCAAGTCATGATCCACTAGGTTTAATAATTTTTTTTTTAATTATAAGATAATAAAAATAAATACTCACAAAATTAACCACCAATCAAATGTCGTGATGTTCATCTGAGACCAATAATCTTACAGAAACCAAATCGAAACAAATCCGAAAATCAATTTAAAATCAATCAAATTTGGTTGGATTTGGGTGGCCCGGTATGCTTGGACCTCTAAAAAAAATAGACCAATGATTTTTTCTCTCTTCAATAAGAATCTAATGACCTTTTGTTTTCTCTCTCAAACCGAGAATTTAAAAATAAAAAATAAAGTATTGAACAAAATTAATTTTTAAAAAACTAAAGGGATTGACAATGTATTAATTGGAAAGTAGACGGACCAAAGTGAACTTTTAACATTATTTTTTAAATTACCACCCTAGTTTTCCTTTGTTTTTCATGGTGGTCCTAAATCATTAAATCTTACTATTTTTTAACAAATCAGAGGTAATTGACAATTAATTTAGCCACAAAAGGATTCAATTAAGGAGAAAAAAAAGTTTCGAGAAACAAAATGAAAACAAAGAATCATTGCTTCCATTCACATTCTTGATTCTTGAGAGGGTATAGAGTGAAATAAAGTAAAAGCACCAATGATTTTAGGTTTCTTATAATGAGAATGCATCTTCTGTTATTTTTTTTTTCAAAAGAAAATCTTGGATTTTTTTTTATTAACACCCTTAAAAAAATTAGAAAATTAGCATAAATGGGAAAATAGTTTAAAAAAACACAGGAAAGCTATGTCCACCCAACATCTTAAAGAAAATGTTGTGTGGACCAGCATTTTTTTATAAGAAAATGGTGGTCCGATCGGTTTTTGTTTTTCATATATGAACCCCATTCTCTCTTTTTATTCCCGGAAAAAAAGCTGACGCTCTCATCCCCTCCCCTCCCCTCCGCTAAAAACTTTCACCGGCGATATCTTCTCTCTCTAAACACAGCCAAAAACATCCGTTCTCTTGCTTTCTCACACCAACATCTCGTCTTCTATTCGTCTCCTAGCCTCCTATCTTCTCTTTCATCATCAAAAACCGCCGCCCCCTCCGTCCCCTTTAATTTTATAGCATGGTGTTCTTTCAAAATAACACAGGCGAACTTGGTGTTTATGTACCTAAACTCTCACATTCAGCAGACAGACACTCTGATTACGACTCCAGTACTTGTATGATACACGACAGCATAACTAAACACATGATAGGCGTCAAAAGGCTTTAGAATTCATTCCATTTGTCTCTTTTCCTTTTTTTGAGATTTAATTTGTCCAAAAATGAAAAATATTAGAATATTTTCAATGGCGTGCAAGTACGTAGTTGATAAACCATGCCATAAAACTACTAGGGCACGAAAGAGACACTCCCTTTCCACATCGTGCTTCGAATAATATATCCTTTTCACTTATATATGGTTCTTAACCTTGAAATATGTCTTTGTCAATCAAATGTTGAGTTAATTCTTGGAGGAAGGGAGTTTTTCAATTATAATAACTGTTGTTTTTAAAAATATTTTTTATTTAAAAATATATTAAAATAATATGTTTTTAAAATTTATTTTTGACATCATATATTTGAAAATGATATGTTGAAAAAATAATTTAAAATAAAAAAAAATCAATTTTAACTAATCATTATTTATTTCTCTTAAACAAGATTTTGAAATTTAAGGGGCCACTTGATCTAAGGTGCTGTCAAAAGTCTATGTTTGTGATGAGTTGCACTATAAAAGACCCACGATTGATGTACAAGAATTCACCCACGTTTAGTATTGCGTTTCATGCAGGGAGTGACCCACGATTGATGTACAAGAATTCACCCACGTTTAGTATTGCGTTTCATGCAGGGAGTGAGCAAATTTTAATCTTTTTTTTGTTTAAAATTAATTATTTTTATATTTTTGAATGATTTTGATGTGATGATATCAAAAATATTTTTTTTAAAATAAAAATAAAAATATTATTTTGATATATTTTTGAGTGAAAAATACTTTAAAAAAACAATCGTTATTATATTTTCCAAACATCCCCTTTAACACTAGAAAGTTTGGATATTTATATATGAGTTATGATACGATAAATTTAATAATACGATAAGAATCTTTATATCAAAATAATTTAATAATACGATACAATGACCCATATCAATAGTATACTTATATAATATGATAGATTTAATAATTGATGTTATCACATATATCATAATCCTTAACTGTTTTGGTAAATTTAATGTAAGAAAAAAATATCAAAATATTAGCCTTTTAGCATTATGTTTTTAGGTTATAGCTTTCTAGTAGAGTTTCATTTGAGCTAAAAATGCAAATGAATCATTTATATTTATATTGAATTATTTCAATTTGATACATAATACTAGCTCATGTATTTTTTATGTTTCTTGTCAATTTTAGTACATATTATTAATTTTATATAATTGATTTCTTTACATATTGAATAATAAAATAGTTAAATTATTAAAAAATACGAAAGGATGTAGTTAAATAACTATAGACTGTAGTCACACCCACAAAATAATATTTATAGGAATAATGTGTTTTTGTTTTTGCTTTTGTTTTTGTAGTTTTTTTTCCTTTCAGTTTAACCCTTCAACAATTCAATCTTTTTTTTATTTAGTTTTTTTTTTCAATTTCATTTTTCAATATTAGGTTGTTTTGAGAATTGTACTTTATAATGTTTTTTTTAATTTCTTTCTATTGGGTTATATACCGATCTCAAATTGATTTGTTTTCTCGATTTCAACCTTTAATATTATATTTGTTAGAAGCAATGCTTTATAATTTTTTTTATTTGTTTTATATGAATTTATCTTGGTCTAATGATCTATATTATAGATTTAATAGGTTAAATGGGTAGACTCAAGCCATTTTTTTACTACTTTTTTAATTGATTTCTTTTTCAATTTTATCCTTCAACTTTGAGTTAGTTAAAAATTGAGTTTAACAGGTTTGTCTAGGCTGACATGTTTGGAAATTGGACTTTGTAAAACTTTTTATTTATTTATTTTATGTGGAGTTATCCCGATCTCATGAATTTGGTTTTTTTCTCTCGGTTCTAACCTTTGACATTGAATCTTTTGTAAATGGAGCTTTGTAATTCTTTTTTTTTATGAAGTTGTCCCGATCTCATGACCTATGTGATGGGTTTAACAAGTTAACCATAATTGACTTTTGTTTTTTTGTCCTTTTTTAATAGATTTATTTTTTATTTCATCCTTCAATATTAAGTTATTTGGAAATTGGGCTTCAAATTGTTTTAATTTGATGTTTTATGGGGTTATCCCATTATCATAAACTGAGTTATAGATTTGATAGGTTAACTTAGGTTAACTCGAGTATTTTTTTTGTCTTTTTTAATTTAATGTTTTTTTTTAATTTCATCCTTCAACACTGGGTTGATCATGAATTGATCTTTATAATTTATCTTGATTTGCATTCTATAGGGTAATCATAGTCTTATGATCCGAATAATAGATTTAACAAGTTAACTTAGGTCAATCTAATTAATATATCATTGTCTCAATATTTAAAAAGAATGTCATCCAAGATGTTGTATTAATATTTTAAAAATGACATCCAATATGCATCATATATTTAAGTTCATGATTCTTGTTTTTTTTTTAATTAGAAAACACATCAACAATGCATGAACATTTTTTTACATAAAAATAAAGTTGATCCATTCCGAAGTGCAGTGTGGGCCAATGATCTAGTTCATATACTAATAATCACATAAAGAAAATTTATTATTATTAAAAATATATTATAAAAAATACTAGATAAAACCTTTTCGTATTCCGTGGTAGCTATTTTTTTTTTATCCTAGAACTTTGTTTTTCTAATTGTAACCTTCTAGACCCAAATTAATGGCCAATTTACTAAAATTTACTAGGAAAGAAAAAATTCAACAAAAAAGTATTAAAGTGTAAAACAAGGCGAAATCCCTTGGACAATCTCAAATTTGCTAGAAAAAGTTTTGTTTAGTCCATATACTTTCCTTTTTCTAACGTTGTAGTCCCTTTAGATTTTTCAATTTTAGTTTTGGTCTAAAATTTTATTTTCTTAACATTTCAGTAATTTGAAAGAAAATAAAAAATTGCTTGAAATGAGAGAGAAAGTTGGCGAATGATCACTTTTCAACGACAAAACTTGTAGTCTTGGTGTCAACTAGTTCTATTCGATGAGGAAATTTTGATGATGGTATTTTTTTATTTATAAAATGCCTAAAAATAGATCGAAGTTGCTCTCAGTGATGAAGGAGGTCTACAATTCTTCCACTTCTCAAAGTCATCTAACTCGACGTATCTCTTAGCATAGTATTCAACAACTAATTTTGGAAGTTTTCTTAGTTTTAATTAATTGGCAGTAATATAATTTTTAAGTGTGGCAAAAATTCCTTTAATGTTCCAATATCCTTTTCTTATAAGGATTTCTTATTTATCCTAGCTACACAAGGAAATGAGAGCTTGTGGTAATTAATGGCATGATATTTTAGAATTTTCCATATTCTACAAGGAAACTAAGGGGTGACAACTATTACAAATATTTCCATGCTAATTTAGGAGAGTTAAAGTCGGTTTTAGGCTGATTTTTTTTTTTCTATTATGTAGTTTTATGCTAATAAGAATATTTTAATCTGACCATTGAATCGGGCTAAAATTTTGAGAGGTATTATTTTATATTGAGTTTAAATTTCAAATCAATCAGAATTGAGTAAGTCTTTATAACAAGGTTTAGAAGCCATTGTACGGGAATTACATTATTTTCCTATTTGGACTAGTAATCTTTTATTATTATTTTTTCAGAATTTTCTAGGATTTTTTGTTACTTATTATAAATAGGGTTATTTAGGTTGTACTTAGGTTTGCTTTTCAACCATGGATATTGAATAAAATTGGTGTTTTCTTTGAAGCAACATGTTTTTTTCTTTGTTTAAATAAAGAACAATCAAAATTATCAAAGTATAATAAACTTTGATTTTAGAATAATATTGCTTGTGTGTGTGAGAGGATACTCATATTCTTTGGTTCTCTAACGAATTAAATTTGACTTATTGAAGAACAACTGTTTTTGTAGCAATCTTCCTTATATTTCTCATTCACGATTCACTAATCGTTAGGTGGGGGGTTCATATTCTATTAGTGTTGGCGTCTCATTTTAAGGTAATTGTTGTGTCACACTCTTTTATTGAATCAGATTTTTGGCTTTTTGAGATTGTGTCAATCTTACTTGTGGGTTTTTGGATTTTTATATTTAAGGGGCTCACATCACTCTTTTATTTTATTTGTTTAATCCCTTTCATTAATTATTTCTATTGAATTAACTTTGTTTTTAAATAAATGATTGGTTTATATATATTGTTGTATGATATTTCAAAAAGATTAGTTTGATTTCTCATAAATTGTTTCTCTTGTATTTTATAAGAATTAGCTGTATTTGTATCATGGTTTTATATATATATATAAATCATTTGTTATTAGCAACAACAATTAGCTGCTAAGATAAAATGAATGAAAACTTTTAAGATAAAAAGGATAGTTGGTGTAAAATATTTGCATGCGTATCAATCTTTTATTTCTACTATGAGGATTAGCTTTTCATTTTAATATTTATATATCATTTTTTTCTCATTAGAACAAAAAAGTATGTTAATACTTGGACTTCATCATTTGTTTCAGTTTGCTTTGTATAAAGATACTATAATCTCAAACAAACGTCTTGACATTAGATTATTGCTTAATTTTTTGAGCATATATTTTTTTGTCATATAATTAAATAAAAAATTATTTCGCAAAAAAAAATTATTAAACTCAATGAAGTTTATGACCCAGGTTATGAGTTTAGAGAGTTAACCCAAGTCGATTCAACATGTCGCCGACTAATGTTAAGAAAAAAAAGATGCATTCTTGAAATTTTTAAAAAGTCAAACCATATTTTTATCGATAATTTGGGTTACTTATAAACCCATCAAGTCAACTAGGTCATATCAAAGCAACTCTCAGATGATTTGATTTGAAGTCTAACCGCTAGATCAAGTTTAATATTATTATCAAAGAATTTCCCGCATCTTAGGCATTTTTTTTTTACATTCAATTTTTTTTTTTTGTCCAACTTATAGTGTAGTATGTACTTGTTATTTAGTTGTTCCATAAACATTTAGGAATTAGTGCTGATTTATAAAGGCGTAATTGAATAATCATGTTGTGAAAACTTGTTGTCTCCATGAAGTGAACGCGAGATATTAAGGATAATTAATATATCCTAAGCTCGTGAATCTCATGATCATATATAGTTCTTCATGGATGGACTAATTAGTATAAAATTTGTCAAGGTTGCTTCGATGAAATTTATCAGAAAGAAGAAGAAGAAGGTAAGCCAGTTAGATAAAGGAAACATGACAATTTAAGTGAGATGAAGTAAGACGATGATGATAAGATTAAAAAAGAAATAAATATATAATTATGTTTGGTAAGGATTAATAAGATAAAATAATTATTTTTATTTAATGTCTAGATGAATAAAACAAAAAAAAATTAATAGTTTTGAATTCCACGAACTAAGTTTCCTGGCCGAAAAAAAGGAGGTCAGATTAAAGAGATTTTAAAGGATAATGTCGACACTGCAGGAGCAGATTTGTTTTAAGAGAAAAAAGTGTTACGAGGAGAACATGCTAATAATATGGATGGCTAGCTCCATTCAAAGGATGCCAATGGCGGCATTTGACGGGATACTAATCATCAGAAATCTCTTCTGATAAACTATTATATTATCAATGAAATGGAATACAAGTCAAAGATCTTTTCTATCCTGCATGGTCGTCGTGTCTTTACATGCTTGCATGTTGCTCGACGGATCGGCTGTCTGTGTGTCTTTTTTTTAAAATTATTTTTTTATTTATTTTAAATTATGCAAATTTTAAACACACATGCTAAATTGTTGTTGAAGTATCACATACCCTACTGCATTTAAAAATTTTAATGGCTGAAATTTATATCGGTATTTATACTAATAGTCCATCAATATGTATAATATTACTGACATAATTATGGACAGAAACAACCTGTTTGAAAAACTCTCACAACTCTTAGGGTGAATTTTTATACATGCATCAATGATTATCCATTATTTATATCAAATTTATATAAAATAATGATGACAACATAGAGTAATTAACCACGTTAACTAAATGGTTTGCATAAAAATTGATTTAGCTCAAACTTATTCAATTTATTCTAATAGTACTCTTAATTCATTATCAATTATCTACATAAATTCAAATTTCTACATATTTACTGAAAATTTTAACTCAGCAATAAAATTAACAAAATATAAAACAAACCCGTTAAATAAGCTATTGTTTATTTCATCACAAAACACTTAGGTTAGAAATTCAACATTGCCAAATTTCTAGTAATGTTTGCTTGGGTGTTTACTTGTTTTATTGTTTTTTTCTTATACAATTTTGTTGTATGGATTTATGATTTGTAAATGTTATGGTTCGTTTTAGATTTTATCAAATTGTATTTCTCTTACTAAATTGTTGAAGTATCACGTATGGATAATTTGATGTTATTAAAAAAGGTCTTAAAACATACCTATGATAGATTCTCAAGCTGTTAGTAATGTATTTTATAAGGATCATCATTTGGTCACTAAAGCTTGTATTTTATATATATATATATATATATATATATATATATATATATATATATATATATATGGATTTAATTATGGCAAACTTAATGTAATTTAGTGGTTTAGTTCCAACCAGTTCGTTGTTCAACCAACTACTCAATGGCTTGTGATGGATGACTCATGCTAGATAGTGTTCGACCTTAGATTCTGGATCGTAGTTATAGAGATGCTATAAACCTGATTCCTATCAGGTCCATCAATTGCTCCAGCCTCCAACCACAGCTCTAGATCGTATTCTGGATGGGTTGAAAGGTCTTCCTTGTGTTTGACATGCATGCCAGTGTTATATTGTTCCCAGAAAAGAAAATAAGGAAGTTAAAGATATGGATAAAAAACATTAGTCCAAACAAAGTACAAAATGTTTAAGAGATGACTTATAATAAATGCCTAAGCTTTGCTATCCACGAACTGTTGCACTCTATTTTTGTTTATCCTCCCTTCTTATATATGTTTCCATGTATAACTTCATCGGATAGATCACGCCCAAGCTATATAGCCTTCAAAATAAATTCATAGTTAAATGTTATCACAAATAATAACTACCATTTTAAAATATATATTTGAAATTAAAACGGGCTCTCTTACCAAGCGCTTTATATGGTTAGTAAAAGGAAGCGACCTGCCTGTATGCTTGCTAATGAAACTGTAATTCTCTTTATTTTTGTTTAAGGACCCACTCTAAGAACGTTTCCTAAAACCCTCCAACGTGAACAACTCTAAATATTTCTCCTAGTTGCTCTTAGTGATATGGGGAGGTATACAATCCTTCCACTTTTCAAAGTCATATGACTCGACATATCTCCTAACAGAGATGTGCGTGTCATACCAGAAATCGCACAATTTGGTTTAGAAATTCATTAAACAAAAGTATATAATAAAAAAAATATTACAATTCAACAAAAAGTTTTAAACTTCACATGTTAAAATTTACCTAGTTGTACTGTAATTTTTCCAAAATGTCTTGCCACCCTAGAATTCGCCTCGGCCCACACAATTTGTTTCTTGTAATCATTTTCATGAAATAATTAGTTTTAGATTTAAAAAACATCTTTTATTCAAAAGAAGTATTGATTATATATATATATATATATATATATATATATATA
>Ga0325414_1009190_pt1 | contig 10435 bp, 3 predicted proteins | sample PopdelMetagenome_8_FD_206183 | JGI IMG/M metagenome (GOLD analysis project Ga0325414, IMG submission 206183) | Populus deltoides microbial communities from Bellville, Georgia, United States - Leaf-PdKOR-R3 | ecosystem: Host-associated > Plants > Phyllosphere > Phylloplane/Leaf | place: USA...
GGCAAGAACATAAGAAACCTTGACTGGGTATGAGAATTCCTGTAACCTTCCATCTTGTAAAATCAACTTTGCCGTTGCTACATGTGCTGATTCACAAGAACTGCAAATGCCCATGAGTTTTTTTTTTATTATTACTTTTCTTTCTTTCTGGCTGGTGATGAGAGGTCTGAAATCTGAAGAGGAAGAGGGTGGTGCGTGCGTGCGTGAGTGTGTGTGTGTGTATATATTTTAATTAAGGAGAGATTGCTTCGATATCTGTATTTGGTTGCCATGTCAGATTTGTCATTTTACGTGATCACTGTGCAAGAGTTGCCAGCCTGTAAGTTGTGGGAGACAGGTTGTATGTGTGTGGTATTTAGTAACCTCGGTAATTACACAGACAGGGACTGCAGATTTTTGTGTTTTGAATTTCTCTAGCTAATTATATTTGATAGGGGTGATGATTTTTGTGTTTTTATATTTTTAGTTTTTTTTTGTTTGGTTCAGTTTTTTTTATTTGAATTTGGTTTGGTTTTTTTATTTCAGTCTTATAAAACTAAAATCAAAACGAACCGGTTGGTTTTTTTAAATTCTAATCGGTTTTTTTTACGGTTCGGTTTTTCTGATTTTTTTTTCAGTTTTATCGGTTTAATCAGTTTTTCAATTTTTTTTACTCACCCCTAGTATTTTTGTCTCAACTTTTTTTTATTCACATTAAGTCTGTTTTTCTAAATTCCAATATACTAAATTATAGAATATTCACACAGAAAAAAGATTAAATTATATAGTAAATTAATATAATCAAACATAATTTAGGGTTGAGGTCTAGTTAATATCAATATGATATTTATTATATTTATATTTAAAACTTATATCATTTTTTTTAAAAGCTAACTTTTTCACATTCCATCTAGTTTCATTGTTATGATATAGTTTTAAAACTTATATCATTGTTATGATATTTATTACATAATAATTATTTTAAAATCAATCTCTTCACAAATTCTTTTTTACATCACAACACATGGCAAACCCTACCTCAGTGTTGCAACCCTAATGATGTCAGCTCCATACCATTAATCCATAAGTAACTTTCAGCATGTTCATCATGGCCCATTTAAATTTATTAATAGTAGCGACATGTGTTCTATCAAAATCATATAACTAATAACATTATAAAAGTCAATCTAACCAACCTATAATATTTAAATACAACAAGATCAACTACTTATGAGCATACTGATCGTCTTCTTCTTCATTGGAGTACTATTTTTAATTATTGATTGTACCTTATCTCATGTCTTTTAAACTATTCTAGTATCGACATTGGCCTCTCCCTATACAACACACATTATGTCTGTACACTCAATATTGATTGAACTAAATCAAAAGCATGATGAAAGTGTCACAATCTAGTTATAATGTGGAAAGGCTTATAATGATTAACTCATAATTGTTGGCAAACCTCTTGATCCTTTATATTTTGACATTTACCTATTCAAAGGGTTTAATACAGAGTTTAACGATCTTGTAACTAATCTTACTACTCGGATATAATTGGTATCCTTTATTGAATACACTCTTTTAATGTTAACTAATAAGTTTATAATAGGAATACCTTTCGATGTCTTTTTATTCAGCAAGACAATGATGCCAATACCATCTACCTAGCTTATCTTGCCCGATCCAATGTATCATAACTAGACTAAGGACAATCTCTTTTTTTTTATAGCAATGAACACCCCTAATCTGGTAATACTTTCTTTAGTGATCATTAGAGGTTTAACCATTGTGAAAGAGGTTATCAACAACATGATCATTGTCTAACCCATAATATTTATCATAATTTTAGATTATGATAACTTTTGAATCAGTCCAACTCGCAATCATATTTATGTTGCAATTGGGATCGCTTGGCCACCTTCTTTCCTTTATGGATCAATGATAAAAGCATAAATAATTATCGATTCAGAGGTGGGAAAAGATTATGATCAATTGGCTGTGTGAAGTCAGTAGTGTTGACAGGCTCAACTATTAGCTTTTATGATTTTGATTGTCTTGATTGTGACTCAGATACTAAAACCACTTATCATGTCACTTTGGATATTACTAACCTCTCAAATATGGAGTTATGTATTGGTTCAAATAACCTTAAAACAAGGGATAATAAGATTATTTTAATCTCTATTATTAGTCATTCAAATATTCACACACTTAATCATGCCTAAATTTATCATCTATTTTACATGTTGTTGATATAACAAACTCTTTACTTTTTATGAGTTGATTTTTTATTGATGATAATTTTCTTTTTAAATTCCATGATCATTTTTGTCTTGTCAAGGATTGCACTTCAAAGGCTATGCAAAATTTAGTTTTCAATAAATGTTTTTCGATGTTATCATCTTTTTTTAATTTCAATTGTACTACTTGTGGTATGAGCAAATATAGTAGATCAACTTTATGTTTTTCATAACATGAAAGCACTACTCTTCTAAATTTAATATTTTAGTGATGTTTTGGATCTTTCATCTATTTATTTATTTAAAGGGTACCATTATTTTATTACCTTTAAAGACCATTTTACTAATTCATTTAATTTTATCTTATGTATGTCAAATTAAAAATTTATGATATTTTCATTCAATTTCAAAAACTTGTTGAGAATAAATTTTATATGTGTATCAAAAGTTTGTAAGCTGATTGGAGGTGATGAATTTAAAAAACTTCACACTTTTTTTCCATAATTCTAACAATTTTCACCATATCACTTGCTCTCAACCTCATGAGAAAAATAAAACTATTAAATGTCTTTATCAACGTATTGTTGAAACATGACTTACACTTTTTGCTCAAGTATGAATATCTCTCTCTCTCTCTCTCTCTCTCTCTCTCTCACTTATTTGTTGAGGAAAAATTGATCCAATTCTAAGTTAAAGTTTTTATTGATTGATCATAGAAGAATAATTTTGAATCTAAACTTCCTTCATATTTATTTGGAATCTCTTCTTAAATATAAGGAAATATTTAAGTTCTAGAGTCAAAGATTAGAGTTCTCAAATAACCAAGTAATCACCAATGAAATACAATATCTAGAAGTCTATTTACTCTAAAATCTAGACAAAAATAGAATTGTGATGATAGAATCTTGGGTAGAGACATATGATATTTTAATAGCTAAATTAATGTCTCAATTGGTGAAAGAATCATTATATGCTCTAAAAGATAGATTGTTCCAAGCCCATACTTAGACATTCAAGTATCTACTACAAAGAAAGCTTTTCTAAAACTATTTACAGGTGGTGAGGGTATGTATATATGTATGTAGATATTGTATATTATTTGTCTAATATCATATATCAAAGTTACTTCAAGCTTTAGTAATTAACAAAGATGGTTTAAACCATATAATCAAGATGTTTATGGAAAATAATTATTTTTTTTGAAATAATGATAAGATAGAAAATAATTTTGTATTTATATTACCATCTCCACTACTCATGAGATAAATCAAGTTCTGACATTTCTTTTTTTAAAAAAAATATCTTTGTATGGTATCTTATATAAAAGCATCTCTAATGCCAAAAGCCATTTAGAAAAGCAAAATTGTAGATATAATTGTTTGAATAGTGTAAATATGATTATATATATATATATATATAAACTTTAATTGAAAAAAAATCATTTTAACAACCTATTTGAATCTAAATATTTTTAATATTAATAATTTTAGTTTTTTTAGAAAAGCTATTAAGAAAGTTTTCTTGATGAAAGAATAAATTTTTAAATAATTTATTTTAATGTTTTGACTTTTTTGATAGATATGCCGGAATGATTTTTTTTAAAAATCTATTTTGACTCTTTATTTGACTTTTTCATTGGAGCTGAAAAATTAAAGAATATAAGCTAAACAAATAGTTTTATTTATTTTTAGCTTTTGTTTTGGCTCTTTTATTGGAGATTCCCTAAATAGTAAATATTAAGGATCCTGGCATAGTGATTGATTGGTTTAGCTTTTTCATTTTTTACAGTGAAAATGATGCATTTTTTAATTAGAAATCTCAAATCAAAATCTATACTCATACCAAAAATAAATTTATGAGGTTTCACCTTTTTTTCCAATTAAATTAAATCTTGCCGCTTTTTTCCAAAGATAAAACTTAATTTTTAATTTTTACTTCCATTTATTTAAAGTAGAATTCTAACACATCATTTCACATTACTTCACTCTTTTACATTTTATTTTAATTTAACCTCATTTAATCTCCCGGTTAAATCTCCTATAATTACCAAAAATTCTACTGGGGTTTTACACAAGCGTTTGAGCTTGATTCTGCACTTTTAGTGGTGACTGGGCTTGGTTCCAAGCTCAAATATTCTATGTCTTTTACACACACACACACACACACACACACACACATCCTACAAATGCTTCTTAAGAATGTAATTTTATTAAAAGTTTGGTTTTTCATTTCATCAAATTAATATAAAAATAAATTGATCGAAATAAACAATAAATTATTTTTTTTCATAGTTTATGACAATTAAAAAAATAAATGAATTGGAGTAAATTAATTTTTTATTTATTGAATAAAATTAATTAACCAAAGAGTGATTTATATTAAACAATTATAAAAATAAAGTTTTTTTTATCAAGTGATTTTTTGAACATTAAAAAAAGGAAATAAATATAATTATTGAAAAATCAATATAATAATTAAAATATACATAATATAGAGAAATGAAAATTGGTCATGTTTTTAAATAAATTGAATTTAATGATGAATGGGTGGAGATTAAATGATAACTAGAAATATACATTTTTGATGAAATTATTATGTTTTTTCCCATTATGTTATATTTTAAATTTGTTTTTGTGTTTTTTAAATATTTTATTTAACATATTATTGGTTTAATTATTTATTTTATTATTAAATATATTTGGATAAATTATTTAATGATTGAGTAAAAAAATAATTTAGTTATATTGTATTCTTAGCAATAGATTATCATTTTTTACGATGATTAAAATTTTTTAACATAATTTTAATTAGTAGAGAAATTATAGTTTTTTTTAGTAAAACAAATAATGCTTATTATAAACTAAAGTGAAAATAATGTCTCTAATTATTTTCATAAAAAAGTATTTTATAATGTCCTTTCTCTCTTAAACCAAATAAAATACAAAAATATTTGATAAATCTAAATTTAAGAGGCTTAAAAAACCCTTGAAGGCTTAAAAATCAATGATAGCTCAGTCTAGAGGAAGAGACTACCCTCATAGGATCAACCTTGAAAAAGAGCCAAACGCCATAGACTTAGTCTAAAGGAAAAGCCAAACCATTATTGAGTTGGCTGCATTATAGATTTACGATCCTAGGTGTATAAAAAATCTCTCAATACATATTTCCCTCATTAATGCTTGTGTAAGAAATATTTATCCCTTATTAATATTATCAGGGTAAAATTACATTCTAACCTCTCATCTCTATAAAAGTACAAGACTCATAAGTTATAAATATTTCATTAGTTCTTCAAGCTTCAGGTTCATAATCTTTTATCTAGACTTTATTTGGGTAAAACCATGAGTGATTGATCCCATAAAGAATAATTAAAGAATCTTAAAAAAGAAATACATAAAGATATAGTGAGTGCCCACTGAAGAAAATTTTGTAGATCCTCTCACTAAGCCACTGTCTAAATAAAAGCATTATCTTTAAGTATAGCAATATGATATTTGATACATGAGTAATTGATTTTAGTGCAAGGAGAAGATTGTTAGTGTATACATTTTATAACTAATTGGTTGGTTACACATGACATTAACTTTATTCATGTAAATATATTTAATTTTAACAAAAGGTTTTATTTATCTTTAATATCAAATATTTGATAAATAAATCTAATATTTGATTATTGAATCTAGAGTAAAGATAAAGTCCATAAGACAAAAAATATTTTGCAAATAAAATTATAAAGTTATTATAATTATTGAATTCCTATTGCATCAAAGCATTGTTCTTAAATATTTATGGTCAATATTTTATTAAGACTAAATATTAATTAGAGTCGTTGAGACTGATACATATTATTCCTTTTCTTTTATGAAAGAAGTCTATGTTCTCTTAAGATAAGGTATGAAGATACTTATAACTAACATATAAGTGCTTGTTAGATAACATATATACTAAACTGACCTACATGAGAATTTTATATGGAGAGATCACATGTGTCTATAAAAAGACTCATGTGACAGTTGTGTAAGTGATCCTTAGACTTGAGATCACTAAGTTATCACATATAGGGAATATTATATTTTAATCCTACTACACGTTGTCCTAATCAAGGGTATTAAATAGGTAGATATTGGGTATAACATGAACTATAGTAAGATATTTGAGTAATAAAGAGATGATTTATCACCCTAAATGAATTAGAAAAAAAAATATTATATTTGTTCTCAAATTGTATTGATTATAATCCTTGCACAAGGTGAGATAAGACTTGAAAGGAGTTTCAAATCTTATTCAAAGAATTAATGACTATGGTGTTGAAAACAAATATGATTTGATAGTGTAGATACACTTCATACTATAATGTCTAAATGAAAACATTATTGATGAAGAAATAATAATCACACTAAGAAACTAATCGCTAAAAGGTTAAGTTACTTTCCTAGTATTTAAGAGATCATGATACGTTTCTAGACATTATACTTGATCTTCAAATATAAATCAATCAATTATTGAATTGATATTTATTTATTTAATCCTATTTTATTTAGGATTGTGATTTATATTTAAACTAACTTATTGGAGAACCTAATGTGTCACACACATAATAGCCATTGATAAGAAATTAAACTAGGGGGAAATTGATATTTTATCATTTATAGGGTTTTCAGGTTTTTCTATAAATATAATGTTATGCCTTTAATTTTCTGTCCAGAGATAAAAACTACGTAAGTTACAGAACACTTAAAAAACACAAAAGAAAAGAGTTAACACTCAAAGACATAACAATTAAGAGATTTATTATTGGTGGTTCATGTTGATTACCCTTAGAGGTTGGACAATTGGATGACTTATAATTTGCAACAACTCGGCCTTAAAGTAATTATTCAAAGCCGAGAAGAACATTTGATATTCTAGTAATTTTTGATTAAACCTTAAATGACCCTAAATCTATCTGATGAGATCTTTGGGGTTCCTAAAAAAATTTTAAATTTATTATTTCCACTATATATATGTATTTCAGAAAACCTAACATAGGGCCTAGTGAGGAGTGCTCTTTATAGCAACTCATTTGAAGAGTTGGAGTATCGTGTTTACTTTGTATGTTGTTTTGTCATGTTTTTTTTATATATATATAGAACTAGAGTTATCTATGTGTACGTGGTGCATGTAATGGAGTTGTATATTATATTTCTTGTTGATGGAACGAAAAAGTAAGAAGATGTTTTTATATGACTAGAACAATATTGTTGAACACTTACACTTGATAAAAATGTTGGTGAAGATCTAGAGGAGCTAGAGTTTCTATAGTAGAGAGATTAATTATTCTTCCATATTTTGAAGTTTCATCAACCATGAAAAGAATTTCTTATGATGGATTAGAATGAACTAACTTTATATTCAATTTTCATAAATGACACCACTAATGAATTTATGATGAACCTCAAATTAGATATGAAAATATAAGCTAAGATTTTTTTAATTATTTCCTATAGCAATCCATATATTTCAGGATCATTAATTATCTTAACATCTGTGGTCCCTGAAGTTTATTTAGTGTTCTTTAACAACCTTAATTTCACTTTATTTATATATTTGCCCTTGAGTTTGTTGTATATTGCCCTAATTTATCAATTTCTTAGCTTCCACTTCTCATGTTTAACATATCAAGAACAGGTGAGAAATGCAGCTTTTTTAAGCTTTTCTTCTATAAAGTGTTAATTTGTTTTGATTTTATGATCCTTTCAAACAAAGATAAGTTATAATGAGAATTTTACTTTCCACCAGCTCATTTGGTATTTGAAGCCTAGCTAAATCGTTAAAAAGAGAACATATAGATGATGTTAATTAGACATTAGTCCAGTACTCAATAGAGAATTTAAAAATACAATTTTAAGGATTAGATAAAATTTGATTTGTTGATTTTTTAGAGAGAGAGAGAGAGAAAGAGAGAGAGAGAATTTTGTTTTTGTTTTGTACATGTGTAGGCAAATATGTCAGAGTGGTCGACAACCATATTGATCTTGTAGCGGACAAAAACGGTAGGGGTGGATGGCGACGGGTTAATAAGAATGGTGTGGGGAAGAAAGGGTAGTGGATCTTGATAGTTGGGAGTTGTGGATAGTCTGGATCTACTGAGTTATCTTGTTGACGAGGACTCATTACTAAGGTCCAGATCTACTGGGTTTTCGTATTGTTTTCTTGGTTTGCTTGATAACTAGTTGTTTATTTATTGGGTGGTTTGAATCTACTATCTTGCTTGATCTACTAGATTTTCATTTTGTTTTGTGTTTTGTATTTTGGTTGGTGGGTTTTGACCTAGATAAAGAAGGGGGAGAGAATGAGTGGTGTGATTATGGTCACCTTCCACGCTTTAATATATATGGGGTATTATCATTTTTTTATTAATTTTTAAAATATGCTTGTATCAAAATTGCAAAGTATAATATTCAAACATTTAGTTTTAAAATGAAAACATGGCTAAATCATAGCATGTTTAGAGTAATTTATTCAATTTGTTTTTGTGATTAAAATTAAGAAATTTAGAAGAATTTTTCTTCTTATGATCTTAGTTGAGATTTAATTAAATTCTAATGATTAAAAAATAAAAAAGTTCCTCTTTAATCATCATTTTAACCTTCTTCTCTGTATGAAAACACTCAAGTTTTAAAAGAATTTAAACTTCACAAAGCAACTTTTTATGAAAATGACTTCCTTTTGCTGTTGCAACATTTCAGAGTGTATATATTCGTTGCACATGCTTATTATTGAGGGAATGAGGCGTCCCGCCCATAGTTTTTATATCCGGCCTGGTGGCCGGCCCGGTCCAAGATCCGGGTTCTGGGTTTTGACCGGGCCATCGGGTCGTCCGGGTCAATTTAAAAAAAATTAAAAAAATTAAAACGACATCATTTTAGTTTTAAAAAAACTAAATTTAATGGGTTGTAACCGAGTTTTTGACTGGGTTTTGTCAGGTCAGCCCGCTGGGTTACATCGGATTTTTTTCCCCTGTTTTTTTCAACCCAACTTGGTTCCAGCCCCGGATCAGTTAAATTCCTGATCGACCTGCCGGGCCGAACCATGTTTTAAAACTAGGGTCCCACCTCCAAGACTTTCTATGAAACTGCAAGGCCTTTTTCCCTGCACTAATTCAATCATCTAAAAATATTATGGTATTGTTATTAAAAGTAAATTTTTAAAAATAAAAAATATTATTTTAATAAAATTTTTTAAAAAAAAATGTCTTGAAAATTATGATATTGTTGTTAAAAATAACTTGTTTTTTTTTAAAAAATAACATTACTCTTATGCAATTTTAAATAAAAAAATATTTTAAAAAATACCTTCTACCGAAAACAAAACACAAAATGGGCTCAATCCCACAACATATATCCTAGAAAATAATTAATGTTTCAAGCATCTTAAATGAATGAACTGGCATTTTACAGTTACATGCTCTTAATAGAACTGATAGGATTATGAGGCAAACTTGGTTGGCAAAGCCAATAGCAAACACACTCCAACCGGCAAAAACATCTTGCATGTGCTGTAGTGTTTACATGGGCATCTGAGAAAGTCTAATCTAAATAATTTCAACCAGATCTGTTGATCTTACACTAGTGAAGTTAACCATTGACATTACCAGGGAAGCTCCTTCACAATTATTTTCTTGCTTAAAATCTAAGATAAAGGAGACCTTCTGGGAATACTCTTTCTTCTTTTTCTACCAGCATAACAATACTGCTCATCACACCCATTGATGGAACCAAAGACCTCAATATCATCTTCTATTTGTCTTGAACGATTTGATCCTTTCTGCAACCAAAATTAAACTTGTATAATAAGCTGTTAATTAATCCATGATTTGAAAGAATTGTTTTATTATATTCTATACATGTTTGCAAATATCCAACAAGAAAAAGAGGCCCATCATTAACATAAAATTGAAGAAAATTAATACAGAAACAAAAGCTATAATAATAATAACCAGAAGCCTTAATTAGAACTTACAACTCTGCATTCCACTGAGCAAAACTTGTAGTTATGAGGTGAATCTTCTAATGTCGTCAGCTCCCATTGACATGATTCACACCTGCGTTTTCTCTTATGATTTGTTTCACTGTAGTTGTGATTGCTCAGAGGTCTTTGACTTTGATTTATTACCGATCCATTACTATTCTCTTTTGAAGTTCTTTGTTGGATATAAATAATAGAATTCCTAT
>Ga0325414_1009196_pt1 | contig 10433 bp, 10 predicted proteins | sample PopdelMetagenome_8_FD_206183 | JGI IMG/M metagenome (GOLD analysis project Ga0325414, IMG submission 206183) | Populus deltoides microbial communities from Bellville, Georgia, United States - Leaf-PdKOR-R3 | ecosystem: Host-associated > Plants > Phyllosphere > Phylloplane/Leaf | place: USA...
ATTTTCCTTTATTTACGGTGTGCTTTAAGTTTATTTACTTGTGTTTGTTATTTGCTTACGACAACGCAATTATAGGAACCTCTTTGGGTGAGTGAAACACATAGTTGTAGGCAAACACGAGTTAAAAGGGTGAGGTAAGGTTTAGTCTAGTTAGGACTAGACTGCCGCATAAGGCTGAATTTTGGGGTGAAAAATTTAACCCTATGACAAGTGGTATCAGAGCACGATTTGTTCTAAGATCATGCAGCTTGAAGTCATGGAAGTTATTGAGGAACGGTTGGTGTGTCTTAAGACTTTGATAGGGCAAGAGGAAGAAGGTAAAGAACGTTATATCATTGATTGATTAAAAGAAGCTATGGAAAGTGCTGAAAAGGATGAAAGTTTATACATTTCTCTTGCGACAGAATTGAGTGAACGATTGGAAGCTACTGAAGAGACTATTGTCATTCTAAAACGGGAAGGAACAAACACTCTTATTGGGTAAGTACATCTAAGCCTAAAGTGCTTGAACCGAAGTCTTTCGATAGGGAAAAAAGTTCCAAAGAACTTGAGAATTTCTTATAGGACATGGAGCAATATTTTAGTGTTGCTAGGATCGACATGGCTGAACAAGTAGATCTCACTGTGATGTATCTCACGGGTGATACTAAAATTTCATGGAGGTTAAGAACCAAAAAGGACTTAAGTGTTGGATGTCCAAAAATTAAGATGTGGGATCGTCTTAAACAAGAACTGAAAGAGCAGTTCCTTCCAAACAACACATCTTGAATTGCGCGAGAGGAATTGAAAAGGCTCAAACATGAAAGGTTAGTTCATGAGTATGTTAAATCTTTTAGTTTTTTTATTCTCGACATTGAGAATATGTTCGAGGAGGATAGGTTATTCAACTTCATGTTTGGACTTCAACCTTGGGCACAAGTGAAACTAAGACGATAGAAAATAAAATATTTGTCATCCATTATTGTTGTTGCGGAAAGTTTGATTGATTTTAAATCAACTACTATAGAGAGTTATATGTCAGCCTCCTTCAAGTCTAAAGTAAAAGACAATGAGGAAAAGAAGAAAAAGAAGTTTGGTGGGGGTGCATCAAATGCTGTCGTGAATAAGGGCAAGACTAAGTTAATGGGTGCACAAGGTAAAGATATTAACTGAACTTTGCTTGCTTCATTTGTGATGGTCCTTATTTTGTGAGGGAATGTCTGAAAATGAAAAAGTTGAATGTTATTCGGGTTGGAGATAGCGGATGAGGGGTAGTTATATACGTCAATCCTATACGTGTGTTAAACTGCCTAGTAGTTAGCTCAAGGGATTGCGGCTGCTGAACCTTGTTGATCAAGATTTGGCAAGGATTGATGCGTTGCAAAAAAGAGAAATCAGGGTTTGCAGACAATCTGATGTATGTGAGAATTAGGATAAATGGCAAAGACATTAATGTTATACTAGCTTCAGGTGCAACTCACATGTTTATAGTTGATCGATTGGTGAAGGAACTGGGCTTACGACTAAGTAGTAGCCATACATCGATGAAGGCAGTAAACTTAAAGGCATAAAAAATTGCAAGTATGTCTTATAATGTGCCAATAATGTTGGATCAGTGGAGAGGTAAATAAGACATGTTGGTTTTAAATCTTGATGACTACAATAATATTTTTGGTCTTGATTTCTTGAGAAAAACCAAGATTGTTTTGATGTCATATCTCAATAAAGTCATGATTGCAAGTGAGGGATGCTTATGTTTTGTCCTATATTGCAATGTCACAATGATGAATGTCATTAGAAGTGGAAAAAACTTGATCTTGATCTTTGTTATTGAGAAAACATTACGAAAAGGTGGAGAAGTGTATCTTACGACAGTAGTGGATGAGAAAATAGACTGTTGTGAGGAGGTGCCAAAAGAAATTGCTAATATGCTGCAACAATTTGAGGATGTGATGTCACCTCGGCCACCGAAGAAACTCCCACTTAGAAGGGCCACAGACCATTGAATTGAGTTGGTGCCTAGAAAAAAACCATTATCTTAAGTCCCTTATCGAATGTCGCCAATGAAATTAGAAAAACTAAGGAAGTAATTAGGGGAACTGATTGACACGGGTTTTATCCGTCCTTCAAAGGCTCTATACGGTGCTTCAGTCTTATTTTAAAAGAAAGCAGATGGGAGCCTTCGAATGTGTGTAGATTATCGAGCACTTAACAAGGTAACTATTAAAAATAAATATCCAGTTCCATTAACCAAGACTGGAGCACCAAGATTGTTTTTGGTTAATGGAACTGGATATTTATTTTTAATGGTTACCTTGTTAAGTGGAACTGGATATCTCAATATAATCATGATTGCAAGTGAGGGATGCTTATGTTTTGTCCTATGTTGCAATGTCACGATGACGAATGTCATTAGCAGTGGAAAATGCTTGATCTTGGTCATTGATATTGAGAAAAGCATTACGAAAAGGTGGAGAAGTGTATCTGGCAACAGTGGTGGATGAGAAAACAGACTGTTGTGAGGAGGTGCCAAAAGAAATTGCTAATATGCTGCAACAATTTGAGGATGTGATGTCACCTTGTTGGGGAAGATTAGATCCTTAGTCCTCCTTCCCAGATGTTCTTCTTCCTACTTTAAGGCAGGTCAGAACCATATTGAATGGGGTTATGGTTCTCGGCCACCGAAGAAACTCCCATCTAGAAGGGCCACATACCATTGAATTGAGTTGGTGCCTGGAAAAAAAAACCATTATCTCAAGCCCCTTACCGAATGTCGCCAATGAAATTAGCAAAATTAAGGAAGTAATTAGGGGAACTGATTGACACGGGTTTTATCCGTCCTTCCAAGGCTCTATATGGTGCTCTAGTCTTATTTTAAAAGAAAGCAGATGGGAGCCTTCACATGTGTGTGGATTATCGAGCACTTAACAAGGTAACCATTAAAAATAAATATCCAGTTCCATTAATTCAATATATAATGGACATATTGTGTAGAGCCTCTATCTTTACAAAGTTAGACTTGTGATCGGGATATTGGCAAGTGTGAATTGCTGAAGGTGTCGAGCATAAGACTACTTGTGTGATGAGGTATGGTTCATACAAGTTTCTAGTTATGTCATTCGGCCTAACAAATGCTACATAAACATTTTGTAATCTCATAGTGACATTTTATATAATTTTTTAGACAACTTTGGTGTAGTTCACTTAGATGACATTGTTGTCTATAGTAGAGGAATTAAAGATCATGTAATTTATCTTTCTAAAGTTTTAAGTAGATTAAGGGAATTTGAATTATATGTAAAGAGAGGGAAATATGAGTTTGCAAAAATTAAGATTATGTTCTTAGAGCACTTAATTGGGGAGGGACATGTGAAGATGGATCTATGAAAAATTCAAGCCATCGGCACTAAAAGAGGTTTTGTGGGGAAAGGACACATATTTGTGGCAATTCAAAGATTGTGTGCAAGAATACCTCACCTATATTCCAACGATGATGTCAGACTCTTATAAGCTGGTAGCAAACACAGCAGAAACTGATAGTTGGGACTGACAGTTAGATATGCAAATTGTGGGTTAGTTGTGGCAGTTATGGACATCAAAATCATGGGGGACAAGTTATTAAACATGGGGTATAGCTGGGGTTGCTCTACAAGTTACTAAGATCATGAGAACATAGGGGAGAAACTGTCTAATACTTGTTGGAAAATAGGTCATTAAGTTCATGGAGAACATAGGAGAGAAAGTGCCCCAATATATCCTGAAAAATAGAGATGATAGTTATGCCTTGTAATTTACATATCTTTGTCTATAAATAGGCTGGAAAGTCTTGGCTGTATAGTATGCAATCTTTGTGATAAAACACGCACTTATATCATGTAATCCTTTGTTTATGATATTAATTAAGGATGTGAGATTTTCCTATATTTGCAGTGTGTTTTGATTTTATTTACTTGTGTTTATTATTTGCTCAGGACAAGGCAATTGTGGGAACCTATTTAGGTGAGCGAAACTGTAATATCCCACATCAGCGGGTGAGGACTTGGGGGATGGCCTTATATGAGCATGCTCACCTTAACTAGCAAGACGTGTTTTGGAACCATGAACAAATCCGTGAGACCCATGGGTCAAAGCGGACAATATCTTGCTAATAGGGTGCGGTGTTTCAAGTTGGTATAGAGCTCGGCTCACTGGCTGTCTGATGGTGCCAACTAGGTCGTCGGGCTCCTTAAAGGGAGTGAATTGTAATATCCCATATCAACGAGTGAGGACTTGGGAGAGGGCCTTATATGAGCATGTTCACCTTAACTAGTAAGACGCATTTTGGAATCATGTGTGGCTGCCAAGAACAAATCTGTGAGACCCATGGGTCAAAGCGGACAATATCTTGCTAGTGGGGTGGGGTGTTTCATAGCTTGTCATTGAAAAAAATGAATTTGAAATAATCTTAACACTTATTTTCCAACTATGATAGACAAACACGATAAGCATTCCAAATATTATTGCGCCGCCCACCACCCTTACCTCTTGGCATACCATATTTTTTACATCAACGCATCTGACTTGAACCCTATAGTATACCATACTTTATAAATTCACTTTCAAAAAAAAAAACACAAGGATAAAATATAATAAATCATAATTAAAAATATTTTTATTATTTTCAGTGAGTTTTGAATTTTTTTTTATTTTTGTGTGTTTCTTTTTTAAAAGTGAACCACAAAAAATAATTAATAAAATATCACTAGTTACTCATGTATCATAAAATTTTTCTTTATTTGGAGGGAAATAATTATCCCTTTAAAATTTAACCCCCTAGATAAATAAATGAAATAAACAAATAATTTTTAACCCGCAATACATTATACCAAAAACAAATATCCTTATATTATTTTTTTCACTCTCTCTTTCCTTGTCTTAAAATTCAACTTACATTACTAATATGATATGATTTAAGTAAGGTTGGATTCAGATTTTTACATAAAATTTTTTACTTTTTAGTTTTACTCTATCGAACATAACTTTCAACTCAATTATTGGATCAGACTGAAATTTTTACATGAATTTCTAGATATGATGTTATACATTGGATTAGAATTTTAGGTCAATTAGAGTTTGTTAAGAGATTATTTCAAAGGGTCGAAGTTATTGGATGAATCTTGTCAAATCTATATGTTGACTTTCGTTTACTTTTTGGACTATATTTAGAGCTACAAAAGGAATTATGATGATATTACAATTATGTTGGTAAGTAGACATCCATAACTTTTTGGCAATATATGGTAGGCCTGCTAATTCATTCAAATGAGAGAGAACAACATGTTTAAAATCAGGACTGAAATATGTCAAGAATATACGAAAATTGAAGAAACATTGTTTCCTAATGTATTATGGATTCTAGTTAATACAAGGATTTTTTAATGCTCTTAGAAACATGTGTGGAAGTTATTGACTTATTTATTCTACAAAATGTCAAATAATGAGATATTTATGACAACAATTATTATTCATAGTTTCCATGGATTCCGTGTTCATTATGGAATATATGTGGTGGTAATGAGACTTGAAATTATTCTATTGTTCTTTTTCTTATTTTATATTATTTCCTGACACATCAAGGAGATTAAGAGGAGACAATTTAAGGGAGAAAATTCCAGCAATTAAAAACAAATTTTCCTAGCTAATTTGAAGCATGAAGTTTTGGCAAAGCCTCCAAGGAAAGAAAATGGGAAGTTTCGGCCATGCATGAGGATTTTAAGCAAGAGGACTTTGTTTTATGATGTTTTGATTTATTTATTTTAGTGTTGAATTTTATTAGCTTTGGACTTTATTCTAAATTGAGTTTGTTTTGGCCCATTATATATTGTTTTAGGGTTTGTTTTAATATTAGACTTGTGTTATTTAATTACTAGTTAGGACTCATTTGCTTACAATCCAAAAAGGGATTCATTAGAGTTAGGGGTATTAAAAAAACCGATTAACCGAGAAAATTGATGGAAAATTAACCGAGAAAACCGAATCGAGATAGAAAACCGATTAAATTGATTTTTAAAACCATAAAATCTTGTTGGTTCGGTTTTGGTTTTACCACCGAAACCAATGAACCGAACCGGTCCACCCATAAAATAAAGTTAATAAACGACCTAGTATAAATAATACAGTAAACCTAACCCTAATTGACATTACATGTCAAACCGCCGCCCACACCAAGTAGAGATAATTTATCGCCTTCTTCCTTTCCCCTTCAATTTTCATCCTCTCTACGTCTTGCCCCTTGTATCTGTCTTTTCTCTAGCCGATCAATAAGTCAATAACCCACATCTCCGCATCCATCTAGTATACTTGCAGCCGAAAAAAACCCGAACAAAACCCATTGGCTTCTCTCTTCACTTGCAACAAAAAGAGAGGGCTCCTCCATTACAGAAAAGACGGCAAGGTAGAGTTTATCCATGTGTTAATTATGGCCTTCGTGTGCTTGTAAGTTGTAACATTTGTTTCAAACTTTGATGCTTCTTTAACCTCTGCTTCTCCTTTTTCTATCCTCTTGCAGCTAGGGTTTTTGCATCTTTCTTCATGTTTGCCCCTTTTTCCCCCGCCCTCTCTCCTTTCTGTTGATTTGTGTTGATATTGAGTTCTTGATTGCTTTGTTTAGCATTGTTAATTTTAATATGTATCGGTTTATCTTGATTGCTTTTGATCTGTATTATTGGGTTTTTTTATTTGTATTATCAGCTATCAATCTATTTTATCTTGATTGCTTTGTTTAGTTATCAATCTATTGTATCAATTTTAGCAGTAATAAGTTCAAGTGCAAACATGGTTGTTGGGTGTTATGTTAGCTTTATAATAAGTTCATATATGATCTGTTAATTGTTATATCTGTTCAATAATAAGTTCAAGTGAAAACATTGTTGTCGAGTGAATCTGTTGTATCAAAATGGATTTGAACAATGTTCATAGCTTTATTCTGGCATTAATAAGTTCATTCTATTTCATTTTAATTAATTTTCATGTATGATCTGTTATAAACCATTGGTCCATTACAGTGTACACCTTGTTTGAGATTATTTTGCCTAATCAGATGCAATGAACTGATAGTACTTTAATTTCCTTGTATATGGTTAATATGGTTAACATGGAAAATCAGTATATGGTTAGTATGGTTCAACATGAAAAGTCAGATGCTGGAGCTCATTATGATGTGTATTTCTACGAGTAGTATGCAGGTTTTTTAGAATAGAGAGGTGACAGATGCCTTTTTGCAATTATATGAACCTAACATGATGCTCAACTTCTGTTTGATTCTCAATTGTAGTCAGATGTTGATTCATGTTGTTGTTTTTTTAATTTCAGATGGATAATCAGGAAGATCCTACACCAAATGAATCAAGTCCTTCAAGTTCAAAACCCAATTCTTTGTCTGTTCCAGTTATAGTTCCAGTTGCTACTTCTAGTATAAATAGCAACACTGAAAGTGAAGGTAATCCAGCTTCTAGATCTAATAAAAGAAAAACATCTCAAATTTGGGATCACTTTAAAAAACTAAATAGTAATCTTAAAGCTCCTAGAGCTGCATGTATGTATTGTGAAAAAGACTATGCATGTCATACTATACTTAATGGGACTAGTAACATGTGGAGTCATCTAGGTGTATGCAAAAAATTTTATTTTATGATTGACCGAAAACAAAAAAAACTTTAGTCTTAGAACCCAGGCCTATAATAAATGGAGGTAATAATAGAGAGGAAAATCTGGTGACTATTAAGGCAGTGGGTTATAGTTATGAAAAGTGTAGGAAAGCCCTAGGAAAAATGATTATACTTGATGAGCTACCTTTTAACTTTGTTGAAACCAAGGATTTAAATCATTTTATCAAGTAATGCAGCCTAGATTTGATGTTCCTTCTCATTTGACGATTTGGAGAGATTGTTTGAAAATTTATGTAGATGAGAAGGAAAAATTAAAGAAAGCTTTTAATGATCAACGTTTATGTTTAACAACCGATATTTGGACATCAATCCAAAATATTAATTATATGTGTTTGACTGCCTATTGGATTAATGAAGGTTGGAACTTGAATAAAAGAATTCTAAACTTTTATCAATTTTCTAATCATAAAGGTGAAACAATTGGCCAAGCAATTGAGAGTTGTTTGTTGGAATGGGGAATTGATAACATTTTAACAGTTACAGTAGACAATGCAAGTTCAAATAATTTGACAATAAAATATTTGAAAAGAGTAACAAGTAATTGGACAACTAATATATTGTAACATAACTTCATGCATGTTAGATGTTGTGCACATATTGTTAATCTTATTATATGTGCGAGATTGAAAGATATTGATGATTCAGTTATTAAGATTAGAAATGCAGTGAGGTTTGTTAGATCTTCTCCTTCTAAACAACTTGTTTTTAACCAATGTGCAGATAGGTTGAAAATTGGGAGTAAAAAATCTGTTTGCTTGGATGTTGCAACTAGATGAAACTCTTCATATATGATGCTAGATGCGGCTGATAAATTTGATGTGGTTTTTATGAGGTTAGAAGAAACCGATCCTAGATATTTGAGTTACTTTGAGGTTGATTCAAAAGGGAAACAAAAAAAACTTAGGTCCTCCTGCTTTAGAAGATTGGGAAAATGCTAGATCTTTTGTCAAGTTCTTGAAACTATTTTACACGGTTACATTGACATTTTCTGGCTCGTTGTATGTGACATCTAATTCTTTCTTCCATGAATTGATTTCCATGCACACAAGCATATCTCAATTTTGTAGAAGTGAAGATATTTATGTAAGTAAAATAGCCAAGAAAATGATGGCAAAGTATAAAAAATATTAGAGGGATCAAGATACACAAAACTTTTTGTTGTATGTGGCTGTTGTGTTAGATCCACGTTTCAAATTGAAGTATGTGAGATTTTGTTTTGAAAGATTGTATGATGTTGAAGAGGCTGAAAATTTTACAATTAAGGTTAAAGATACTTTGCTAAGGTTGTTTGAGCATTATATGAATGTTGATGAGAATGTTGAGGTTGTTCATAGTGTTGGAACTAGTATAAAAAAATGTTAATATTGATTTAATGGTGGTAAATGATGATATGTTGGATGACTTAGCTTCTCAATTTAAAAAATATTTAAAGGAAGAAGGCGGTGTCAAAAAAATAAGGTTGAGAGGTATTTAGGTGATGATTGTGAGGATCCGAATGATTTTAAATTAGATATTTTGGGTTGGTGGAGGTGTAATACTACAAAATACAAGATTCTTTCTAAAGTGGCACAACACGTGCTAGCTATTCTGATATCTACAGTTGTTTTTGAAGCAGCTTTCAGTACTGGTGGTCGTATTTTAGATCCAATTCGAAACTCCTTATCTCCATCGACAATGCAAGCATTGGTTTGTTATCAGAATTGGTTTAGTTTAGCATCAATTCCAATCAACATCAGAAACTTCATGGATTATATTGAAAATTCTAAGATGATTGAGTCAAGTAATTTCTTTTACAAATTTAAATGTAGTTATTTTATAATATCATTTATTTACATATGTTTAATCTAACATTTTAATTTATGTTTTTGTAGAATTTGGTGAAAGTTTAAAAATCTCAACTGATAGTTTGTAAGTTGTATTGATGATGTTGGTGTAATCCTGGAATATAATTGTTTTTGGTAATTAATTTACTTTTCCATATTAATTCCTTTTAAAAATTTTCATTGCTAATTTTTTTTAATAGTCGAACTCTAATATGTTACTAATTTGCTAGTGTTTCTTTATAGCATTATCCTTGCTGGATCTTTTGGCTTTTGCTACTGCTAGAAGTTTTGGATGTTGTTGTAATGCTGGTGTTGGATTTTTTTCTTCAAATTATGCCGGATGTTTATGATAATTTATTACTGGTTGCTATTTACTAATATATCTATTTGCTAATATAAACTTTTTTAGTGTGAACACCTCTTTTAATTTGAGGTGCCCAAATTTGATCATGCATCTTGCATATTGCATTGATTTGAATTTTCATAGCTTATTTCTTTGTATATTAAAAATAGTAAGATGACAAGATGTGAAGCATTTCAAATTTATTGTTACTATAAGCATTTCAAAAAATATCAATCTTTTAATTTTATTAAAAAGCTTATAACAAACTAAATTAAATTAGAAAATTTTAAAGAGTTTTGATTAAAAGCTTATAAATTTAGCCCAACAAGACAATTTAAAAGCCCAATTTAATCTAAGCCCATTAAAAAAAATTCAAAAAAGCCCATTAATTTAATGATTAGGTTTCCTGGTTTTTAAGCTAAAAAACCGAATTCAACCGAACCGAACCGGTTCGATTTGAACTGGAATTCGGTTCAGTTCGGTTTGAATTTTAAAAAATATAAGTTACTTAGTTCGATTGGTTTTATGGTTCAAATCGAACTGCACCGAACCATAAATAGGCCTAATTAGAGTTATTTAGAG
>Ga0325414_1009201_pt1 | contig 10429 bp, 7 predicted proteins | sample PopdelMetagenome_8_FD_206183 | JGI IMG/M metagenome (GOLD analysis project Ga0325414, IMG submission 206183) | Populus deltoides microbial communities from Bellville, Georgia, United States - Leaf-PdKOR-R3 | ecosystem: Host-associated > Plants > Phyllosphere > Phylloplane/Leaf | place: USA...
CACCACTTTTGATCACTAAAATAAAAAAACTAAAATATTTCGTCTAGAATAGTCCAAACCATCAATCTACAAATAAATATTAAAACACAAATACAGGCATGCATAAAACAGTCAAAAGAAAAAAAAAATGAATTTTGGCAAATTCTCACTACTTCAAACCACCGAATAACATTGAATTGAACTTTTATACTTCGCTCCAGCAACCATTACTAAGATAAAGCAATTAAGCTAACTTTTCCAATAGAAACCACAACATCAACAAAACAAGTTTTCACTTCTTAAACTTTGTTTTCCTTTCTCTCGATTTTACACATTACAAATTGCACAGTTATTCTACATTTATTCATCAGAAAGCAAAACGTTGTGGTTTGCTCAAAATATTGGAGAAACTACTTACCAGTAAAGCAGGATATGGCTCAAAATCTTCAAGTTTCCAAGTTTTCCCAGTTAGAGGCTCTGGCAGCTATAGATATTTATATAAATAAAAAGAACGAGTCATTAACAACAAACACCCCCATAATTATTTGGCATTCCTACGATGAACCAAATTGATAAACATGGATGATACCTCGAAACTGGGAGCTCTAAACCCCAAGGAGACACCTTGTGACTCGGTTCTAGCAGCACGAACTTGAAGCTTCCTAGTATGTACAGTTTTGTTTATCGCGCACTCGCGTTGCAGAGGATTAAGACCCATTTTCGAGGAATAAATCCATTTTGAGGAAACAATACTAGTGGTACTAATATTGGTTTTTGCTATCGTGCGAGGGAGATGAGAAAATAAGCATGCGCGTGCGCCTCCTGCCATGGACGCCACACTCAGAGCAGTACAAGTGGTAGCCATGGCCGTGGCTGGGTCTCACTGATGATTGAGATTGATGGTGGTGGATTTTCTTCTTCTTTTTTTCTTGACCGTTAATAATGGCGTTGCAGTTTTCTCTGGAAAAGGGTAAAAACGTCATTTAGACTTGGAAAAGGGTGTGATTGTGATTTACAGTCGATCACAAAGGGTCATTGTGTTTTTTTCCTTGGAATAATTGGGGCTTCGGTGGGTTGATAGAAAGTATGGGCTTTAAAAAGGCCCAAGTTTCTGATCAAGATCCATGATTAGGTCCGAATACAAAGTTGTTCTATTTCTATTTTTTTTTATTTAAAATCTATTTTTTAATTTATTTTTCACCCAAAACATTCATAGAAAAAAAAAAGACAGACAGTCCTTTAAGAAATAAAAGAAACGTAAGATAGATGCAGGCATGCTAGCTAGGTTATTTTTTTTTAATGCTCAAATCCAATGGTCAAACCCGTGGGTTTTTTTTTTCTATTTTATTCTTGGTTCAAAAGAACTTGATAAAACAAATTATTAAAGTCAATTAAATACATAATCTAGAGGTTTAATAAGCTAATCCATGATTTTCAAGCAATTATTTTTTTATTTAATACTTTTTTTATCCCTCAATTTAAAAAAAATACAATTTCATTCTTTATTGTTGATTATTTTTTTTATTTAACTCGAACCTTTTCAAATTTATTGTTAATGATCTACATTAGCTATTTCAGCCTATCATGATTTTTTACTTAAAAAAAAAGTTTGATGCAAAAAAAAATATCATGCACTTGATTGTCATATAATTAAATGAGATAGTCTTTGGGCTAAAAATTTTATTGAATCCTATGAAGTGTATAACTTTTATCATGACTTTGTTTGATTGACTGGAGTTCATCCGATTTTTTTAATCAAATTTTTTTCACTGATTTCATCTTTTAACATTGAGTTAATTCGAGATTAAACTTTTTAATTTTATTTTTTTCAAGATTATAACCATGAGTTTAATAAGTCAGCTCAAGTTAACTTAAATGGATCAAATATTTATCAACTTCATTATTAGATTGAAATATCGTGTAGTTGATAGTTTAAAAAATTATATATAAAAAAGACACATTGCTAATGTTTAGACATTTTTTTCCTCCAAAAAAAAAATACTACTACGTACCTGTGGGCATGGGGCGGGAAAATAGGCTAGTTTATTTAATATGGAGAGTAGAAGAGAGAACATGAAATTCTAATGGAACTATCAGATTGCAATTTAATTAAAAGCTTGTGTGGAATTGGAGGTCTCTTTCAATTCCATGTGAATAAAAAAGCAAAGTTCCTGAGAGAATCTAGTGCATTTACACCTTGTACATGCAGTGTCATGTTGCTGTCTAGTCTCCTAATTAATTGCTGTCTTCTAATGGAACTATAGCGTGTTTGGCAGTGTGGTTGCGGGTGCTTTTCAAATAGCTTTTCGTGCCGAAATGCATGCCAATGATGTTTTTTTATTTTTTAAAAATCATTTTTGACATCAGCACATCAAAACGATCCAAAAAGTACAAACCGCACTCAATTTTAGCAAAAAAAAAAAAAAAAAAAATTCAAATTTGAAGGAAACGCAGGTACAAACGCAGTACCAAACGTTTAACGTTTGATCCAAATTGTTCAAAAACTGCCGTCCATATGTTACTGACAGAAGTTCATTTTCTTATAAAAAGAGCTTGAGCTGTTCATGCTTCATAGTGAAAAATTAATGACCATGCCCTAAATTCATTGGTTAATTCTTAATTGTTTTAACAAGGAATCCGTTGTGTTCACACTGTCGTTAATTTGTTTCTTATGCATATATTATATATGCTAATTAATTGTTTAATCCATTAATTAGTATCTGGGAGTTCATGTCATCGTCACTAGTTGCGAGCTGGGGTTGAAGCTTGGCAAGAAAGAAATTAACTCGTTCAGAAATTTAGCTAGCTAGAGTGTGTGTACCACGATCGATAGGATAATATCGGAAGGATTTTAAGTTACTTTTTAATATAAAAGAATATGTTGTTTACGTTATGAATGTGTTTTCCTATATCAATTTTTAAATTAGTGGATGAAAAAATAATGTTTATGCTTAATAGAATAAATTAAAAATATACAAATTAATAAATTAATAATAAAAAGAGTTATTTAAAAGGTTAATCTTCTTTGTAAAAAACAAAAAATAAATGTACATATATATTTATAGGCTTTCATTTATTTATCCTAGAGATTAAATTTAGTTGCCAAGTAGATGTGATTTTTATTCATATAAATAGAACTTGTTTGTCCAAAACTTAGTAAATAAAAATTTAAAATAAATTATAATAATCTCCTCAAAATATTGTAAAAGTATAGAAACGTTACAAATTAAAGAGTATTTACTGTATATCAAAAAAGTTTAACTAAACATTAAAAAAAATTGAGAGAAAGGGTATTAATTAAAAATTAAATTAAAAAACAAAATTAATTACAACATAAAGGAAATGTGTGCGCCCATGCATGCCTAAGCTTGGAAGGTCAGGTCTGCTCGTCTTATTTTGTTATTTTTTGTTTAAAACAAAAGAGAATATATATATAACATGCATGTCATGATCTGTTTAATTTTATAAAAAAATTAAACGATGACGTGTTGTTTGCTAAAATATTTTTCTAATCATCTCTAGTAATGATAAAAAAAAATTAGATCGGAGTTTTTAGAGCTCAAAAATCAAAATTCTCAACTCATTTTCATTTAAAAACATTATAAAAACCTCAATGAACTTATTTTTTAATTCTTAAAATATTATCTAATTAGTTTAAAAGCTCAAAATCAAATCAAATAAAAAAATCACAAATCTCGATCTATTTTTTATAGTATGTTTAAAGGGCAAAACTACTTTTATTGAATTTCTTTCTCTAAACGAACTCATTCATACCAAGATTAGACTTTTTTATGGCCATTCAAATCTTTTTTATAATTATTTGACATTATATCATAACTTTAATGATCAGGTGATCATGAGTTTGAATCTCACATCCTCATTTATTTAATAAAAATTAAGCACAACATAGTATAGGTCTATGTAAGTTTCAAATACAAAAGGTTTTTACTTGAGGGGATGTGTTAAACAATAATATAAATTATATCTTAGTATCTCACTTAATAACTTAAAACTATTAGGTTGAAATAATTCTTTAACAAAAACTCACATGATTTAGCATAGTACTAGCTATATCATTCGTGATTAAATTAAATTCATTCGTGATTACCAACACCAGTGACATGATTTAGTTAGGCCTTAATTAATATGAGGCATGTCAATATTTGCTTAGAACGCTAAGGTGTTTTTGAAGAGGGTGACAAGCTGGTAATCCATCACATATTAATTAATAATTTCCATAAATAAATATCAAAACAAATTTGTTTTTCTCATAAAAAACGACGCATGTATTCTTCTACAAATTAATATGCGACATAACTAAACTGTAGCTTTCTTGAAATTGATTTGAATGGTAAGAAGAACACACATACAATCTGAGGTTTCTATTTTAATCTTCTTTTCCAGTTTACTAATGTGGTAATCCTTTATTTATGTACGATTGATCTCATTCACAAACATATATTCCTTCCATAACGTATCCGGACAGCCATTCTCATGCAAAAGAAAACCCCCAAAAAAATCCAGTACATGTTATGTGGAGTTGTGGATAAAAATGCCGACTGCTAGTTTTAGTTCCCCTAATGCGATTAGATTAGTATTTGTCGGCCATGATTAGCTTAAGCAGCTTGCGTCAAGAGATTCCATGAAGAGAGATTATTTGCTTATCACCCAGCGTGCTTTATGACACCATAACTACCAGTCAACAGCATGCTTTCCAAAATAGAATAGAATAAAAGGATAGTACCCTGCAACTAGTAAAAGAGTTATAATTAATTATGGATGAAATAAATAAGTAGAAATCCAATGTCAAATGAATCCATGGTGTTCTTTAAGCCGTTTCAATGTCAAAATCCAGTGATCTTGAAAGCATATTTTTATTAAATATCCCAATGGCCTGCATCCTTTCTTCTGTCTCAGCATTTTTAATTTCTAAGAAAAATAAGGATACAAAAATTACATTTCACAGTGGATCATAGCTAGGTAAAATGAGACACACACACAAAAAAAAAATTATGACAATAACCAGTATTTTCTGCATGACTTTTTAGAATGGAAATATTCCATTTCCAGGGAGAGAGACAACGAAGGTCACTCCAGAGAGTAGACTGGTTATTCTATATAGGAGGTCCCACCGGAGCATCAAAAGGATGCTGCTACCTTCTCAAATCCACCCTCCTACAGTATAATAGGATTGATTGTATCATTCCATATTTATTTATCTTTTTTTTTTTTTGTTAAATAATATTTATGTAGTCTTATTTATTAAGGGTAGAATAGTACTTTCAGTTTAACCTATGTATACTTTATGTGTATTTAGGTTAAGACAATGCATTCATAATTAATAAACAAATTATTCAGAATTCTAGCCTATTTTTTGTATTTGATCTCAATTATTTTAACATAGTATCAAAGCTGGTTTTATGGAACGAGGCTTAATCCCGAACACAACTTCGCGGATCTAACTCTGCGATGAGTTGGCTGGGGGTTTGCAGGGGGCAACAAATTTGGAGTGAGATTTTGTCTTCCGCTTCTGTAAAATTTGGTATTTCGTCAGTTTCTGCAATTATTTTGGTATTTCGTCTTCCCTTCAGCTTTTGGAATTTGGTATTTCCGTTCAGTTTCTGCAAATTTGTTTTATGTTTTGGAGTAATCGTATAAGTTTGAGAAGATATTTGTTTAGTTTCTGCAATCTCTGTTCAGTTTCTGCAATTTGGTATTTTGTTTTTCGCTGCTTTTGCATTCTGGTTCTCTGTGATTGTTGATTATGGCTACTGAAAGAGATGATTCGCTTCAGTCTGTGAGTGTGAGGTTGGATGGGAAGAACTATTTGTATTGGAGCTATGTAATGAGAAATTTTCTTAAGGGTAAGAAGATGTGGGGTATGTTAGTGGAGCTTATATGATACCTAAAAATATTGAGGAGGGGGATGCTGCTTTGATAGATACATGGGAAGCAAATAATGCAAAGATCATTACTTGGATCAACAATTCTGTTGAGCATTCGATAGGTACGCAGTTGGTGAAGTATGAGACAGCAAAAGAGGTTTGGGATTATCTGCAAAGGTTATTCACGCAATCAAATTTTACAAAACAGTATCAGTTAGAGAATGACATACGAGCTCTTCACCAGAAGAATATGAGTATTCAGGAGTTCTATTCTGCCATGACAGATCTTTGGGATCAATTGGCTCTTACAGAATCGGCAGAATTAAAAGCATGTGGTGATTATATTGAACATAGAGAGCAGCAACGATTGGTACAATTTTTAACAGCACTTCGCAGTGATTTCGAAGGACTTAGAGGTTCAATCTGCATCGTTCTCCACTGCCTTTTGTTGACTCTGTTGTCAGTGAGTTATTGGCTGAAGAAATACGTCTTCAGTCTTATTCTGAAAAGGGAATTCTTTCTGCTTCAAATCCTTCTGTACTAGCAGTACCTTCTAAGCCATTCTATAATCATCAGAACAAGCCTTACACAAGGGTTGGCTTCGATGAGTGCAGTTTCTGTAAGTAGAAAGGTCATTGGAAGGCTCAGTGTCCTAAGTTGAGACAGCAGAATCAAGCTTGGAAGTTTAGCAGTCAGTCACAATCTAATGCTCATCGGCCACCTCAGGGTTATAAACCACCATACCATAATACTGCAGCAGTAGCTTCCCCAGGCTCTATTACTGATCCTAGTATTTTGGCTGAGCAATTTCAGAAGTTTCTCTCCTTGCAGCCACAAGCAATGTCTGTTTCTTCCATGGGTTAGTTGCCTCATAGTTCCTCAGGTATGTCACACTCTGAATGGGTCTTGGATTCTGGTGCTTCCCATCATATGTCTCCAGATTCCTCATCTTTTACCTCTGTGTCCCCTTGGTCCTCCATTCCTGTTATGACTGCTGATGGCACTCCTATGCCCTTAGCAGGTATTGGTTCCGTTATCACACCTCACTTGTCTCTCCCTAATGTTTATCTTATTCCACAACTCAAATTAAATCTTGTGTTTGTTGGTCAAATATGTGATTTTGGTGATTATTTAGTCATGTTTTCTGGTTCCTTTTGTTGTGTACAGGATCTGCAGTCTCAGAAGCTGATTGGGACAGGCCGTAGGGAGAATGGACTATATATTTTGGATGAGTTAAAAGTGTCAGTTGTTGCTGCTGCCACTACTGCTACTACTGTTGATTTGTCTTCTTTTCGTTTAAGTCTTTCATCTTCTAGTTTTTATTTATGGCATTCCCGTCTAGGTCATGTTTCGTCTTCTTGTTTGAGATTTTTGGCATCCACAGCAGCTTTAGGAAATTTAAAAACTTGTGACATTTCAGATTGTAGTGGATGTAAACTGGCAAAATTTTCTGCTTTACCTTTTAATCGAAGTATTTTTGTTTCATCTTCACCATTTGATTTGATTCATTCTGATATATGGGGACCTTCTCCTGATGCCATAAAAAGAGGGTCTCGATATTATGTCTTTTTTATTGATGATCATACTCGTTATTATTGGGTTTATTTAATGAAACATCGTTTTGAATTCCTTGAGATATATGCAGCTTTTCGAGCTCTTATCAAAACTCAACATTCTGCTGTGATCAAATGCTTTAGGTGTGATTTGGATGGGGAATACACCTCTAATAAATTTTGTTAAATGTTTGCCTTAGATGGAACCATCCACCAAACTTCATGTACAGACACTCCTGAGTAAAATGGTGTTGCTGAAAGAAAACATAGGCACATTGTCGAAACTGCTCGTTCTCTCTTGTTGTCTACTTTTGTTCCTGGTGAGTTTTGGGGAGAAGCTGTTCTTACTGCTGTAAGTTTGATTAATACAATTCCATCTTCTTATAGTTTGGGTCTATCTCCTTTTGAAAAGTTATATGGGTATGCCCCTGATTATTCCTCATTTAGAATCTTTGGTTGTACTTGTTTCATTCTTCGTCCTCATGTAGAATGTAGTAAGCTATCCTCTCGATCCGCTATTGGTGTCTTTCTGGGTTATGGTGAAGGTAAAAAAAGGTATCGTTGTTTTGATCCAATAACTCAGAAACTTTATGTGTCTCGTCATGTTGTCTTCCTTAAGCATATACCTTTCTTTTCTATTCCATCCACTACTCATAGCTTGACAAAATCTGATCTTATTCATATTCATATAGATCCTTTTTCTGAGGATTCTGGTAATAATACCTCTCCCTATGTTCGATCAATTTGTACTCATAACTCTGCAGGTACTGGTACTTTACTCTCTAGCACACCTGAAGCTTCATTCTCATCTACAGCCCCTCAAGCTTCATTTGAGATTGTGGATCCACCTCCACGTCAGTCCATCCACATTCGTAAGTCCACAAAACTACCAGATTTTGCTTATTCTTGTTATTCTTCATCATTTACTTCCTTTTTAGCTTCTATTCATTGTCTTTTTGAGCCCTCTTCCTATAAAGAAGCAATTTTTGATCCGCTTTGGCAGCAAGCTATGGATGAGGAACTTTCTGCTTTGCGTAAGACAGATACTTGGGATCTAGTTCCTCTACCTCCTGGTAAGAGTGTTGTTGGTTGTCGTTGGGTGTATAAGATCAAGACTAATTCTGATGGTTGCAAAAGAATACTCTCAACAGTATGGTATGGACTATGAGGAGACATTTGCCCCGATTGCAAAAATGACTACTATTCGTACTCTTATTGTCGTAGCTTCGATTCGTCAATGGCATATTTCTCAGCTTGATGTTAAAAATGTCTTCTTGAATGGAGATCTTCAAGAAGAAGTTTATATGGCACCCCCTCCTGGTATTTCACATGACTCTGGATATGTTTGTAAGCTTAAGAATGCATTATATGGTTTCAAACAAGCACCCCGTGCTTGGTTTGAGAAATTCTCTATTGTGATCTCGTCTCTTAGCTTTGTTTCTAGCAGTCATGATTCTGCTCTTTTTATTAAGTGCACTGATACAGATCGTATCATTCTGTCTCTATATGTTGATGACATAATTATTACTAGTGATGATATTGACGGTATTTCAGTTTTGAAGACAAAGTTGGCTAGACGATTTGAAATAAAGGATTTAGGTTATCTTTGATATTTCCTGGGTATTGAGGTAGCATACTCACTTAGAGGTTACCTTCTTTCTCAGTCGAAATATGTTGCAGATATTCTTGAGCGGGCTAGACTTACTGATAACAAGACTGTAGATACTCCTATTAAGGTTAACGCAGGGTACTCTTCTTCTGATGGTTTACCTTTGATAGATCCTACATTATACCGCACTATTATTGGGAGTTTGGTATATCTCACCATTACTCGTCCAGATATTGCATATGCTGTTCATATTGTTAGTCAGTTTGTTGCTTCTCCTACTACTGTTCATTGGGCAGTTGTTCTTCGTATTTTGTGATATCTTCGGAGTACAGTTTTTCAGAGTCTTTTACTTTCATCCACCTCTTCCTTGGAGTTGCGTGCATACTCTGATGCTGATCATGGTAGTGATCCTACAGATCGTAAGTCTGTTACCGGGTTCTGTATCTTTTTAGGTGATTCTCTTATTTCTTGGAAGAGCAAGAAACAATCTATTGTTTCTCAATCATCCACCGAAGCAGAATATTGTGTCATGGCATCTACTACCAAAGAGATTGTTTGGTTACGTTAGTTACTTGCTGATATGGGAATTTCCTTTTCTCATCCTACTCCTATGTATTGTGACAACCAGAGTTCTATTCAGATTGCTCATAACTCGGTTTTTCATGAGCGCACTAAGCACATTGAGATTGATTGTCATATTACTCGTCATCATCTCAAACATGGCACCATTGCTTTGCCTTTTGTTCCTTCTTCGTTGCAGATTACAGATTTCTTTACCAAGGCGCATTTCATCTCTCGTTTTCGTTTTCTGGTTGGTAAACTCTCGATGCTTGTAACTGTCGCATCGTGAATTTGAGGGGAGATGTTAAATAATATTTATGTAGTCTTATTTATTAAGGGTAGAATAGTACTTTCAGTTTAACCTATATATACTTTATTTGTATTTAGGTTAAAATAATGCATTCATAATAAACAAATTATTCAGAATTCTAGCCTCCTTTTTGTATTTGATCTCAATTATTTTAACACTTTTAACCTAATCCCTCTACTAATTTTTTTTCAATAATTTCGTTAAGTATTCCATTATCGTCAAAGAGCGTTGTTCCTCTCGGATAGTAGCAGTGTTATTTAAAAGATAGAGGTCCATGTTGCTGAGAGAGAATTGAGGGGAGAACATATACCAGACAAACCACCGTACAGAGGAGGTGGAAACCGGAGTAAAGGCAGAACGCAGGAAGTGCAGGGTGGCAAGGTGTCATTTAGAGAGATAAAGTCCTAGGACCAAAAAGTCCCCCATGCCCGAGAGAAAAGATGGACATGCTAGGGCAAGAACTGGTACGTATTGAGTACGAAAATGGAAACCGTCTGTTGCCGAAGGTTTTTCCTGATGATAATACCTTTAA
>Ga0325414_1009202_pt1 | contig 10429 bp, 2 predicted proteins | sample PopdelMetagenome_8_FD_206183 | JGI IMG/M metagenome (GOLD analysis project Ga0325414, IMG submission 206183) | Populus deltoides microbial communities from Bellville, Georgia, United States - Leaf-PdKOR-R3 | ecosystem: Host-associated > Plants > Phyllosphere > Phylloplane/Leaf | place: USA...
AGAAAGAGGTTTGATGTGCCCTCTGCCATCAGTTCAAGGAAGGAACGCTCTGATACCAACTTATGCACCTCAATTGGTATATCTGATATTGTAGTTGGCAGAAACGAAGAAGAAGAAGAAGTGACATAGAAATAAAATAACAAAAAAAGACATTATTTTTCTACAATCTTAAATTTCAGTGCATTTCAAGTTCCATTATATATTTTTGTAACTTGTAGATTATTACGATATTAGTGATCAATACCAGCAATTACGTATCTTTACCAGTGTTGTCGTTTACAGTGGTTTAGGGTTTTTTTATGCTTGTCTCAATTAAAAAAAACAAAGATTCAATCACTCAATGAAAATACTATAAGATAATTGAAATTCAAGAATAAAAAAATTTATTGTAAATAAAACTTACAATCATGGAGCTGTTATTGATCTAAGTGAGATCTTGATAGAAAAATATTTTTTAAAAAAAAAAATTGCTATGAAGATTACTGCTTATTAGTTACAAGCCAGCTACTTATCCTTCTATAAGTTACCAGTATGCTGAATCTGTCAGCCTAAAAGATTATTAGTTTACTTGATAAAATCATTCCTTATTTTAAGAATCATGTAACATGTAGACTACTTTTGCTTTCAAGCTCCCTCACAAAAACATATACAAAAGAATCTGAATTTTACAGAAAAATTTGTGAAACATTTAAGCTAAAAGACTCATCTCCTCCATCGAATTAGAATCGGATTACGTACATATATTTTGCCTGTCGATCATAAGTTCTTTTATCATTTTTCAGGCAATTCTGGTGAGCGATCTTTTATAGAGTCAATGATGAGGTGGTTTTCTTAAGAGTGTGTAACATGTTTTATGAGTCTCAAGTACTATTTTTATGAGTTAGTGCATAGTTTAATCTTAATTTTTTTTTTAAGATGAATATGCGTGTCCAGGTCAGTTTATGCGCACCTTAACTAATTTTATAAGTCTTAAAATTAACAACTATACAAACCTCTAACCAGCTCTTTTAATGCAGTTGTGCTTATGAAAATTAAGAATTTTGAACATTTGAATGATGATTACCATAAACAAACTATGTAGATAATTTAACAAATACCTTTATTTATATATATAATGAAAGAAAGACTAAATGGCTGTAAGATTAGTATGATCAGCTAGCTTACTCTAAAATACAAACATCCAAGAAAATGCAATTAACTGTGTTTTTTAAAATCCTGTCATTATCAAACTCAACAACTTGCTTCATTAAAAAAAAAACAAACAATAAAGAAAGACTTCGACAGGGAGTAGACACAATAATTTTTTAAAATGAAGGACCCGAGCAATAGGTGAGATCACACAAGAACAAGACAAATAATTAGTGTGAAGCCTTGCCAGTTGTGACTAGCCAATTAAGACAAAGTCATTATTAGGTAGACTATATTAAGAATACCAGAAATCAGTTTTCTGATATAGGTTGGGGTGCACGGTGATTAATGTCATATTCAGTAATTATTTTCGTTTTCTAATGATGTTCATGAATATCCATCGTTTAGCCTGACAGAAAAAACAAAAGAATTGCACAAAGGAAGGGGGCATCTCGCAGTATCACATGGCAAACACTTCTGTAAACTATTGAGGGAATAGACTTAAGCACATGGAAATGGATAGTGAGGTTAAGGATTGGTGCATGGGAAAGGAGAACGAAATAATTAATACGGTCAGGCACATCTGGGTGCAGTGCTACGGTGTTACCTATGTATTAGCACAAGACTCGAAGAAAAGTCCATTGGCAAAGAGAACCTAGCCAAAAACAGGGGTTAGTTCATGTGATTCAGGAAAACGCAGCCACCATGAGTGTTTTTTATATGAAATCAAATAAGTTCAAATAAACATGGATCAATAATTAATGCAATTAATGTTTAGGGTGACGATGGGGGTGATCACATCGGATGCACAGATCTCTAGCTCTCTTGTCTGCCAGACCTTGCAGACTTTTCTGTTTCCACATCTATTTTCTATCCTTTTGATGTCGTTCTCGAAGACCGAAGATTTACTAGCATTGCTATTCTCTGTTATTTTCGTTTCCTTTTCCTGAACACATTTCCTTCAAGCCTTCTGGACACATGATGGTGTCGGTGTAACGTTCCATGGAATGTTGTCAATATGATCAATAAATTTAGTTGATGCTGCAAATCAAGTTCAGAATATGGTGAAATATATAAAATGAAAGCCATGGTGTTATGCATGCTTGATTGATATATGGCTCGGAAGTTAGCTGAAAAATAAAATGTCCTTTTCATGGATACAGTGAATTGCTATCTTGTAATGAAAAGGGTAAAGAGTCTACTTTAGTTCTTCTGGGACGAGCCATCAAAATCACGATGTTAACTGGTAATTTTTTTGTCCCATTTGAGAAATATAATTGAGGGCCTTTGAACAAGTAGTGAGTGTATGACTTGATACTGCACTAATACTAAATCACATGACAAATCTCATCACATTGATTGAAAAAGTAGAGTCCTAGAAAGCAACCGGCCGGCCAATAGAATACTTCAACTCAAATATATGTATATATAAAGAAAGACTTGGCAGAAGACTGTACGTAAGATTAGGAAATGCAATTAAATATGTTTGTTTTTTAAAATCATCTCTTTAACAACTTCAGTAATTAATGTCAAATTCAGTAATTATTTTCGTTTTCTAATGATGTTCATGAATATCCATCGTTTAGCCAGACAGGAAAAAACAAAAGAATTGCAGAAAGGAAGGGGGCATCTCGCAGTATCACATGGCAAACACTTCTGTAAACTATTGAGGGAATAGACTTGAGCACATGGAAATGGATAATGAGGTTAAGGACTGGTGCATAGGAAGGGAGAATGAAATAATTAATATGGTCAGGCACATCTGGGTGCGGTGCTACCTATGTATTAGCACAAGACTCGAAGAAAAGTCCATTGGCAAAGAGAACCTAGCTAAAAACAGGGGTTAGTTCATGTGATTCAGGAAAACGCAGCCACCTTGAGTGTTTTTTATATGAAATCAAATAAGTTCAAATAAACATGGATCAATAATTAATCCAATTATTGTAAATTAATGTTTAGGGTGACGATGGGGGTGATCACATCGGATGCACAGATCTCTAGCTCTCTTGTCTGCCAGACCTAGCAGACTTTTCTGTTTCCACATCTATTTTCTATCCTTTTGATGTCGTTCTCGAAGACCGAAGATTTACTAGCATTGCTATTCTCTGTTATTTTTGTTTCCTTTTCCTGAACACATTTCCTTCAAGCCTTCCGGTCTAACGTTCCATGGAATGTTGTTAATATGATCGATAAATTTAGTTGATGCTGCAAATCAAGTTCAGAATATGGTGAAATATATAAAATGAAAGCCATGGTGTTATGCATGCTTGATTGATATATGGCTAGGAAGTTAGCAGAAAAATAAAATGTCCTTTTCATGGATACAGTGAATTGCTATCTTGTAATGAAAAGGGTACAGAGTCTACTTTAGTTCTTCTGGGACGAGCCATCAAAATCACGATGTTAACTGGTAATTTTTTTTTTTCCCATTTGAGAAATTAAGAAAAAACTAAAATTGCTCAGTATTTCACGGTGCAAGTCCAGAATAAATGCTGAGCAGTCTTTTTCTCTTTTTTTTTTGTTTTTTTCTGTTTTTTTGTTTTTTTTCTTTTTCTATGCTTTTATGAGTTTTTTTTTTTGCTTTTTTTTGTGTGTTTTCTTTTAATGAATTTTTTTTGTTTAATTTAGTTTGTTAATGTTAATTTTTTTATTTAGTTATCAGATTTTCATGACACGGATCCCGGATTTGATGGGTTAACCTGGTTTGACGACTTAACTCGAATTTGTTTTTGCTTTTTTTCTTTTTAATTAATAAAATATTCTAAAACTGTTCAGTGTTTCACTGTGCAGTCCACCGTGAAACGTTAAGCTGTTTTGTTTTGTTTTTTAATTTTTTTATGTTTTTTTTTCTACTTTTTATGCCTTTATGGGTTTTTTTTTTTTTGCTTTTGTTCTTTGTGTTTTTTTTAATGAATTTTTTTTTGTTTAATTTAGTTTGTTAATGTTAATTTTTTTTAGTTATCAAACTTTCATGACACGGATCCCGGGTTTGACGGGTTAACCAGGTTTGACGAGTTAACCTGAATTTTTTTTTTGCTTTTTTTAAAGTTTGACGAGTTAACCCGGAATTTGTTTTTTGCTTGTTTTCTTTTTAATTAATTTTTTTTTGTTTAGTTTAGTTTTTTAATGTTAAATTTCTTTCTATTTAATTATCAGACTTTCATGACACGTATTCCGGGCTTGACAGGTTAACCCGTCAATTTGTTTTTATATTTAGTTATCAAACTTTCATGACGCGAATCCTAGATTTGACGGATTAACCCAGTTAATTCAGATTCTTTTCTTTTTCTTCATTAATTTTTTCTTCCTGTTGGTTTTTTTTCTTTGTTTTTTTAATTAATCTATTTAATTATCATATTTTTATAACACGACCTTGCAGCCAGACTCACATTCAAGGCTCTTGGGTCCGATGTTGCAGCCAGACTCACTTAAACTTGAGTCATGTAAGTTTAATATTATTATTAATATTATAAATATTACTTTTGGGTCAAGCGTTACAACTAAACTAAAGGCTTTAGAGCATATCTTTCAGAAAAACCTAACACTCTTAGATCTTAGCATTTTTTGATATTTTTTATGCAAGAAAAAAAATTTAACCCGTGGCGCATGCCTTTGTTTTTTTTCTCTTTTCCTTTTTAAGCCTTTTACTATGGATTGCACAATACAGTCCACAGTGAAAAAACTGATGCCTTTAGTTTTTTTTTGTTTTTTTTTAAATTATTTTTTTAATTTAGTTTCTTAATATTAAATTTTTTCTATTTTATTATCAGACTTTCATGACATAGATCCCAGGTTGGACGGGTTAACCCAGTATATTCAGATTTTTTTCTTTTTCTTGATTAGTTTTTTTTCTTCCTGTAGGTTTTTTTTTCTCTTTGCTTTTTCCTTTTTAATTAATTTTTTTTTAATTTATTTCATTAATAATAAATCTTTTTTCTATTTAGTTATCATACTTTCATGACATGAATTCCAGGTTTGACATGTTAACCTGATTTGACGGGTTAACCCGGTTGATTCAGATTTTTTTTCTTTTTCCTCATTAGTTTTGTTCTTCCGATTTCATCTTTTAATATTATATGTAGTCCACAGTGAAAAGGCTAAAGCCTTTAGGTTTTTTTTTTTCTTTTTTTTATGCCTTTCACTATGGACATCACAGTGCAGTCCACGGTGAAAAGGCTGATGCCTTTTTTTTCTTTTTAATTAATTTTTTTATTTAGTTTGTTGATATTAAATTTTTTTCTATTTAGTTATCAAACTTTCATGACATGGATCTCAGGTTTGACGGGTTAACCCAGTTAATTTAGATTTTTTTTTCTTTTTCTTCATTAGTTTTTTTCTTCTTATAAGTTTTTTTTTCTTTTATTGTTTCTTTTTATTTAATATTTTTTATTTAATTTAGTTCATAAATATTAAATTTTTTTCTATTTAGTTATCGACTGATGCTTTTAGTTTTTTTTTTTTTTGCTTTTTTGCTGTTTTTATGTCTTTAACTGTAGGCTGCATACTGAGTCCACAGTGAAAAGGCTAGTGCCTTTTTGTTTGTTTTTTTTTCTTTTTAATTAATTTTTTTTGTTTAATTTAGTTATCAAACTTTCATGACACCGATCCCGGGTTTGACGAGTTAACCTGGTTTGACGGGTTAGCCCAGTTAATTTTGTGTTAACCTGTCAATTTTTTTTTCTATTTAGTTATCAAACTTTCACGACACAAATCAAAGGTTTGACGGGTTAACCTGGTTTGAAGGGTTAACTCAGTTAATTCAGATTTTTTTCTTTTTCTTCATTAATTTTTTTCTTCCTTTTGGTTTTTTTTCTTTGTTTTTTTCTTTTTAATTAATCTATTTAATTAACACACTTTTATGACACGACATTGCAGCCAGATCCACATCCAAAACTATTGGGTTTGGTATTGCAGTCAGACCTACTTAAATTTGGGTCATGCAAGTTTAATGTTATTATTAATATTATAAATATTACTCTTGGGTCAGGCGTTGGAGCCGCACCCAAGGCTTTTGAGTATAACTTTGCAAAAAGACCTAATACTTTTAGATCTTAACTTTTTTTTGATATTTTTTATGCAAAAACCATTGACCCGCGGCATCGCGCGGGTCATGTAACTAGTTAAGATATAACTAAAAGGGCTCAGTCTTTTACTGTGGACTGCACAGTGCAGTCTACAGTAAAAGATGAGCTGTTTTTTTTTGTTTTTTTTTCCCATTTTTTTGTCTTCTTCTTTTTCTTTTTTTTTCTTTTTTTCCTATTTTTTCTGTTTTTATTTTTTATTTTTTTTGGTTTTCTATTGCCTTTATGGGTTTTTTTTTTTGCTTTTTTCTTTGTGTATTTTTCTTTAATGAAATTTTTTTGTTTAATTTAGTTTGTTAATGTTAATTTTTTTATTTAGTTATCAAATTTTCATAACACGGATCCCGGGTTTGACGGGTTAACCTGATTTGACGAGTTAACCCAAATTTTTTTCTTTTCTTTTTAATTAATTGTAACATATACGAAAACGGATCAGTGTTTTATTGTGGACTGCACAGTGCAGTCCACAGTAAAACACTGATCGGTTTTTTTTTTTTAAGTTGTCTTATTTTTTTAGCTGTTTTTTATGCCTTTCGGGATTTTTTTTGGCTTCTTTCTTTATTTTTTTTCTTCTAACAAAAGTTTTTTGTTTAATTTGGTTTATTAATGTTAAATTTTTTTTATTTAGTTATCAGACTTTCATGACACGTTTTCCGGATTTAACGGGTTAACCTGATTTGACAAGTTAACCCAGAAATATATTTTTTTTGCTTTTTTTCTTTTTCATTAATTTTTTTCATTTAGTTTAGTTTGTTAATGTTAAATTTCTTTCTATTTAGTTATCAGACTTTCATGACATATATCTCAAGTTTCACGGGTTAACTTGGTTTCACGGGTGAACCCAGTTAATTCTGGGTTGACCCGTCACTTTTTTTTTGTTTTTTATTTTCATAATTTTTTTTAATTAATTTAGTTTGTTAATGTTAAATTTTTTTTATTTAGTTATCAGACTTTCATGACACAGATCCTAGGTTTAACAGGTTAATATGGTTTGACGAGTTAACCCGGATTTTTAAAAAAAAAATTTGATTAATTTTTTTCATTTAGTTTAGTTTGTTAATGTTCACTTTTTTTATTTAGTTACCAGACATTCATGACACGGATCCCTGGTTAACCTGGTTTGACGAGTTAACCTGAAATTTTTTTTTCTTTTTATTTTTTTTCGTTTAGTTTAGTTTGTTAATGTTAAATTTCTTTCTATTTAGTTTTTTTTTCGTCTTAGAGGTTTTTTTTTTCTTTTATTTTTTATTTTTAATTAATTTTATTTAATTAATTTAGTTTATTAATATTAAATTTTTTTCTAAGTAGTTCTCCGCTGATGCTTTTAGTTTTTCTTTTTCTTTTTTTTGTTGTTTTTATGCATTTGACTGTGGACTGCACAGTGCAGTCCACAGTGAAAAGGCTCATCCTTTTGTTTTTTTCTTTTTAATTAAATTTTTTGTTTAATTTAAATTGTTAATGTTAATTTTTTCCTATTTAGCTATCAAACTTTCATGACAAAGGATTCCGGGTTTGACATGTTAACCTGGTTTGACGAGTTAGCCCAGTTAATTCTGGGTTAACCCATTAGTTTGTTTTTTTTCCTTTTTAATTATCAAACTTTCACGATGCGAATTCAAGGTATGACGGGTTAACCTGGTTTGAAGGGTTAACCCAGTTAATTCATATTTTTTTTTCTTTTTCTTCATTAGTTTTTATTTTCCTGTTGGTTTTTTTTCTTTGTTTTTTTCTTTTTAACTAATCTATTTAATTATCATACATTTATGACACGACCTTGCAGCTAGACCCACATCCAATGCTATTGGGTCTGGTATTGCAGTCAAACCCACTTAAATTTAGGCCATGCAAGTTTAATGTTATTATTAATATTATAAATATTACTCTTGGATTAGGCGTTGCAATTAAACCTAAGACTCTTGGATATAACTTTGCAAAAAAACCTAATACTTTTAGATTTTAACTTTTTATGAAATGCAAAAAATAATTGACCCGCGGTATCGCGCGGAGCATGTAACTAGTATAATACTAAATCACATGACAAATCTCATCACATTGATTGAAAAAGTAGAGTCTTAGAAAGCAACCGGTCGGCCAATAGAATACTTCAACTCAAATATATGTATATATAAAGAAAGACTTGGCAGAAGACTGTAAGATTAGGAAATGCAATTAAATATGTTTGCTTTTTTAAATCATCTCTTTAACAACTCGCTGCATCAAATAAAGAAAGAAAGAAAGACCTGGAAGAAGACTTACAATTCTTTTGGTTTTTTTTTTTTTTAAGATAACATTAGACAGGGAGTGGATACACGGGAAGGGAAGGAAAGAAAAGAGAAAAGATGTCATCTATTAACTTCCTGTTTATTTGTATGAAAGTAATTTTTTTTAAAAAAATAAATTTTGAAAAGTGAATTTTAAAAAAGTGAATTATTTTCTGATATTTGGTAGTGTAATGGAAAATAAGTTAAAAAAACATTTTCCAGTGTTTGGTTATGTCATGTAAAATGAGCTGGAAAATAACTTATTAATGTTTTATTTTTCTCAAATTTATTAAAATAATTAGGACCAAATCTTACAAGTTAAAAGGTTGAATGAGAATAAAATTGAAAAAAAAATATAATTCATGAATTATCTCAAATAAAATAAATAATAATAAAAATCTAATCTAAAAAATTAAAAAAAATAAAGACGAAGAGATTAAAATAATAATAGTTAACATTTCATAAATTATTTCAAATAAAATAATTAACAATCAAAAGAATGAGGACCAAATTTGATAGATAAAAAATTTTAATAAAAAAAATGATAAGGAAAAAACAAATAAAAATTATAAAAATGAGGACCAAAGTTAATATAAAAATTAAATTCTAAGAGATAAAATTAAAAAATAAATATTCAAAACAAAATATATATAGCAATCAAAAGTTTAAGGATCAAATTTGATATAATCAGCAAATAATATGACATTTCTAAATTTTTCATAACTTCCGGAAAGTGTTTTCTGCCAAAATTTTTCAGGAAAACACTTTCCTGAAAACCAAGTCAATTTTTTTTTTGACTCGAAAGTATTTTTTATTGACCAACTTTTCTAATAATAAATAAATACAGGAAAGTTTGAAAAGTAATTTTTTAAAAACTAATTTTTAAGAAACAAACATGGCCTAGATAAACAATGAAGAATCTTTGCTATTCCACACAGTAGTGTTTGTATTGGCAGGTACAGGGCAAGGCAATATTAGAACAGGTTATTTACTGCGACTTCCTCTGTATCTTCAAGCTTTCCACGCAGTCACAGCTTGACGATGTCTTTTTTCTCTGTTACTGTGTCACGATGTCTTTTTGGAAATTTATTGGATTTAATTTTAAGATAATTAAAATAAGTATTTGTAAAAAAATCGATAAATTAATTTTACAGAAAAAATTCAAAATTTTCTTTTATTATTTATTTTGACAAAAACATATATATATTTTTAATTAGCAACATAGTTGTTTTAATAAATAAAAAACTTTGTGATTTAAATAAGTATTCAAGAATTTTTAATTATTTAAATTAAAAGGGAAAAAATATATCTCTTTAATCAAAACTTTCATTCTTTATTTATATATTTTTTGTTTTAATAAAATTATATCTTTTTTTATTAGAAGAAGTGTGCGTGGTTTTTCAAATAAAATGATTTTAAAAACAATTTTTAATACAAAAATAAAAACATTGTAAAGTAATTAGAGCAGTTGGAGCATAACAAAACAAATGTGTTTCTATTTATAGAGTAAGGCTTAAAAAGATGATGAAGCAGACAAAGATAATTTAATAAATATTGATGTGAACTTTACCTTAGATCTTGTTTTATTTCAAACTAGTTTTAAAAAATAACTTGGTAAATGTTGATGTTAACTTTAGCTTGGGTCTTATTTTATTTTACACCAGTTTTAACATTGACTTAGTCAAATTTAGTAAACTAACAGTAACATATCAGATGGTAAAGGGTAAAATATCAAATTATTAAACATAGGCATCGCAATGATGATAAAAATAATATTCTACTTGATAATTCAATTAATGATAAAGATCCTATAAATAGGCATTACATAGTGCATAATGAACCCACTAACCCACATCACCATTACCCCACTAACCCATGATTCTAGCAACACAATCACCACTCTCTTAGCCACCTAAACACATTCCTAAAGACTAGGTCCATTATGACTAAATCAACATA
>Ga0325414_1009204_pt1 | contig 10428 bp, 6 predicted proteins | sample PopdelMetagenome_8_FD_206183 | JGI IMG/M metagenome (GOLD analysis project Ga0325414, IMG submission 206183) | Populus deltoides microbial communities from Bellville, Georgia, United States - Leaf-PdKOR-R3 | ecosystem: Host-associated > Plants > Phyllosphere > Phylloplane/Leaf | place: USA...
TACTACTTTTTTTTTAAATATTCTCTTCTGATAATTGAAGAAAAAACCAAGTGATTACCAATATGAACTATGAAGAGCAGGGATGACACACAATAGAGAAAACAGTGTCCATAATAAATTACATTGAGAATAGAGGGACGAAAACCACCGCTAACTCAAACAAAAACACCGTCATCACTGTCGAACCTCTCGAACTTTCCTATCTCACAACCATCCCCTCGTTCTCAAAGATATTTTCTTCTCTCTCTGCAAACCCACAAAGGACACAAACAGCCCTTTATAGCTTCAGTTCTCTTCACATCCCCGAGACAAAACAGAAGAAACAAGGCAATCTTCTCCTTCTCTGGCCTAAGTTCTCTCCTCCTCTCTTGTTTCTTTGCTATGCTCGCTATACGAATTCTTTGACGACTGCGAGGCTTCTGGTTTACCGTTTTGTGAAAATTACTAGTATTTAAGCAACATGGATCGAGAAGGAGGGTCCAAGGGCGGATCTTGTTACTACACGGTTCTTGGGATTCGTAGGGATGCCTCCTTCTCTGATATCCGCTCTGCTTACCGAAAACTTGCCATGGTAAATCCATGAATTTAAAAACAGCCCACGTTTTGACCCTCCTTGCTGATTTATGATTTACCCTTCTAGCAAAATCTTCTGAATTTTTTTTTAATTGTTACAGAAATGGCATCCTGATAAGTGGGCTCAAAATCCGGGTGTCGCCGGAGAGGCAAAACGGCGGTTTCAGCAAATTCAAGAGGCTTATTCCGGTGAGTTTGAGGGTGTTAATTGGGTGTCAGAGTTGTGTTTTTGAACGGTGGGTGATTATGGTTGATGGGTTCTTGCAGTTTTATCTGATCAATCGAAGAAATCAATGTACGATGCTGGGCTCTACGATCCTCTAGAGGAAGAAGACGAGGTCTGTTTAAAAATATCTTCTCATTCTTACGAGGCCGAACAAACGGTGTCGTTTTCAGTTTATGGTTTGTGATGGTTAATGATTGACTTTGCGTTTTCACTTTCCTGTTTGTGTGGGGTAGTTGAGGTCCTAAAGGCAATTTCCTGTGGCACTTTGGTAAATATGGTGCTTGCTAAATATTTTATTAAAAAAATGTTAGCAATACGTTAAAGGATGCAATGTATAATGCTTTCTTAAGAAAGAATATTAAAAGAACATAATCTCATTTTATGGTAAAAATTTGGGTTTAAGAAAATTACAGTGTTTGGAAGTATGTTAGTTTTTTTAGTTACGTTTCACATTAATAAAATATACAATTTTTTTTTTGTTTTTTTCAATGTTAATGCTTTGATTATCTAAAAAATAGAGAAAAAAATCTAAAAAAAATATTTTGATGTATTTTTAAAAAGTATATACATCGTATACCAAATATATAAATTTATAGTTTTTATTAAACTTGTTTTCTATTAATTGTTGATATTACTTGGTTTAGGTTCATTAATTCCAATACCTTTGACCGTATGTCCTAATTTTTTTAATTTCTCAAACCAGGAATTTTGTGATTTTATGCAAGAGATGATCTCCATGATGAACAATGTGAAAGACGAGGTACGAAGTTTACTTTCCTGTTTTGCCCCCGTTTATATAAATGTTAGTGTTTGTTCACTGGCCCATCTGAAAAGGGTATAATGGTAAACCTGTCCTGCCGACGGGGTGTTGAATATTCCAGGGAGATAGTTTCGAGGATCTGCAGAAGATGTTTGTGGAAATGGTTGGTGGCAACGGTGCTAGCTTCGATCTGAATGATGATGCAGCGAGTAAGAAGAGGGCACGTGTCACCACATCGAAAGGTAATGCGGCGAAGCGCAGCACCTCCTGCTGTTGATGCGTGAATCCTAGTGGATCACCAACCACATCTTTGATTTACCCCCTTTTTTTCAGTCTGTCGTGCCCTTTTGGTTTTAAAATGTTGGTCCCAAACTAAAGAAAAAAAATCTAATTGGGGTTTCTTGGGAAATCTGGTGTTTATTGGGGGCTAGTTTAGGTAAACAGAGCAATTTGTTCTTAACTTGGAAGGCTTGCGATGATACTAGATTGAATAAAAATATCTTCACCTTGTTTCTGTTACTGTCTATGTATATATATTTCTTGTGCTGTAATTGGCCTCGTTACGTACCTTTTTTTTATGAGCAATTGTCCTTGCCAACATGAGACCCACGTGGGCATCCAATTCCATTTTAAAGCTCCCTCAGTTAGGCCATGGAGCATGGGCTAATTTGACATTTGTTATACCCCCTGCGGCTCTGCTTGGGAACGTGGCCTGGTTGCACCTCATTTCCAAACCTAGAAATATCGTCGGATCATGATTCGGTCGGTTCAAGTTACGATTGGTTGTGTCTTTTTTTAATTTTTTAATTTAAAATATATTAAAGTAATATGATTTAAAAACAATAAAAAAATAATTTGTTTTAAAAATGTGGTACGTTGAAGGCAATTTAAATTTTTTTTAACTCCACACTTGTTTTGGTAAAATAAAAAAACGTTTCTGACACCAATCAATTACTCTTATCATTTCAATAATTAATTCAATGAAGAATTCGATATGGTTAACATGAATATTTAATTAGCTTATAGATATCTCAATTAATTAAATATATAATCTTGAAAATTAATGATAAGTTTTTAGTGATTTTAAAATTTATAAATATTTATAAAATTTAAACTAATAATTTTTAAAAAACAAATACAAGATTTAACTAATTGAAATACATCTGAAGAGTTAAATTCTAGTATTTGAAGGATATTGCTAAATTCTAGATCTGCCTGTACTAGAAAGCCAAGGCCATTGAAAATGCTGAGGTCCATTTCGTTCGTCTCATGGTGTAGCATGGAAAAAGCTTTCACAGGGTCCATGGGTGATGGTGGTCTGTGTGGCAGGACTGCTGCTGTAATGCAGTTAGGTACTTTAATATCGTGCCTGTAGTGGCAGGATGCTTCTGGTTCATGCAACTTGCTAACTTATAAAGGATATTTTTCTCTGGCTTGCTTTTCTTTTTCAAGTTTTTGTCATCATTTTTTTTACATGAGTATTCGGTTTAGTTTAGGTTTAGTTTATATATATCTTGATTAATTTAATTTATATATATGTCGATTAATTTTACAAGCTATAAAGTTACTAATTTTTCGGTTTAGTTACCAAAGAACTAATAATTTTTAAAAAACAAATTTAAAACTTACTAATTGAGTTATATCCCTTCAAATTATATATATATTTTTTTATACGAAGGGGTGGTGGTTGTCCTGTGATGGTGCTGTTGTGCTTGGCGGATCATGGCATAGAAGATTTTTATTAGGGAGTTCAAGTGGGCTGCGGCAACTAGGAGATTTTTTTGCTAACACCTGCAAGTTGCATTGTGTATTGGCAGGGAGATTTGGGGCGAATGACAATTCAAGATTTTTTTTGTTTTAACCATTTAAAAAAGATTTTTTAATTACACAAAAAAATTTTTTAAAAATTGAAATAAAGTACTAAGATTTTTGCCAATTTTCTGAATTAAAAGAAAAGGGTTTACTTAAAAAAAACAAAAGTGATGGTCCAATCAGACCAGCTCATTAAACCATTTTGGATCCAAACAACACCAGCCCGTTATCTTTTCACTGTCGAGAGAAAGAGGTAGTCCTTGCTATGTGAAACCAGCATCACGCTGTACCCTCCACTCTAGGAGCCATGACACCCATATCTTCACTAGGATGCCATGGTTTAACTCATGGGTTGAAACAGACAAGCCAGAATAAAGCAGATCCAGACCGAACCATCTAAAGCTGAACCAATGTTCAATCACCTCTTAGCCCCCACTTGGATTACAAGCCCACGTCACGAGGCTCAGCTGATTGGCAGGTAAAAATCTAAAATACTATATTGAAAACGAAAAGGATTAGAAGTTGAATAAAAATTAAATTGAATGTGTTGTGATTGGTTTAGATCAAACTGAAACATAACAATCCCAGCCTCAGACGATTAGACTAACTTAAGTTTTTGTTAGGCCCTGGGAAGCTGCATCTCGAAGCCCACTGGTCCCTCTACCAAACCAACCACTTCCAGGCCCAAGACATTTAACGTGAATTTATTGATGGATCCAGTGTAATAATTTAACATTACGTGCTTATGTGGTTATGGTTATTTTATAAAATATTTTTTATTTAAAAATATTAATTTAAAATAATTTTTTTAAAATATAATAACAAACAAAGCTGAGTTTTTCATAATTATAAGACCAGGTCTCAAAACTTACATGAAAAAGGTTAACGGTTATTGGATTAATTCACAAATCAAGATTAATTATTTTCATTAAAATAATATTATTTTATTTTAAAAAATATTTTTCTTTTAAATTAACTCTGTCGAGTTTCGATAGAATTTAACCACATTAATTAAATCGTCAAAGATGTAATAATTTCAATCGTATTTCAATCATTTTAGTTTTTTTTTTATTGAAGCATACATCTCGTGTAATTGTCTCTTAAAACCAACCTTCTAGTGTCCAGTGAAAGGTTGAGACTTGAGAGGTACAGTATCCTTGTCGGAGGATAAAAAGAAAAGAGTTTTGAAAATTCTAAGAGCTAACCTCGTTTTCAGACTGGACAAACGGTAAACTACAAACCACCCCTCCAAGTTTCAGATTTCTTAGTTCCTCCCAAAACTCTTGAAATCCACCTCACTTTTAACGTTGTACATTTACTTTCATATGTTATACTACGTGGCTTAATATAATTCGTTAATTCTGATTATTCTTGCAACATTTCCTTAAATTCTGGTATTAAAAATGGCATGCATTTCACTAAGACAGATTTATAGTTTAAATAGATATTGGCATAACCTCAAAGCTATTTGAAGATTTAATTATAGTTATAAAAAATTGATACGTGATTTACCTAATTTAACATTGTGATTATTATTAATGTAATTAACCTAGATCAACCCATGTTATTTAAATGGATTTCATTTAAACATTGTAGTTCTGTGGTCCTCTCATTGTGACCTGCACAAATCATTATACATAAAATATATTTTTTTGTTATTATTTTAAAACTCAAATCAGCCATGGGGATCAAACTCGGGTTCCTCGGTGACTCAGACTTGATGCGATCTAAACTCATCCATCAATCTGTTCACTCTTTTTTTTAATTCTTTTATGGTCAAAACAATGTTCCTTTTGTTTTGTTTTAAAAAATTAGGATTGACCACCCTCCTGATTTGTGATGAAAACTCGCTCCAAGTTGGATTTTAAAAACAACAAAACAATTATTTCACCTCCGGAAACGGCATCGTTTTAATTAGATGCAAATGCAAGACCCACCGCCACCGCTACCTTGCAGGTAGGCCATCACTTTTCTCCCTTCACTTTCAAAATTCAAATCAACTCAACTAATGGCACATCTCGTAATACAATCACGATCCAAGACCAATTTCTAACCAAACCCTATATATAAATTCCTCTCTCCCACACCCCCCTCTCTCTCTAACTTTCAAAAATCAAACAAAAACCTCAAATCCCCATTGCTCTCTCTCCCTAAAACCCTCAGTTGATTGTTTGATTTATCGCTTAGTCACTCAATCAAGTCGCCAATCCAAAATAATAATCTAATTAGTTATTCAATTAATCTAAAACGATGTCGTTGAGGCCGAGCGCAAGGACTGAGGTCCGCCGTAACAGGTACAAGGTGGCGGTGGATGCGGATGAGGGACGGCGGAGGAGAGAGGATAACATGGTGGAGATCCGTAAGAATCGGAGAGAAGAGAGTCTTCAAAAGAAGAGACGTGAAGGTCTTCAGGCACAAGCCATCCCTGCTGCTCTTCACTCTTCCGCTGCTGAGAAAAAGGTTAGTTTCGTAATTCCATGGTTCCTTGTTCTGGCTTTTGGTTGTTATTCGATTCAGTGTCTCTGTGTGTAGGGTTTGAGAGAAATTAGGTTTATTTATTTAATTTTGTTTTGATAGTGAAATTTAATTATCTGCTGTTGCTTGGATGGTTAAGATTGGGAGGAATTGGTTGCTGGTAGTTCGGTTTCAGTTTCGCTCTGCCCGGCTGGAGCTTTACAGTGTGTAAGCTTTGTCAGAATTAGGATTTAGTTTGAGTTGGCGTTGGAGTTTTGATGAATGGATTGAATTTTATTGGTTTGGTTTGTGAACTGTGAGTTGGTTGAATGGATTATGCATTTGATGGTGTGTAGTCTTGTGGAATTGTCTGTTCTGAGAATTGGTTAATTCTGGTTTGGTGATTCTAATTGCGTTAACACTTTAGCTTTTGAGGGTTTAGACTTTAGATGGTGGATTCTCGTGATTTAGGTGAAATTCAATTACATTATTGTTTTTATTTTCGAATTGGTTTACTTTTGGTGTATTCTTAAAGATGTATCAGTTTTGATTTATTCTCTACATGTTGGAATTGGTTGACAGCAGTTGGAACATCTGCCATCAATGGTTGCGGGTGTTTGGTCTGAAGATGGTAATCTGCAACTGGAGGCGACCACTCAGTTCAGGAAATTACTTTCAATTGGTGAGAAACTGCTTCCTGCAGTGTATTTCATAATAGTATCAATGCTATTTGCATAACATGTTTCTATTGTCAATTTCTGTTACCAGAGCGCAGCCCGCCTATAGAGGAAGTTATACAAGCTGGTGTCGTTCCTCGATTTGTTCAATTTCTTATGAGGGAGGATTTCCCACAACTGCAGGTATCATAGATGCCTTCAACTATACCCTTTGTTTCTTTTTTCATTGTGGTTGTATATACCAAAGAATTCAGTCGGGTGAAAATTACTGTAGTTCGAAGCTGCTTGGGCTCTCACAAACATTGCTTCTGGGACATCAGAGAACACCAAGGTGGTGATTGATCATGGAGCCGTCCCTATATTTGTACAACTTCTTGGTTCTCCAAGTGATGATGTTCGTGAGCAGGTAAAAAAATAGAACATGACCAGCATTAACTGGTTTAATTTTCTTTTGCTTTATATTTTTTTAGGCTTGGCTCAGGTCTTAATGATGTTGTTCAGTGTGCATGAACTTGGCTTTTATTAATTAACAGCTGCAAGTAGTTATCATGCTAGATAATAGTGACCATTCTCCTTCCTTGACTTTTTCAATGTGTAGGCTGTGTGGGCATTGGGAAATGTTGCTGGAGATTCTCCTAGATGCCGTGATCTTGTCCTTGGCCATGGAGCTTTGCTTCCTTTGCTGGCACAATTAAACGAGAATGCCAAGCTTTCCATGCTCAGAAATGCCACATGGACGCTCTCAAACTTTTGTCGAGGCAAGCCACAACCTCCTTTTGATCAGGTTTGATTAATTATTGGAGCGCTTTACTTCTTTTTAACCTGATATGCAAAAAAAAATCAATGCTCCACGCTTCATTTGTTGTCACATTATAATGCCCTTGCCATTTAATTTTTTTGATAGTCACGAGGGATGCAGGGAACTATTTCTGTGTAGCATTGTTGTCTTGAATGATTGATGTCTATAACATTTTATGCGATGGTTCTTATGCCATAGTGTTGTTGTCTTCTTGTTGTAATTTCATTTAATAGGTTAAGCCTGCACTTCCAGCTCTTGCTCGCCTTATTCACTCTAACGATGAGGAAGTCTTAACTGATGCATGTTGGGCACTCTCATATCTCTCTGATGGTACGAATGACAAAATTCAAGCTGTCATTGAAGCAGGAGTATGTCCACGGCTAATTGAGCTCTTGCTGTAAGTATTAAATTCTTTTTGACTGATCACTGTTATACATGGTTGTGGGACTTGCAATTTTATTTCATTTGTTATGCGCCCAAATTCGTAACTTTTCTGGCCTATTTCAGGCATCCATCTCCTTCGGTCCTGATTCCTGCTCTTCGCACTGTTGGAAATATTGTCACTGGGGATGATATGCAGACACAGGTATGTAGCACGCTTTAGGTTTGCTTTTCTGTAATGCGCAAAAAAGGTTCATTATTTTGCTATCTCATGTTACAACTAGAAAATTCTTTTATTTGAGATATTGGCTCTGTCTTAGCACTCCATTTAGCACCTCAATGATATCCCAGATGGAGTTAGTAAGGATTCAATATAATAGGTGCAGCATCTACTCCACTTCCACCCCTGTATTTGACGGAACCTAAGGTTATGATGAGTTTGTGGCCTAGATCAAAATACATTTTATCTGTAGCAATTGCTTAAACAGCTATACCTTGTAGGTTACTGTGAATTATTAACTATACTCCATTTTCATCATATCAATCCAGTCAAGTTTACTAAATAATTCCAGAGTGTTGGACAATAGGTTTTTCAACATATCAAATCATTTTGGTTATATAGCAGCTCCACTTATCTTGATAATAGAGAGGAAATTTGTTTTTGAAGCACTACACATTTCGATGAAAATGGTAAAGTAGTAGGCTTGTTATATATTGAAGGGGCAAGGAGCAGGTATGGTTATAAGCAAAATATAGTTGGCGGAGATGGAAATAGGAGTGTCTCTTCTTATCTCATAGTTGTGAAAAAAAGAGTTGAATTTTATTATTTTCTGGCTATTCATTAGGAATGTGCATGTAGATGCTTACCATTCTAAGTAGAGATTTGTTTGTCTGAGATGCTAATGTTGTTCTGCTACCATGTAGTGTATTATCAATCATCAATCACTGCCTTGCCTTTTGAACTTGTTGACCAACAATTATAAGAAGAGCATCAAGAAGGAAGCTTGTTGGACCATCTCTAATATAACAGCTGGAAACAAAGAGCAGATCCAGGTAAACCAGATACACTTGTTGGTAACATTTGTTTCTTCAATTGCATTGATTCAGTCTGGACGAGGACTTGGTTTTCTACAACTTATTCATGAAATATTTCAGGCTGTAATTGAGGCTAATCTTATCGGTCCACTTGTACATCTGCTTCAAAATGCTGAGTTTGACATCAAGAAAGAGTCTGCATGGGCAATTTCAAACGCCACATCTGGTGGTACTCATGAACAAATCAAGTAAGCAGTAGCCTTACACAGTTTGAAAAATATGTTTTCAAGTTGTAGCGTGTCTCAATGAGCCTGCTTATCTGTGTGTACTCTGTACAGGTACCTTGTTAGCCAGGGTTGTATCAAGCCCTTATGTGACCTTCTCATTTGCCCTGATCCAAGGATTGTAACAGTCTGTTTAGAAGGCCTTGAAAACATCTTAAAGGTAGGAGAAGCCGACAAGAATGTGAGTGACACTGGAGGTGTAAATCTTTATGCTCAGATGATTGATGATGCTGAAGGATTAGAGAAAATTGAGAATCTACAGTCTCATGACAACTCAGAGATATATGAGAAGGCAGTGAAGATTCTCGAAACATATTGGTTGGAGGAGGATGACGAGACAATGCCACCGGGTGATGCTTCCCAATCTGGGTTCCAATTTGGAGGCGACGCTCCTGCTGTTCCCTCTGGTGGATTTAACTTCGGCTAAAGGTATATATCATGATGGTTCATATTCTAGTAACCCTGGCTCACTTTTGGTGATCGGAATGGAGAGCCAATGGGCATCTTTCTTTGCTACCCAAAACGTCCCAAAAAATGAAAATATTTTTCCAGCACTCAAATGATGTATTATTGATTGCAGGAGTTTTAGCTGCTGCTCCATTGAAGTGTGATGAGATGGTTCAGGTCAGGTGTCATGGCGTCTCAGTGATGAGATTGTTGTCAGGTTCAGGTCAGGTGTCTTGGCGACCCGGTGGTGAGATGGTTGTCAGGTTCAGGTCAGGTGTCTTGGCGTCATGTCTGGTCTATCTCCGGTCCCAGGTGATAGGGTGTTGGACTGGCTTGGGTCTTACCAAGGCTGGGAGAGAGAAATGTGGTTGGTGGCATGATTGACCTTGGGTTTTCATGTCTAGAATATTTTGGGAAACCTGAGTTCATTTTAAAAGTAGTTGTCCTAGGAGATTGGGCTCTCTTATAAAACGGATGTTGAGTCTTTTTTCGTTTAAAAATATTCTTCTTTTGTCCCCGTCGTCGTCCCAGCAGCTGTAAATCTCATCTCTTCTTCTCTTTCAACAGTTTGCTGATTTTGGCACTCACAAAATCTTTACATTGCCATGCTTGTATTTACAAGCTATGTTGGAATGATGTTTCCTTTGCACTGCAAGAGACGGTTGCAAAGATTTTCTTTTCTACAAGTGAGAGTCTATCTGTTATCTAGGGTGTGGACCATTTGCAGGGTCAAAAACTCAAATGTTGAAATAACTACACTAGTTGATATTAGGACAACCTTAAGAATAGATCCTGATCAGATCATCATTTGAAACACCCTCAAATTTGATTAGTGATGTCAAATCTCTACTCCTTATGGTGGCAAGAACTAGAGCACACGGTAATGTTGGTGTTAGACATCAAAATTTAGCTCTGCCCAAATGAGAAAACATCACTTCCAACAGAAATGCAAGCATCACTCGTTAGCATTAACAGAAAGT